>Ga0105103_10000981_pt1 | contig 16153 bp, 15 predicted proteins | sample PPLLaktember2015_2_FD_79107 | JGI IMG/M metagenome (GOLD analysis project Ga0105103, IMG submission 79107) | Freshwater sediment microbial communities from Prairie Pothole Lake near Jamestown, North Dakota, USA - PPLs Lake P7 Core (6) Depth... | ecosystem: Environmental > Aquatic > Freshwater >...
CGGGAGAAAAGACAATAATATGATAGTAAATAGTTTATAGAATCTCACGCAAAGCCGCCAAGCCGCCAAAAAATAGATCTTTGTGCCTTCGCGCCTTCGCGAGATTTTTTTTTCAGCCAATCCCCGTTATAAAAATGTAAGTCGGAAAAAATACTCCAGTTCGGTTTCAATCAGCATTATCATGCGAGGAATAATCATCCTGGTGCAAAGGTTCATTATCGGCTTCATAATAAAATATATTAATTCTTACAGTATCTTTCAGAAAGTCAATCCTGCCAATTTCAATCCGGTTAATTTTCAATCCGGTCCTTTCTTCAAGGTCTTTCATTAATTCTTCCCGGCGTTCAGCTTTTATAAGGTCTATTTTTTCATAGTTAATTGCCTTGGTTGATTCGTGCTTCAATAAAAAAACCTTTTCAAGCAGGTATGTTACAAGCAATATACTGAAGTTTGTAAAGATCAGCTCGGCATAGCTTACTTTCTTATTTGCCAGGGCATTAATTACCGATAAACCAATTACAAGGAACAAGTATGTCATTTCCTTAATTGGGATTGAATCGGTACGGTACCTTATAATACCAAAAATTGCAAACAACCCGAGGGCAAACCCAAGTTGCAGTTTTACATTTTCCAATAAGAAGCAAAGCAAAAAGATTACCACGCTGATAACTATATATGTGAAAAGATAATCTTTCCTTTTTGTAGTTGGATAATACAGATATCTTACGGCAATAAGGATTACCAAAGTATTAAATACAAACCGGATAACCAGTTCCATAAAATCCTTCATGTTTACCAAATCAATTCCAAAAAACTCAATCCTGGTTAAGATCGCGGTAATAATACTTTCCATCATTTATTTTATTAATTGTTAGAATTCGCTGTTTAAAGTTATTTGTTTTAAGGTTTTCTTCCAACATGGCCCTGCCAATACAATATTTGCTAAATCCTTGGTTTGAAGCCCTGAGATAGTTAAGTAAATCAATTAATAAAGTATTACCGGCTACTGTTCCTCGCTTTAGTTCAATAATAACAATGTTTTTCAAAGGCAGTGTAGTGCCATTCTTTTTAAAGTTTAAATCAAGGTCGATCGTTACCCTTTCGGTTAATTCGTTATTAACCAATGTAATACGAGAAAAATCGGTATATATTTTAGGTTCCAGTATGGAATTTTGAAAGGGTGTATTTTTTTCTATGTATTTTTTTGAATTCATCGAAAGTGTCGTTTCAATATCATCAATATTAGTACGAAACTTTATTGTCCGGTTACCTTTAATTTTATATTTGATTTCAAGGAAACAAAGATTGCTCAGTACGTATTTTCTGGAACGTATTTTATAACGGTTCACTTTCCCGTTATGATGGGCCAAATACATATAGTCTTTATCTGTATCGTAATACAGCGAGTTATATGGAAATATTCTCTTACCTTCTATTTCTAAAACCTGGTAATTATTGGATATCTTATTTAATATCGAGGGTAATAAATCCTTGTTTAGGACATACTTAGTGTCAATGCGGTCCATTAGCTTAACTGAATCCATCTCTTCAAGGGAAATGGATTTAAATGTTTCAATCACGGTCTCAATTTTTTTTGTCATCGCGAATAGAAGATGTAAAAATATAAAAATTAAGCAACTAAGCGATCGATGACACCCAAAAAGTTTGGATGTATTATTATGCACCGATATTTTTTATACGGTGTATCATTCAAATAAAATTATTTTTACCGAATAAACAACTTTTGAAATGAAAAAATTCCAATGCATAGTTTGCGGATATGTTTATGATCCGGTTGAAGGTGATCCTGATGGGGGTATCGCTCCTGGCACTAATTTCGACGATATACCGGATGATTGGGTTTGCCCTGTGTGTGGCGTAACAAAAGAAGAATTTGAACCGGTTGAATAATATTTTTTATGGTTTTTATTCAGAACCAGGAATTTTTCTAATAACATGTAATAGTAATTTCCAAAACTTATCTACTGTATTAATTTCCAGTCGCTCATTTGGTGAATGGGCACCTTTAATTGTTGGTCCGAAAGAAATCATATCGAGTCCGGGAAATTTTAATAGAAACAACCCACATTCAAGTCCAGCATGGATTGAGCGTACAAGAGGCTCTTTATTGAACAGTTCTAAATAACACTCTTTTGTCAGTTTGAGTATTTCTGAATCCTGATCAGGTGTCCATCCCGGGTAATTATCTGTTTGAGTAATTTCTGCATGGGCAAAGTTAAACTGGGCTTTAATTATATCTGAAATATTTCTTTTTGCTGAGTTAATTGAGCTGCGTTGACTGGTAATTATATTGAAATACTTGTTGTCGATTATTTTTACCGATGCCAGGTTAGTCGAAGTTTCAACCAATCCGGGTATAGTATCGCTCATTTTTATGACTCCGTTGGGGCAGGCATGCAAACTATTAAGTAGTTGTTTCTGGTCCTCACTGTCCAACACAAACTTTGGTGCTTCAACAGGTTCTGTAATAAGCTGAAAATTCGGATCGCTTATTGATAATTCCGTTTTTAAGCTTTGGACAAATTCATTTGTAAATTCTTTAAAACTTTGTTCAGTATCGGAATTGAGGGTTATAGTTGCATAGGCTTCGCGAGGTATTGCGTTTCTGAGGTTTCCCCCCTGAAAATCGTGAAGTCTGGTTTCGAATTTATTGGATACATTCAATAAAAACCGACTTAAAATTTTAATTGCATTAGCAAATCCTTTATTTATATCGTCGCCTGAGTGTCCTCCTGTAAGTCCTGATACAGAAATCTTATAAGCAATTATAATATCATTGACTGGAGCTAGCTTAAATGGAATATTAATAACAGTATCCATACCGCCTGCACATCCAATAAAAAGTTCACCTTCATCTTCCGAATCAAGGTTTAATAGAATTTTTCCATTTATAAAATTTTCTTCTAACCTTAAAGCACCTGTCATTCCTGTTTCTTCATCAACGGTAAACAAGCATTCGAGAGGGCCATGAACAATATGTGCATCGGCCAAAACAGCTAGTTGAGCAGCAACGCCTATTCCATTATCGGCACCAAGGGTTGTTCCTTTCGACTTAATCCATCCATCTTCGATGTATACCTGGACCGGGTCGGTATTAAAATTATGTGGACTATCTGCGTTTTTTTCGCAAACCATATCCATGTGACTTTGTAATACAATTGGGACCAAATTTTCAAAACCTTTAGAAGCCTTCTTCAAAATAACAATATTACCAGCATTATCTTTTTTATATGACAGGCAATTCTTTTTAGCAAAGCTTTCCAGATAGGCAATTATTTGTTCTTCTTTTTTGGATGGACGGGGAATTTTCAATATCTCATCAAAATATTTCCAAATAAGTGATGGCTGTAATTCACGAATAATCTGCATTTTAATTCATTTTTATATAAAAATAGTGATTTTTGATGATTATTGTAATTTTGATTAATTACGAAAAGTTATATTTGGTACTATTTATAACCCGATTAATTAACTTCGTTTAGGCCTTCGGGGTTCATAAACTTTAAAGTGAAGAAAAGTTTTAGTAACTTTTATAGGTGATTATCGTTTATCATTAGTAATGACTGAAAAAAATAATTTACTCGAAATTGCTGTTAAAGCTGCTGTTGCAGCAGGAGAAAAGACATTGACATTCTTTAACAGGGAACTTGATGTACTGAACAAAGAAGATAATTCGCCTTTGACCCTTGCCGATCTTGAAGCTAATCAAATAATTAATGAAATTCTGCAAAAAACCAATATTCCGATTTTAAGTGAAGAGAACAAACTTGTTCCATTTACCGATAGAAAAGATTGGAAGGAATATTGGTTGGTCGATCCACTTGATGGAACAAAAGAGTTCATAAATTGTAGTCCGGAATATACCGTTAATATTGCACTTATTAAAAATAATTATCCTGTTGCAGGCATTGTTTACGCTCCAGTATTAAAAGAGCTTTATTATGCATCAGCTGAATTGGGCAGTTTTAAAGTTACAGAACCCGGAATGCTTGATTTTAAACTAATTCATTCAAAAGCTCAGCGTTTGCCTTTTAAAGCTAACCACAATAATAAATTAATTATTGTTGCCAGTAAATCACATATAATTGCCGAAACTCAGGTATTTATCGAAAGATTGAAAAAATATACCAATAATTTAGAGTTATTCTCAATAGGAAGTTCGCTCAAACTTTGTATGATAGCAGAAGGCAAAGCAGATATATATCCGCGGTTGGGGCCTACAATGGAATGGGATATTGCAGCAAGTCATGCTATAGCTGAATTTGCAGGTTGCAGAATTTTCCAATTCAGCGACCAGAAAAAGCTTATGTATAATAAAAAAGAACTTCGAAACCCTGGATTTATAGTTTATCGCGAACAATTCGATGAAATTGTAAAGAAGGCTATTTCAAAAAACTGACATTGCCTTATATAGTGTATGCAAGCATCCAACTTGTTCTTCACAGAATATTACTTGATCCAAAAACGGGGAATGTGGGATTATATAGATTGAGAAACCTCAAGACATGGCTATTTGATTACTTTCAGCCCAAAATTCTCATTATTCAAAAACTTCCGGGTTCTCTTCAGTCGTTTTATCTTTTTCTTTCTTTTTCTTTTTTCCAAAAATTCGCTTAATAAAGCTACCAATTGATTCTTCTTTCTTTTCAAGATATTCTCTGATGGATTTAAATTCTTTTTCCCTATACTCTTCACATTCAAGCTTCGAATGCGTCTCTTCCGAAATGTTAAATGATGAATTAGCCAATTTTGAATAGGATGGATCGTTATAAACAGCTTTCATATATTTTCCAAAAATAGGTAGTGCCATATGTGCGCCTTGTCCGTAGGCAATACTCCTGAACCTTACTACAGGGTTATCGCCGCCAACCCAAATAGCAGTGATGAATTCAGGTGTCATACCTACAAACCATCCGTCGGTGTGGTTTTGAGTTGTACCGGTTTTACCTGCTATTGCGTTTTTCAATCCATGATTAGTCCGCAATGCTTTCCCTGTGCCATTATCAATGGAATTGCATAACATAGCGGTAACTTGTTCGGCTGTTTGTTCCGAAATAATGGGCCCGGAATTTTCTGTTGGTTCTTTCTGATATATTACTTTTCCTTCCTGATCTTCAATTCTGGTAATGAAAACAGGTTCAATTAAATGGCCTTTATTGACAAATGCCGAATATGCTTTAACTAACTCATATGGCGAAGCTGTGCCTGTTCCAAGTACCATTGATGGTACTGCAGGCAAATCGCCCTTGAATCCGAACTTTCGTGTAAAATCAATAGCTTCATCAAGTCCTATATCCATCAAAAGTTGAACGCTCACAGTATTTATTGAATGGGTAAGGGCCCCGTTAACTGAATAATAACCTCCGTATGATCTGTTTGAATTTCGGGGCACCCAATCGTTATAATCCTTGTACACTGCACTATCGTTGGCATAATAATCGCATGGCGAAACACCTTTTTCAAGCGCCTGCGAATATATTACCGGCTTAATAGTCGATCCGGCCTGACGTTGCGCTGTGACATGGTCGAATTTAAAATATTTGTAATTTATACCTCCAATCCAGACTTTAATATGCCCCGATTTTGAATCAATTGTGATTAATCCGGTTTGGAGCATTGCAAAATGGTGAAGTACAGAGTCAATTGGACTAATATTTACCACTTTTTCCTTTTCCCAACTGAAGACTTTGGTATTGACTTTTTCCTTCATTATTTTTAGGACTTCTTCTTTGTTTCCGTATATTTCATAAAGTGCTTTGTACCTTTCACTGTTTGTGATTTCAAAATTTGCCAGTTTTGGCTCTTTTTTCCACGGTTCCTTTCCTTTCCAATGATTATCAAATTCTTTTTGTAACATATTCATTTGCTCTTTCATAGCATTTTCAGCATAAACCTGCATCCGATAATCGATAGTTGTAAATACTTTTAAACCATCGGTATATATGTTATATTTCGATCCATCGGGTTTTGGGTTTTCATCGGCCCATTTTTTAAGTTCATTTCTTAAGTACTCGCGGAAATAAGGAGCAGGGCCTTCATCATGGGTTAGTTTGCGGGTATTAAGGTTTAACGGTCGATTAATTATTCGGGTAGCTTCTTTTTCACTTAAGTAATTATATTTAACCATTTGTTTAAGAACGGTATTACGCCTTTTTAAAGCAGCTTCACGATGTTTTTCAGGATTATACAGTTGGTTTCCTTTTAGTAAACCAACCAAAAGTGCCGATTCTTCAGGGGCCAGGTCGAGGGTTTTTTTATCAAAGAATATAAGGGCTGCAGTTTCAACGCCATAGGTGTTTTGGCCAAATGGAACAGTATTTAGATAAAGCCTTAATACCTCATCCTTGGTATAAATCTGTTCAAGCCGATGGGCAATAATAATTTCTTTTACCTTGGCCACGGGTAGGGTTAGTATACTTATGTTTTTGCGTGGATATAGGTTTTTTGCCAATTGTTGGGATAAAGTGCTTCCTCCTCCCGCCTTTTTATTAAATAGAAACAATGACTTAACAAGAACCCTGAATGTCCCCCTTGTATCGATACCTTTGTGAGAATAAAAGCGCGCATCTTCAGTGGCAACAAGTGCATTAATCAAAAAACCTGGTATTTCACCGAGATTGGTATTTGTACGGTTCTGAAAATAATATCTGCCGAGCATGTAATTATCAGCCGAATATACTTCAGAAGCCGTATAGTTTCGTACTTCTTTGAGCTGCTGGTAGGTTGGTAAACGACCAAAAATGCCAAATTTAACTCCAAAAACCAATACAAACATGAGAAATAAGAGTGATCCAACCCCTATGGTAGCAATTTTTAATATTAGCCAGATATATTTTTTATTTACTGTTTTTTTCTTCGATGCCATTTATTGAGAATTGTACAAATGTTTATATAAAAGATTTACAGCGCAATTTAAGCAACCTTTCAGTAATTTATAAAAACACTTATTCACAAAAGATATTTGTTGATTGGGTGATTTAAAGAGTTTGGGTTTTGTTAACATAACACTAGTGTTTTAACCTTTTTTCCATTTGTAAACAAATTAAATATCTTGTAGATCAGTATTTTAGTTCGCGCAATAGTATTTATGTAAACTCCCCTTGATCCAATATTTTCCTACGCAATCAAAAATGATGTTATAATCATTTACTGGTAATTTGAAATGAAATGAATATTTACATAATTTTATAAGATAATTAAAAATAAATATTCGAATATGAAAGCGTTGTTAAAGACACTCTACTTTTTTCTGTTATTGATAGTTCTATTTCTGCTTATTGGAGTCTTTTTACCTAAGGGCTCACAGGTAGGATCATCGATTATAGTTAATTCTTCATCTGAAATCATATTTGATCAAATAAATTTAATAACCAGATGGGGTAATTGGGTTCCCTGGTCGAACATTGATTCAGCTTCTTCGATCGAATTCGGTGATATTACTGAAGGAAAAGGTGCTTCGTATACATGGCTAAGTCCTAAAACTGGTCCTGGCACTGTTACAATTACTGAAAGTAACCCAAAAACTAAAGTGGTTGCGGATTTTGTTTTCGAAAAACAAGGAAATTCGCAATCGATATGGACATTAAAAAACAATAAAGGCATGACTGTTATAAATTGGGAATACCGAAACCCCAGCCTGAAGTATTTTGAAAGGTACTTTGTCGTTTTTTTCAAAAAAAATTTGATACAAACAATGGATGTAGCTTTACAAAAACTTAAAGAGACTTGCCAAGATTTGCGACTTGACAGGATATCAGACGTGAAAGAGGTTATGGTACCCCAAAAACATTCCATTGTAATTTATGGTTCATGCTCAATAAAAGACCTTGAAACCGAAAAAAACAAGGTAATAGCAAAACTTAGTAATTATATGCAACGACGAAAAATTGAACCTATCGACAAACCTTTTACAATATTTATGAAAAAAGACAGTATTGTATCATTTGCATGTGGTATGCAAATACCAGAGAGTACATGGAGCTGGGAGGTTTATCAATATTATAAAATTGATTCATGCAGGGCAATTATGATCGAACATTGGGGAAAAACAGAGAGCAATAAACCATATATGGCCTTAACAGACTATATGAATGAGAATAAGCTAATAGTTGAAGGGAATCCATGGGAAATATCTATTGTATCGCCCGAAACAGAACCCGATACTTCAAAATGGCAAACTGAAATTTACTATCCGGTTACAAATCAATATATAAGTAATTAAAAAAGAAACTATATTGCCCTAATTAGCTACGCTGAGCCTTTCAGGGTTCCTAAACTTTATGTATTAATTGAAACCAGTGAAAAATACCATAGTTTCTATTATTAATATAGTCATGAAAAGAAATGTATTTTGTCTGTTGTAAAATATTAGGGGTTGAACCTGGTTCGGATGTTGAAATAATTAAATCTTCATTCAGAAAGTTGGCGATGGAGTTACATCCTGATCATAATCCATCTGAAAAAGCAAGCCAGTATTTTATCATTTTACAAAATGCATATCAATATCTTCTGGAGCATCCGTACAATAAAGCTGAAGCCGATGAATTGCTGAGGTTAAAGGAGGCTGAAAAACTGCACAATAAGTTAGTTTTTCATCATGCAGTCCATTACAATCCAAATCCATTATCGACTAAAACCTTGCGCGAAATATTAAAATATTCATCAACTGCACGTGGAATGTATGTTTTATTTCATTTATTGTTTATATGGGCTGGAATATACATGATATATCGGCCTATATATAATATTTTTTATTATCCAATTGATGAAAGGGCCAATGCGTTTAGTGCATACTTTGTATTATGGTTCGGATTTGTATTCGGGGTCTTTATTACTATTACATTTCTATATTCCGGAATAAAATTTATCAGGAACAGATAATTTTATACCTCCCTTAGGCAAGAATTTGTTTTATTTTATCGCTTAGTCAGAGACCTGATTCTATTTGTTTATAATAGTATCGAATTGATATTTGCTATACGTGATCTTTCTATACAACTATCTATTAATATTGATATTATTTGCTAACTTTAATAGAGCCTGCACTTTGGGTACAAATTAATATGGGCTCCGGATAAATAAGTCTGTTATTAAAAAGCCTATGAAGACCGGATGTTATTTGTGCTTGTTTATTCTAATTTTAACCAATCGGCTGTCTTTCTCACAAATCGATAGCTCTGATATCTATAATTTAACATTTGCAGAATTATCAATTCTTAAAATAACAACTGCGTCTAAAGCCCCTCAAAAAATAGTTGAAATTCCAGCCACTAGCTTGTTTCTTTCAGTGGGAATGGGTTTTGATCAAAGCAGTATTTATGATCAGGTTTATACACCGCAGGTAGGATTAAAATATGAACTTTTCAAATAAGAAAAACTATGCGGATTCTAGTGGTTGACGATAATACAGATAATATTGACATGATGTTGATTTTACTCAGAAGTAAGGATTATGATGTATTATCGGCAAATAATGGCAAGGAAGCCTTGGAAATCTTGCATTCAGAAAATGTCACTTTAATAATTTCCGATATCTTGATGCCCGTAATGGATGGCTTTCAATTATGCCGGGAATGTAAAAAGGATATTGAATTGGCCAAAATTTGTTTTATCTTCTATACTGCTACATATACAGACGATAAGGATGAAGAGTTCGCTTTATCGATAGGTGCTCTAAGATTTATCCGTAAACCGCAGGAACCGGATGTTTTCCTGGATATTATTAAAGAAATAACTGAAAATTTGGATAAAGAAAATATTATTCCTGAAAAAAAAGAAATAGAAGATGAAAAAGAAATATTAAAGCTCTATAGCGAACGCCTGGTGGCTAAACTTGAGAAAAAAAACCTTGACCTGGAAAATGAAATCGCTTCTCATAAAATTACTTTAAGTAAGCTTCAGAAAAATGAAAAAAAGTACCGGAACATATTTGAAAATATACAAGATGTTTACTATGAAACTGAACTAAATGGTTCTATTATTGAAATAAGCCCATCTGTAAAAATTATTTCGAAAGGACAATACAACAGGGAAGGTTTAATCGGAAAATCACTTTCTAAACTCTATTTTGATGATGAAGACCTGGATAAAATTACCCTCACATTAAAGGAAACTGGGTTTATTAAAGATCTTGAAATAAGGTTCAGGAATAAAGACGGTTCCTTTATCTGGTGTTCTGTTTCGGCAAGAATAAGTTTCGATCACGAAACCCAGGTTGAGAAAATATATGGTAGCATACATGATATTACCGATCGCAAACAGGTTGAGGGGAAACTGAAATTAACCCTTGCCAAATATAAAACTATGTTTGATTGTTTCCCGCTGGGGATTACAATATCAGATGAAGAAGGCTGGATTATAGAATCCAATTCAATAGCTGAAAAATTGTTAGGATTATCACAGCATGACCAAATTGGGCGTAAAATTGATAGTTCCGAATGGGCCATTGTCCGCCCGGACGGAAAACCTATGTCTCCCGATGAATATCCCAGCTGGCTGGCATTAAAACATAATAAGACTTTTGGGAATGTAGAAATGGGAATTGTAAAGCCTGATAATACAGTTATATGGATAAATGTCACTGCGGCCCCTTTGCCAAATGAAGGAAATGGTGTTGTTATAATTTACAACGATATCACCGAAAGCAAGCAGTCGAAAGATAAATTCTACTCTCTTGCTTCACGTCAGGAAGCCATTCTATCGGCTGTACCTGATATAATTATGGAAGTAAACAATGACAAGGTTTATGTATGGGCAAACAAGGCTGGTATTGATTTCTTCGGCGAAGATGTGATCGGTAAAGAAGCTTCTTTTTACTTTGAAGGGGAACAGGATACTTATAAAACTGTCCAACCTATTTTTAATGGCGATGAAAATGTAATCTACATCGAGAGCTGGCAACGCCGCAGTGATGGAGAAAAAAGATTGCTGGCCTGGTGGTGCAGGATGCTTAAAGATAAGGATGGAAAAGTTACCGGTTCACTTTCTTCGGCGCGCGATATTACAGACCGGTTGCAGGCAGAAGAAACAATAATTAAGGAACGCGCCTTGCTCAGGACACTTATTGACAATTTACCGAACGGTGTTTTTGTCAAGGATAAAGAATACAGAAAAATTATTGTTAATCCAATTCATATTAATGAGGTTAATAGTCATTTGAAATATTTAGGGATAAAATCTGATTTAGAATTATTAAAAAAGACAGATTTTGAAGTTTTCCCTGAAAACCTTGCACAGCAGTTTTTTACTGACGACCAGAAAGTGATCCGCGATGGGGCATCAGTGATAAATAATGAAGGTATCGGGTATGATATTTTTGGTAAACCAATATGGCTGCTGGTATCTAAAATTCCTTTACGCAATAATAATGGTGAAATTACCGGTTTGGTAGGTATTACTACCGACATTACGGAACGCAGGAATGCAGAAGAAGCTTTAAAATATTCTGAAGAAAAATTCAGGACTATTTTCAATAATGCAAGTGATGGTATGCTCCTTTATGACCTGGAGGTAAGAAAATTTATAATGTGCAATTTGGCATGCTCAAAGATGCTTGGATATTCAGAAGCTGAATTTTTAAACCTGGGATTATCAGAAATAAATCCTTTAGATGAACTTGAAAACATTTTTCAGAAACTTGAAAAAATAAATATTGATGAAATTGAATGGCGTTGCGATACTATGTTTAAAAGTAAAAATGGGGTTGTTTTTACAGCCGATCTTAATACCAACATAATCACAGTAGTTGGGAAAAAAAATGCCCTTATTGTGTTCAGGGATATTACCGAACGTTTGCTATTTGAATCTGAACTTCGTTCTGCAAAAGAAAAGGCTGAAGAATCTGATAAAATGAAAACAGCGTTTCTTCATAATATAACGCACGAAATCCGTACACCTTTAAATGGAATAATAGGCTTTTCGGATATTCTGACAAATCCAAATCTTTCTGACGAAAAAAGAAAGCATTTTTCATATATAATACGTCAAAACGGGAACCAACTCCTTTCTATTATTAATGATATTATAAGCATTGCAACCATTGAAGCTGGCCAGGAAAACCCAAATGAGAAAGAGACAGATATTAATAATCTATTAAGGAATATTAATGATCAATTTATGCTTAAGGCCGAAAACAAGGGTGTTTCCTTAACAATTGCATCATTTCTTAAAAGCAACGAAGCAAATATATGGGTGGATGAAATTAAGTTGCTTCAAATACTTACTAACCTGGTTGGTAATGCTTTAAAATATACTAGTACCGGTTATATTAAAGTAACTTGCCGGCTTGAAGGCAGTTTTATACAATTATCAGTCGAAGACACAGGAATTGGTATTCCAAAAGAGATGCACGAAAAAATATTCGACCGGTTTTACCAGGTCGATCTTGACGATACAAATTCATATGGAGGCAACGGACTTGGTTTATCTATTGTTAAATCATACGTTAGCATTTTAAAAGGCGAAATTATTGTTAATTCTGAACCTGGAAAAGGATCTGAATTCATTGTTACAATTCCATATAAACCTATAAAGAAAGTTAAATTTGAAAAAAAATCTGAAGTTGCTGAAAATACACAAATTGGGTCTGTTACAATTCTTATTGTCGACGATGATATAAATAATTGTAAATTAATAAGTGAATATCTCTCAAACTTAAATTCAAATCTTATATTCGCATACAGCGGATTGCAGGCTGTGGAAATATGTAAAGAAAATCCATCAATTTCGATTATCCTGATGGATGCAAAAATGCCTTTAATGAATGGGTATTTTGCAGCAAGGCAGATTAAGGAATTCAAACCTCAATTGCCCATAATTATGCAATCAGCTTATGTTTATCAAAATGATTGGGAAAAGTCAATGTCAATTTATACCGATGGGTTTATTGAAAAGCCAATTATTAAAGAAAAATTACTTACAATTTTGCATTTAACTTTAGAAAAAGCAAATAAACTATGATTGTAACATTCGTTCATGTATGGGTTAAACAAGAAAGAATTCAGGATTTCATTGAAGCATGTATAATAAATCATAACAATTCAGTGAAGGAACTTGGAAATTTAAGGTTCGATGTCCTTCAGGATGCTTCTGATCCTGCAAAATTTACCCTTTATGAGGCATATATTTCCGAAGAAGCTGCTGCCAGGCATAAGCAAACCGATCATTATAAAGTTTGGAGGGATACAGTTGCTGATTGGATGGAAAAACCACGCGAAGGTGTGAAACATATTGTTGTATATCCTACCGAAGAGCGAGCATGGTAAAGCCAATCGAAAATTTTTCATTTACACAATTGCCCCGGATATTTTTTGGCCCTGGTACCATTAAACAACTTAGTAATCTTCTGAATGCAGGAGGTAAAGTATTATTGGTGACAGGAAAAAAGTCATTCGATACTAATAATGTTGGACTGAGGGTTATGTCATTGTTAAAATCGTCTGATATTGGTTTTTTAAGGTACACAATTAGTGGTGAACCATCTCCTGTCGATATCGATAAAGCAATTAAAACATTTGCAACTGAAAGTATAACGACCGTAATTTCTATTGGAGGGGGGAGTGTTATTGATGCAGGCAAGGCAATAGCAGCAATGTTCTGTGAAGTTGGGAGTATACGCGATTATCTTGAAGGTATTGGTACAAAAAAGCCATCAGGTAAACGCCTAAAGTTGGTAGCTATACCTACTACATCAGGCACAGGAAGCGAAGCAACCAAAAATGCAGTGATTTCGGAATTTGGGCAAAACGGTTTCAAAAAATCGTTACGACACGATAATTTCATTCCAGATGCAGCTATTGTCGATCCCGAATTAATTGTCGGATGCCCTTCAAATATAACAGGGTCAAGCGGTATGGATGCATTTACACAATTGTTGGAATCGTATTTGTCGGTAAAATCTAACCCAATAACCGATTCATTGGCATTCTCCGGATTGGAGTATATAGCAGGCTCATTAAAAAAAGCTTATTCCGATGGTCATGATATATATGCACGCACCAATATGGCATATGCTGCCCTTATGTCGGGAGTTTGCCTGGCAAATGCAGGTTTAGGATTAGTCCATGGATTTGCACAACCACTCGGGAGCCTTTTCCCGATGCCACACGGAACAGTTTGCGGTACAATGATGTCGGCAGTTAACCGACAGACTGTAATTAAGTTAAAAGCCGAAAACGATGGTTTCGGGTCATTAAAAAAATACGCAGCAGTTGGCAAATTATTTTCTCAGCAGGAAAATATGGATGATAATTATTATATCAATATACTGCTGGATACAATTGATGAATATTCGGAAACCTTTAAAATTGCAAGGTTGTCGGATTTTGGAATTACCAAAAATGATTTTGGTAGTATTACTGAACGAACAGAAATGAAAAACCACCCGGTTAATTTTACTAATGATGAGTTGGATAAAATATTGGAAAATAGTCTATAATCGACAATAGTTCGAAAATTGCCTTTGAATATATTTTTCATTTAATAAATTGGACATTAATTCATAAACTTTATGAACCCTTAGAGGTTCAGCTAATTAATCGGGTAAGGTATTTCAATATGATTAAAATTCAAAAAAAAGTATTATATAAAGTTTTGTTGTAAAAAAATCGTAATTTAAAACTTAGATAATTTAACTAGTAAAAAAATGAAAGGAACTATTGATTTTAACTATGATGCTGATAATGATATAGTAATTGCAACTCCGCATTGGAAGATTGAATCAAAAGAAGATTGTGTAATATGGTATAATCAGTGGGTTGACTATATTTCTCAATTCAATAGGAAAATGGATGCTATTATGATTCTTAATGATTTTTATGTTAAGGCAAGTTATGCAGTTGACTGGGGGCAATATAGGGTTAAAATCATTAATGAATACACACGTTTTTCATATCGTGTCAATCAAAATTTAACAACAGGTATATTTATTAAAAACAGCGGAATTCGTTATAACGCTTCAACAAATGAAGCCAATTCGTTGGATGCAGCGATAGAAGCCATACTTAAAGACCGAAAGGAAGAAGGGATAAGTTAATTTTTTTCTTCAATTTAACCAATATTTTTTTGCTTTTTGATCGTAGCCCGTTTGATGGATCTTTAACCATTTGCTCTAATAAATATGTCAATTCATTTGTAAGTTCAGGATAGCTTCCAATAAATTTCATAAGGATATCGATTGAAAAAGATCTGATAGCAATAGCTTCTTTCTGATTTTCAATATTTGAAAATGCGATATCAACAAGGCGACCTTGACTCGTTTCATCTAGTTTTATGGGTAATTCAGCGAGTATTTTTAAAAAGCTTCTTCGTACTCCATCAATTTTTGAAATTTCGATATAATGAAGTAATTCATCACTGTGCGATTTGATCAATTCAATATGTTTAAATACACATAATTCAACTATACGGGCAGCTCTCATCGAAAGAGGGTACACTTCTTTTAAAGCAATACTAAACATCTCATTAAACTTTTCCTGATCAGCGCAAATATCGGCAGTTAGTATATCAGCAACCATTCTGGAACTATCTATGAGTTTTGGCTCATAATTTTGCATGACACATAATAATTTTAAGTTAATTTAGCCTGAACTATTCATAAATATTACATTTTTTCAAATTTTATGAATAGTTCAGGCTAACCCCGACATAGAAAATATTGGTGTACCTGTTTGAAGGACACCTTATATTTTGTTGGTCGCAAGATTAATTTATAAAGTTTATAAATTAATCGGGTCAGGTACAAAATTATTAAACTTAATACAATGATGAAAGTTTGGCGACCAACTTCCGAAGAAATAAATAATACCGAAAATTGGGGTATCTGGAAAAAAGAAGTGTCTGAGTTTGAATGGTTTTATGATGTTCCCGAGTTATGCTATATCATCAAAGGCCAGGCAATAGTTACCGATAATTCAGGTAACCGCATTGACTTTAAAGCTGGCGATATGGTAAAATTTGATAAAGGGTTAAAATGTTTGTGGAAAATTACCGAAGACATTGAAAAACGCTATAATTTCGGCTAAAGAATATTTAATAATTTTTTTGTGTTAGAATAGTCCATTAACATTGCATTTCGAAGGATTGTTGTTTATGAATTTTAAGATTATTATTATATCATCCATTGTTTTCTTTGCTC
>Ga0105103_10000982_pt1 | contig 16153 bp, 12 predicted proteins | sample PPLLaktember2015_2_FD_79107 | JGI IMG/M metagenome (GOLD analysis project Ga0105103, IMG submission 79107) | Freshwater sediment microbial communities from Prairie Pothole Lake near Jamestown, North Dakota, USA - PPLs Lake P7 Core (6) Depth... | ecosystem: Environmental > Aquatic > Freshwater >...
GAAGGTGAACCGGGCGACGGCGGCCACCTGGTACTCCATCACGCCGGGCCGCGTGCTCTTCATGGCTTCCAGCAGGCCCAACCCGGCCAGCACAGACGCCTTGCGGATGAGGGCAATCTCGCGCGGGCTCTTGATGTACCTGAACGCGTCGAGCACCGGCGTCAGGTCACGCCGCTCGAGCGCCGGATAGCGCTCGGCGATCAGCCGCAGGAAGTGGGCTTCCCGTGACGGCCGGCCGTCCCACGGGTCGCCGGCAACCCCGGCCTGGTGACCGAGCCACTCATCGCGGCTCTGGGCCTCGCCTTCGGCCGGACTGAACGGGACGTAGAGCACCGGCCGCGGCGGCCGGAGCATCGCGCCGAAGGTCTCGCGCGAGAGCCGCTCGACGGGCACCACGGCATCGACGCCCGTCAAGCGCTGCACCTCGACGGCGTCTTCGGCGGACCAGACCGTACCCGTGCTCCGCTCCAGCGACTCGTTACGACGCGACAGGTAGAGCGTCGTCCGTCGGCTGCGGCCGTCGATGACCAGGTAGGCGTGAGGACTCTCGAGGCCGGTGAGGTAGTAGAACTCGTTCGACTGGCGGAACACCTTGAAGCCATCCACCCCGGGAGCGCCCTGGACGATGGCGATGGCCTGGTTGCCGATGGCGTCCATGACCTTGCTGCGGCGCTCGACGAACTCGTCGACCGGAAAGTCCGTCTGGAAGGGCGCGAGACCCTGGCCGCGCAGCAGGACGGCAGAGGCGAGGACGAGCACGACGAGGAAACTGGAGCGGACCATGGCCCGCCGATTATATGCACCGCGTCAACGTGCCTCTCGCGGAAGGTCCCGCGGTCGATCCACGCCGCATAGATCGCAACTCGCCTTCGCCGTGCCCGAGCTCATTCGGCTCCTCGAGCATGGGAGCGTCAGCGGGGCCACATTCGGGGGCTAAGACGCCAGCCGCAGTGCTCGATCCAGGTCGCTCCACAGGTCTTCGACTGCCTCGATGCCAACGCTCAACCGCAGCAGCGTCGCAGGTAGGTGCTCCTGCCCGGGAATGCTGGCCCTCCGCTCGATGGTGGACTCGACCGCACCCAGGCTGGTGGCGTGTTGGATGAGGCGCAGTCCGGCGCACACGGTGTCGGCGGCAGCGCTGTCACCACGCACGTCGAACGAGATGATCGTGCCGAAGCCCTTGAGTTGGCGACGGGCCGCGTCGTGAGTCGGATGGCTTGCCAGGCCGGGATAGCGCGTCAGCGTGACCTTGGGATGGCCCGCGAGGCGCTCGGCCAGCATCATTGCGCTCTGCTGAGCGCGTTCGAGCCGAAGCGCCAGCGTTCGCGTCCCGCGCACTGCCAGAAACGCTTCGAGGGCGCCAGGGGTCGCACCGGTGAGCTCACGAGACTGCCGCAGCGCCGCCAGCAGGTTCGCGTCGCGCACGGTGACGACGCCGCCGAGCAGGTCCGAGTGTCCACCGATGAACTTCGTGACCGATTGCACGGCCACATCGGCCCCGAGCGCCAGCGGACGCTGATTGAGCGGCGTCGCGAAGGTGTTATCCACGCCCAGCATCGCGCCCTGCTTCCGCGGTGCGGCGCAGATGATGTCCAGGTCGCCGACCGTCAACAACGGGTTGGATGGCGACTCCAGCCAGATCAGGTCGGCTTCACCGCACAACTCGACCCAGCGTGCGGTGTCGGCAACGGCCACGCGATGCACGGTCCATCGGCCGCGTCGCTGACCTGCTTGCGCCAGCCCCGCGACACCTTGATAGCAGTCGTCTGGCAGGGCGACGACCGAGCCCGCGGGGAGTTGATCGAAGATCGCCGCGATTCCCGCCATGCCGGAGGCGAAGGCGACCGAGGACCCGCCTTCGAGGCCGCCCACGATCTCTTCCAGCGCCTCCCAACCCGGCGTGCCATCGTCGCGCGAGTACGCACGGCGTTCACCCAGCACGAAGTTCGACGCCGGAATCGGCGGCACATTCAACGGCGAGCCCGGGCGCCGGTCCCGGCCTGCCGAAACCAGCCACGACTCGACCGAGCCCTGGCCGGGCGCGTCGTGTCTGGTCGTATCCATCGATGTCATCGCTCGCTCCTTGGTCGGAAGTCGACAGCCATGCCGGTCCACACCGTGTCACACGCCGAAGTGAGCGTGCCCTGAGCGAGCGAGTCTGCCACAATGAGCGCGGATGGGCACCGCCAACCGCGCATCGAGTCGGGGACAGGCACAAGGGCGGAGCCTCGCCGCTCCGGCACTCCTGGCGGCGGCACTGCTCGCCGCGGCCGTCGCGCTCGTCGTCTGGTCGACGTCCTTGGCACGCACCGTCGGGCGCCTGGAGCACGAGGAGGTGTCGGCCTTTTCTCGAATCCGTGTCCGCCGCGACGGCGATGTCCGCGCGCTGACGTTCGTGCGCGACAACGGCCAGGAGGTCGTGCAGAGCCGCGTCAGTCTGACCGCGCCCCACACCTTGATGTCGCCGTACGCCCGCGGCATGTTCGCCAGCTACCTCTACCAGCCTCATCCGCGTCGCGTGCTGATCGTCGGCCTGGGCGGCGGCGCAATGGTGCGCTTCCTGACCCATCACGAACCGCAGGTGCACATCGACGCCGTCGAGATCGATCCCGCCGTCGTCCGGCTCGCGGACGAATACTTCGGCGTGCGCTCCGGCGGGAACGTCCGCGTGCATACCGCCGACGCGGTGGCGTTCGTGGAGTCCACTACCGACCGCTACGACCTGATCTTCATGGACGCGTTCCTGCGTCCGGCGAGCGACACCGACACGACTGGCGTGCCGACGCGTCTCAAGACGCTGGCGTTCCTCGGCCGCCTGAAGCGGGCGCTGGCCCCCGGCGGCGTCGTCGCGTTCAATGTCAACGAGCACGCCAGCATGGCCGACGACATCGCCGCGGTCGAAACCGCGTTCGGCCACGCCGTCGTCTACCGCTGCCCTCCCGCGGACAACAAGGTGGTCATCGCCACCGAGGGCGGCGTGGCCACCGACGACGACGTGCGCGGCCGCATCAGTGCGCTCGACGCGCGCTTCGGGGGTGCGTTGTCGTTCGCCGAGGTCCTTCGGAACCGGGAATAGCGCCTGCCGCGGCGGCAACGTCGACGGTCCGGGTGTGGGTTTGAGTGACTCGCGAATCCTTCACGGCTGACGCGGAAGCATGAAGTGTTCGGCGGTGAACTCGGGGACTTTTGCGCAGTACGTCTGACTGACCTCATTGTCGAACCGGAAATGAATGCCGCCGAAGATGCGACTGTCTGCCTGCTGCTGTGCCAGATCGGAAAAGCTCTCGAAAGAGCGAGTTTCAGTGGGCAGTCCCATGGTTCGAGAATAGGTGACGGTAAACGCAAGGTCGTCACGGCCAAAGGCAATCTGCAGTGCGCGCGCCGAGGCAGCCGACAGACACGCGACGTTGCCCGCGTACGTCGGGTAGCTTGGCGTCGTCAGCAGCGGCGTCCATGCTGGATCGGGGTCGGTCGCCGCATTCTGATCCTCGGCTGCACGGCGGATCGCGGTGATCGGCCTCCACAGTCCGTATGTGAACTTGCTCGTGAAGGATGTCTGCAGGCCGTCGTGAAGAGCCACGCTCAGCAGGACGAAGGTCCGTGCGGTGTCGATGAGAGACAGCCCCTCACGCTGCGCCACGTCCGCTGCTACCCTGTTCCAGACGTGGAAGAAGCCAATCTGCGTGTTCACACCCGCGTGAACCTGCGCCATCAGAGTGTCATCGGCCGAGCGCGCCGGGCTGGTCGCGGATCCAAGAAGCTTGACCTCATCGAAGTCGGCGGCGTAACGCGCGCTCGTGAGAGTCGGCGGCGGCGGTGGCAGTAGCTGCGTGCTCGTCACCATCGCGAACGGGGTGACGTTGCGATAGAACGTAAACGTCGCAAAGCTGTTCGCGGGCGGCGCCGGCTGCCACAAACCGGGGAACGTGGGGAGCACGTATGTCGGGTCTGGAGTCACGACGGCCGCCTGGGTGGCCGGCCAGCCGTCGTTCTGACGCCAACGCAACACAGCTGCCGCGACAGCGTGACCAACCGCTTCGCCCTGTTTCACGAGTCCGCGAGGCATCCCAGCCAGTTGCGTAGAGAGAAGATCGTCGAACGCGGCCATCTGCGCCGGGTACAGAGCGGCCAGCACGTCTCTCGCGGCAGTCGCCGCCGCGGCGTCGGCAGACCCGCCACGCGAACTTTTGACCTGGCCCAAATAAGGCGTGTACGCCTCCTCAATCGAGTTGATCGCATCGAACATCGCGATGTGCATCATCGACAGTGAACGGAGCTGAAGCCCCGGCCCCGTTCCGGGGAACAACGTCTGCAGCATCTGGTTCCACTGAATGACAACGTTCGGGGTGTGCGCAGAGGCGTGCGGCGCACTCGCAGGCAAGGTGACGGCGATCGCGAAGATAACCGCGGAAAGTGTTCTCATCATGACGAACCTCCTCGCATCTTGAGCCACGAGAACGCGCCATCGAGTCGACCACTGATCGTCTGACCGGGCCGAAAGGGGAGACGACTATACGGGAGAAAGCTGCGCGCATGAAGGCCCTTTTGGACCAGCTCTTCCATCGGCTGCGGTTGAGAGTGGAGCGGAGCCCATCCGCAGGGCACCACCCTTGAAGAATGGCGCGCTGAAACCGCACCGCGCGCTCGACCTGGTGATCCAGGCCGCCGACGCGCTGGCCAAGGCTGCGTCGTGTCAAACGGCGCGCGACGACGGTAGTATTCAGCCGCATGACCGTACAGGACTGGCTGCTCGATTCGGACCCCGCCATCCGCTGGCAGGTGTTGCGCGATCTGGTCCATGCGCCAGCGGAGGTCGTCGCGGCGGAGCGCGCGCGGGTCGCCACCGATGGCTGGGGTGCCAGACTGCTGGCATTGCAGGGCGATGACGGCCTGTGGGCGGGAGGCGCGTGCTTCCCGGCACAAGGTTGGCAGCGGGATCAGTACGACGGCCAGCCCTGGACCTCCACGCTGCCAACACTCCAGCTGCTGTGTGACTTCGGGATCGACCCGGTCGGTGATCCGGTGCGCCGGGCGGTGGCGATGGTCAGGGATCACTGCCGTTGGGAGCATGCCGGGCAACCGTTCTTCAGCGGCGAAGTCGAGCCCTGCATCAATGGCAGGACCGTCACCCTGGGCACCTACTTCGGCCAGGATATGGGTGGCGTGGTCGATCGCCTGCTTGCTGAGCAGCTCGAGGACGGCGGCTGGAACTGCGAGGCGGAGAACGGTTCCGTCCGCTCATCGTTCGCGACCACGATCAATGTCCTGGAGGGACTGCTGTCGCACGAGCGCGCAACCGGTGGCTCCGCGGAATCCATCGCGGCTCGGCGCCGTGGTGAGGAGTATCTCCTCCAACGACAGCTGCTCCGGCGCAAGAGCACCGGCGAAGTCGTCCACCCAGCCTGGCTGCAGTTCTCGTTCCCGACCCGCTGGCACTACGACGTGCTGCGGGCCCTCGACTATTTCCGCTCGGTCGGGGACGTGCCGGACTCGCGGATGGACGAAGCGATCGGTGTGCTGCGATCCAAGCAGCAGCCCGATGGCACCTGGCTCCTGGAGAACACCCATCCCGGACTGATCCACTTCCCGCTGGAGGACGGCGACGGCCGGCCCAGCCGGTGGAACACGCTGCGGGCGCTGCGGGTTCTCGACTGGTACGCTTCGACGCCGCACGCGGACAATTCAATCAGGCGATGACGCTTCACCCGGCAGTTGGATCGGTCCGTACAAGCTGATGACCGGCCATCCCCAGACCATCACCGTCGTGCTGATGGGCGTGTCGGGTAGCGGGAAGTCGACCGTCATGGCGCGCATGGCCGAGCGGTTCGCCTGGCGCTCGGCGGAAGCGGACGACTTCCACGCGGCGGCGAACGTCGCGAAGATGGCGGCGGGCCATCCTTTGACCGACGAGGACCGCTGGCCCTGGTTGCGGACGCTTGCGGCGTGGATCCGCGAGCGGGAGGATTCGGGCGAGAACTGCGTGATCACCTGCTCCGCCCTCAGGCGCCCGTACCGCGATTTCGTGCGCGACGGACTGCCCTCCGTTCGGTTCGTGCATCTGACCGTCGATCCCGAGATCCTCACGCGACGGATGGAGCAGCGCCAGTGGCACTTCATGCCGCCGTCGCTGCTCAACAGCCAACTCGCCACGTTCGAGGCCCTCGAGCCCGACGAGCCGGGATTCGCCGTATCTGGAGATTCACCGCCAGATCGAATCGTCGACGAGATTGCAGCCAGGTTAGGGGTCTCGAACAGCCCCTAGCCGCTCGTGCGGTTTGGAAGGCGATCGCTCCGGGCACTACGGCCGCGGACCGTCGAGGCCGGCCAGCCAGTTGAGGATCAGCGAGACATTCGTCGTGTTGTCGGCACTGGGCGCGACGACCCTGGTCGTGAGGAAACGGCCGTCGGGCGCCACGTCGTAGATCTGTCCTGATCGTGCCGTGCCAACCTTCTGCCAGTCGAACAACTTCTGCGGGCGGCCGAGCGTCAGCGTCGGCGAAAGCTTGATCGGCACCGCCATCATGGCGCCGTCGGGCGCGACATAGTAGAGCTCGTCACTGCCCTTCGGCCCCCATCGCGGGTACCGGCCGCCGTTGATGGAGACCGTCTCGCGGCGCTCGTTCACGTTGGGGAACGAGCGAACGATGACGTCGATCTGACCTCCAGACTCGTCCGATTCGTACACGATCCAGCGGCCGTCGGGAGAGACCTGCCCCAGGCGTTCGTCCGACTCGCCGTGCAGGAGCGGCTCGAGACGTTCCGGTCTGGAGAAATCGAGGATGCCGAGGTCCCTGAATCTGTCGTAGACGATCAGAAGGGTACCGTCCGGGGTGGAAGCGCTCGGCACCTGGATCTCCGGACCGGCGAACTCCAGTCTGGCGTCCGACGCGCCATCGGCCGCCTGAGAGTAGATCTCGAAGTTGCCGCTTCGTCCCGAGGAGAAGAACACGCGCCGGCTATCGGCGCTCCAGACCGGGATCATGTCCTCGGTCGGACCGTCGGTGAGCCGCGTCTGCGTCAGGCGCGCGAGATCCAGGATCCAGATGTCGCGGTTGCCATTGGTTGTGCGCTCGACGGCCACCCGCGTGCCGTCGGGCGATACCATCACGTAGCCGTAAGCCTGGGGCTCGACCGCCAGCGTCTCGCGCTGTCCGGTGCGGTCGATCCATTCGAGCGCGCGAGCCGCCCCTCCGGGCGGTCTCGTGGTCACCAGCGTGCCGGTGTTCGAGATCGCAAAGCTCGCGGCGCCGTTGTCCGACGACACTGCGACCTCGACATCGCGGAACGGAACCGGCGTCCCTGCGAGCGCGCCGCTCTCGGCATCGAAGGCGACCACGTTGAGCGTCGACCCGGCGACGTACACCAGGTGCCCACTTGGGATGTAGACGGCCGAGCTGCCGCTCAGCAGCGTCCTCCGCTCGAGCGTGGTCCGATTGAGCAGAACGGTCTGCAGCGGGTCGTCCTTGTCCTCGGACACGGCGGTGAACAGCATCGAGCGGCCGCCGGGAAGGAGTTGAGGCCACGCGTACAGCACTTCCTTCCGCTCGCGATCGGGCTTCGCGACGACTTTCGGTTCGCCGCCGTCCGCGGACACCTCGTAGAGGGCCTCGGATGTCGCGAAGGCAATAGTGCCGTCCGTTCCCCAGTCGGCGCCGGCCGGTCGATTGGTCTGGACCACGAGCGCGACCGGTGTCCCGCCTTGCACCGGTACTTTGACGAGACTGCCGGTTTCGGCGAACATCCCGACCCACTTCCCGTCTGGCGAGAAGAAGGGATTGTTGGCTCTCGCGGCCGGGATGGCGACGGCATCCTTCTGATCCAGCCGGCGAATCTGAACGTGCGTCGGGCTCAGGTACGCGACGCTCGACCCGTCACGCGAGATCGCGAGGTGGCGGGTGCCGTAATTGAATCGCAACGGGCGTGCGACGAACGGAATCGACGCGTGGACACGCAACGCAGGCGCGGGCGGCGCGGCTGCCGATCGACTGGCGAGCAACCCGAGGGCCACGCCGGCGAGCGTGGCGGCGGCAAGGCCGATCGCGGCCCACGTCCGACGACCTCGTGCCCGCAGTGTGGAAGCGCCGGAACCCGAGGGAGCGCCAGGAGCCTCCGAGCCAGGTGACGCCAGCGCCTCTTCGACGAGAATGCGCACGTCGCCCATGCGCTGCAGCCGGCGCGACGGATCCTTCTCGAGGCATCGCTGGACCAGACGTCGCGCGAGGATGGGCGCGTCCGGTGGCAGCGCGGAATAGTCCGGCTGCAGTTCCAGCACGCTGGCGAGCGTCTCCGCGCTCGTCTTCCGCTTGAACGGCGCGATGCCCGTCAGCATCTCGTACAGCACCGCGCCAAAGGCCCAGATGTCCGATTGAACACCGACCGCCTCCCCGCGGGCCTGTTCCGGGCTCATCCAGGCCGGCGTCCCGACGATGGCGCCGGTCCCGGTCAGCTCAGCCCGCGTGTCGTCACCCTCTGGGGCGGCCAACGCCTTGGCGATCCCGAAGTCGAGAACCTTGATGCGCTGGTCCCGGGTGACCTTGATGTTTGCGGGCTTGAGATCGCGATGGATGATGTCCCTGGCGTGCGCCGCTTCCAGCGCCTGCGCCAGCTGCAACGCCAACGTCAGGGCCTCGCCGACTGGGAGGGCGCCCCGGTCGAGGCGATCCTCGAGGGTCTCGCCCTCGACCAGTTCCATCACCAGGAAGCTGGCGCCGTCCTGCAGCTCGAGGCCGTGAATGGTGGCGACGTGATGGTGGTTGAGCGTGGCGAGTAGCTTCGCTTCGCGCTCGAGGCGCGCCAGCCGTCCTGGGTCCCGCGCCAGCGTGCCGGGCAGCGTCTTGATCGCGACTTCGCGGTCGAGCCGGGTGTCGCGGGCCTTCCACACTTCACCCATGCCGCCCTTGCCGATGACGGTCAGGAGCTCGTAGTGGCCAACGCGGGTGCCTGTCTGAAGGGTCAGGATGGGCTGGATCCTAGGTGGCCCGAGGGAGGGAGTCAACCGGACTGCCCCCCGCCGCGCCCGGCTCGACGCGAGCCCGCCCTATTTCGCCGCGCTCGCTTCGGGCGTGATCTGCTTGACCTTGCCGCTGAATCGCGATCGCTTGCCACCTTCCCCTTGTCCCTGACAGGTGTGCGAAAGTGGACAGCGCCACGGACGGGCCGCGCCATAGACTCTGCGCCATGTCAGCAGAACGAGCTCGCATCGAAACAGTACTCAACCGTATCAGGCCGCTCCTCCGGGCTGACGGCGCCGACGTCGAACTGATCGACGTGCAGAAGAACGGTGCGAGTGTTCGCTTCACCGGTTTCTGCGGCCAATGCGTGAGCGCTCCGCTCACGATGCACACGGGACTCACCGATGTCCTGCGGGCCGAGATTCCCGACTTCGACTTACTGCGGATCGTATAACCGACTTCTCCGCACGCGATTTCCCGCGCGCGACGTCATGCCATTTCCCTGGTCGCGGCCGGTCTCGGCAAGCCGATGTCGATGGTGACGCCTGCCCGGCGGAGCCGATCGGCCAGCACGTGCCCCAATCCAGTCGCCGGCGTCAGCACGCCGCCCCTCATCGAGCCGCCCGGCAAGCGTTCCGCGTCCAGGGCGAGGGCCAGCGCCGCCTCGCACAGAAACTTGACGGTGGCGCGGTTGCCCGGATCGCCGGCGTGCCGAATCACGCCCCCAAGCCGCCGGCCGTCTGTCGCGAACGCCAGCAGGTCGCAGGTGAACCAGCCCGTGTCCATCGTCTGCACTGACGGGCCGCTGCCCGGTTTCGGCAGAAGTGGCTCAACCAGCCGCCGGGTCAACGGCCGCTCGAGCGCCGCGTAGAACAACCCGAGACCGCTGGTGGTCACCCAGGCCTTCGCGCATGCGAACGGCGCGTCGTACTTCAGGGCCTCTTGATAGACAAACTCCGGCCCGTACGGCTCCTGCCAGCCGGCGTAGAGCGCGGCGCTCCGTCGCACCACGCGCGTGTTGGTGGGAGCCATGAAGAACGGACCGACACACGTGCCCGCATCGGCGTCGTGGCGCGGCACGGTCAGGTCGCGACTCCGCTCGATCTGTCGCGGGCCGTGCGCGGTGTCCGGGTCCAGGAGGAACGAATCCCAGCGCATGGGCGTGTCGGATGCGAACAGGTTCAGCATCGACGCCATCGTGCCGCCGTTGAAGCCGCCATAGAGCTGGAAGTAGGTGCGGACCTCCGTACACGGCACGCCGAACGCCTCCTGGATGTGCCGGGCCATCAGCAGGGCGCCCAGGTCGGAGGGCACGGAATCGAACCCGCAGGACGTGATGATGCGCGTGCCGGCGACGGCCGCGCGGTCGTGATAGCGCGTGATGATCTCGTGAATCCAGGGAACTTCACCCGTGATGTCCACGTAGTGCGTGCCGAACCGCACGCAGGCGTCGACGATGGCGGTGCCGTAGAGAGCAAACGGCCCTGCGGTGTTGAGGACGATTCGCGTCCGAGCGACCACGGCGTCCACGGCGGCCTGCTGCCCGCTATCCGCGACGAGAATGTCAGCCGCTCGCGCCGATCCGCCGACCTCGGCACGGACGGCCACCAGCGTATCCCGATGCCGTCCGGCCATGGCCCAACGGAGCCCCGCTGGCGCCTGCGTCGAAAAGTAGGCCACGGCCTGCCGGCCGGTGAAGCCGCTGGCCCCGTACAGGACGACGTCGTATTCGCGAGTGGGCATTGGCCGAATCCGCTCGAAAAATGGGCGGGAGCTCTTCCCTGGCACCGTCCAGCTCAGCTGGACGTGTCGGGTTCTGTCGCCCGTTTGCGATTGTCCTATTGATGCCCATGCTTTCCTCGACGTCTTCACCTCGTGGCGGCTACCTCGACAATGACCGGCCGACGGGGCCAGGCACTGCCCGACCTGCCGAATCCGGCGGTGGCGCGTCCGTCATGCCGTATGATCGGCGCGCGAAAACCGAGCGCCGGCCCCCGGCGGCGCGCCCAGGCGCCACGCCGACGTCTCGCACGTCCGAGCCGCCCATGGATTCACGGTCGCTCACGTCGTTGTTCGAATCAGCCGAACGCGGCGACGCCGCCGCGGCGGAGGCGTTGTTTGCCGCCCTCTACAACGAACTGCACCGCCTCGCCCGGCGCGAGCTGGCGAAGGGCGGCAACGTCACGCTGGGCGTGACGACACTGCTGCACGAGGCGTACATCAGAATCTCTGATCGCGACGGCCTCGCCTTTCCGGATCGTGCCCGGTTCATGGGGTACGCGGCGCGCGTGATGCGCGGGCTCATCATCGACCACGTGCGTCGCCGGCGGGCGCGCAAGCGCGGCGGCCTGTTCGAGATCACGGCTCTCGAGACGACCGTGGCGGACAAGGTCACCAACGAGGAGGAACTACAGCTCATCAGCGACGTGCTCGACGAGCTGGCGCAGGTGGATGCCACGCTGGCGGAGGTCGTCGACCTCAAGTTCTTCTGCGGGTTCTCGTTCGCGGAGATCGGCGCGATGCGCGGCGTGTCCGAGCGCACGATTCAGCGTCACTGGGAAAAGGCGCGGTTGTACCTCCATCGCGCCATCGGCGATGCCGTCCGGATGGAGCGGTGATGTCGACGCTCACCGGAGAGCGCTGGCGCGCGCTCAGCCCGTACCTCGACGAGGCGCTGGATCTGACCGCCGCCGAGCGGGCACCATGGCTCGCAAAGGTGGGCGGCGAGCATCCGGAACTGGCCGCCGATCTCGAGAGCCTGCTGGCTGAACACGATGCCATCGATCACGAGCGGTTTCTCGAAGGTGGCGCGGTGGTCATCCCGCATCCGTCGCTGGCGGGGCTGCGCGTCGGGGCCTACACACTGATCTCGCCGCTCGGCAGCGGCGGCATGGGCACGGTGTGGCTGGCCGAGCGCAGCGACGGGCGGTTCACGCGCCGGGCCGCCGTCAAGCTGCTCAACTCGGCGCTCATCGGCCGCAGCGGCGAAGAGCGCTTCCGCCACGAAGGCAGCCTCCTCGCCCGGCTCACCCATCCGAATATCGCTCACCTGATCGACGCCGGCGTGACCTCCACCGGTCAGCCGTACCTGGTGCTCGAGTTCGTCGAAGGCGAGCACCTGGATCAGTACTGCGCGCGGCGGTCACTCCCGATCGAGGCACGCCTGCGCCTGTTCATCGACGTGCTCGAGGCGGTCGCGCACGCGCACGCCAATCTGATCGTTCATCGCGACCTCAAGCCGTCCAACGTCCTGGTCCGAAGCGATGGCGTGGTGAAGCTGCTCGATTTCGGCATTGCCAAGCTGCTCCAGGACGAGACGGAGACGACGCCGGCGATCACTCGCGAAGGCGCGCGGCCGCTCACGCCCGAGTACGCCTCGCCAGAGCAGCTCACTGGCGGCGCGATCACGACGGCGACCGACGTCCACGCTCTGGGCCTCCTGCTGTACGTCCTCCTCGGAGGGCCCAACCCCGCAGCGGGTACGAGCGGATCGGCGGCGGACCTGATTCGCGTGATCGTGGACACCGATCCGCCACGGCTGTCGCACGTGGCGCCGAACGGCCACGCCCTGCGCGGCGACCTGGACAACATTGTCGCCAAGGCGCTGAAAAAGCGGCCGGAGGAGCGGTACGCCTCCGTCACCGCCCTTGCCGACGACCTGCGGCGCTATCTGCGTCGGGAGCCGGTGAGCGCGCGGCCCGACACGCTGGCCTACCGCGCGTCGAAGTTCCTGCAGCGACGGGCGCGGGCCGTGGCGGTCGTCGCCTCCGTGATCCTGTTGATGGCGGCGGTGGTGACCTTCTACACCGTGCGCCTCGCCTCGGAGCGGGACCACGCCCGCCTCGAGGCCGACAAGGCGGCGAGGATGAGCGAGCTGTTGACGAGTTTTCTGACCGGCGCGGATCCGTATGCGACGCGGGATCGCGAACCGACCGTTCGCAACATCCTCGATGCCGGGGCCGAGCGCGTACAGAACGAACTTTCGGACCAGCCCGAGCTGAAGGCCGAGATGCTGAACGTGATCGGCCGTGTCTATCAGCGCCTGGGCCTGCACGAAACGGCCAGGCCGCTGCTGGAGGAAGCGCTCGCCATCGGCCGCCGGGCCGGCGCTATCGAGACGACGCGCCTGGCGCAATCGCTCAACGAGCTTGGCATCCTCCTGCGCGAGCGCGGTGATGCCGCGGGCGCCGTGCCGCTGCTCGAAGAGGCGCTGGCCATGCGACGCAGCCTCCTCGGCAGCAAGGACAAGGACGTCGCGGTCACGCTGGTGGAATTGGGGCGCGCCTTCGAGGACCGCGGCCTGATCGACCGTGCCGAGCCGCTCTACCGCGAAGCGCTCGTCATCAGGCGCGAGATCTTCGGCGAACAGCACAGGGAGACCTCGACGAGCAAGGCGAGCCTCGCGCTCGTCCTGCTCCGGCGCGGCGATCTCTCCGGGGCCGAGCCGCTCTTCCGCGAGGCGTTGGACACCAGCCGCAAGGTCCTGGGAGACGACCATCCCAACGTCGGCGCGGGCTGGAACAATCTCGGCTTGCTGCTGCTCGGCAGGGCCGATTACGCCGGCGCGGAGCCGATGCTCCGCGAGGCGCTGGCAATTCGGCGCAAGCACTTCGGTGACCGGCATCCGAGCCTGGGCACGAACCTGGCCAACCTCGGGTCGGCGCTCGTCGAGCAGGGCAAGTACGATGAGGCCGCGGCCGTGCTCACCGAAGGCCTGGAGGTCGCGCGCGCCGGCGGCGACAGCCGGAGCGCCATCATCGCGCGGCTGCTGTTCCAGCTCGCGCGCCTGCACCTTGCGCGGAACGACGCCCCCACCGCCGAAGCACTGCTGCGCGAAGCGCTGACGCGGCAACAAGCGACGCTGCCTCCGGACGACTGGATACTCGCCGCGACCAGGAGCGCACTCGGAGCCGCGCTCATGGCTCAGAATCGGTACGACGAAGCGGAGCGCCTGCTCCAGGAAGCCAGCGCGATGCTCAAAGACGTCCCGGGCCGGCAGGGACGCGAGGCGGCCGCGACGCGCGATCGCCTCGCTGCGCTCGCCGAAGCCCGGCGCCGAGCGGAAGGCGCTCGCTAGCGCTAGCCTGGGCGAGGCTTCGCCTCGTAGGACAACAGGCGGCTCCTGCGGAGCCGTAGGCGCAGGGGCGGGCGCTCGCTCACGCTCGCGTCGGCGCGGCTCCGCCGCGTAAGGCGAGCCTTCGGCTCGTTGGGGATGACCGAAACGGGCGCTCGCTCACGCTGGCGTAGGCAACGCTGGCGGCTGCTGCGGAGCCGTAGGCGGCGCTCGCGCGCCGGAGGGGCGAACTCGCACACGTCCGCCGCAGCGACGTCCGAGCCTTCCCTGCGCGGCGAAGCCGCGCCTTACGGCACGTAGTGCCGCCGCCTGGCCTACCGCGCGCAGCGCGGCCTAGGAAACGGCGGAGAGCTCCGACGTGCAGTTCGGGCACCGCCTGGCCTTGATGGAGATCGTTGACGCACAGAACGGGCACTCCTTGGTCACGACCTCGGGGGGGGCCGACCCATCGACCGAACTCTTGATTCGGTTCACCTGCTTGACGATCAGGAACACCGCCAGCGCGACGATCAGGAACCCGATCAGATCGTTCACGAACTGTCCGTAGGCAATCACGGGTATTCCTCGAGCCTTCGCGTCGGCGAGCGACACCGGGACGCCCTTGGATGAGTCGAGCACCTGGAAGAGGCTCGAGAAATCCACACGCCCCAGCAGGAGCCCAAGCGGGGGCATCAGGATGCCTTCGACCAGTGTCGTCACGATCTTCCCGAAGGCGGCACCGATGATCACACCCACGGCCAGATCCATCACATTGCCCCTGGCGATGAAATCACGAAATTCTTTCAGCATCGAATGGTCCCTCTCCAGAATGCGTCGAGATCGAGCGCGACCGCACCACCACGTGGGGACGCGCAGCCTCCCGGTGCCACATGGTGATGTAGATCTCCTTCGACTGCCAGAGCTATTGCAGAGCGGCCCCTAAACAGCACTCCGGAGCCAACGTGCCATCGATCCGGCACGACCGCTGGCGGAAGCGGCGCGATGTTTGTATAAGCCCGAAGCATGGTAGAACCCCGTGCAGACGATGAGATTCAGGGAGGCCTGTCCGAAGAGGAGAAACGGGAGAACCTCATTCGCCTGGCATTTGGCGGCATGGCCGACCGATTCAACGAGTTCTGCCGCGCTCTCGAGGATTTCGTCCCGCCGGGGACAACCGTGATCGTTCGCGGCAGCGCGGTCACGGGTCAGCGCTGGCGCGACAACGCGCCATTCGACGCCGACGGTCCGGGCACCAGCGACCTGGACGTGACCCTCGTGGGCGAAGGCGGTGTCTTGTACTTCGAGGCGTCCGGGTTCTTCGTGCCCGGTGTCCACTCGCGGCCACTCAGCGAGAAGGACCCGGACATCGCTCCCGAGCTGGTGCCGCTGCGCCAGCAATTGATGGAGCTGGTGGGACGGCCCGTCAACATCCAGGCCTCCCGCGACATCGTCACCAGATTCCGTGGCGATCTGCTGGGCCAGCCCTACCTCACGCTGTTCGCGAAGCCCGAAGGCCTGTCCCTCAGCGAGTCGGCGAAGCAGACCTGATGTTCAGGCTCCTGACGTACAACATCCTGCGCGGCGGTCACGGCCGCACTGACCTCATCGCCAGGGTCATCAACGCGTGCGCACCGGATCTGGTGCTCCTGCAGGAGGCGACGGATCCGGCAAACGTGGAACGCCTCGCCGAAGCGACCGGCATGGCCGAAGGGCGAACCTTCGACAAACAGTCGCTCGGCTTTCTCAGCCGGCGGCCGGTCTCGTACTGCGGTTGGGTGCGTCCGAGGATATCCCGGCATGCCTTCGTCGAGGTGGTCCCCGAGGGGGACCGGCTGCGGCTCTTCGGAGTGCACCTCAGCGCCGTGCACGCAGCATGGACGGAACGGCGTCGGGTGCTCGAGCTGCGCGCGCTGCTGCGCAGTGTCGCGCGGCATCAGGACGGGTTCCACGTGCTGGCTGGCGACTTCAACACCGTGGCGCCCGGGGACCTGTTCGACGTCGATCAGCTGCCGATGCGGGTACGCCCGCTCGTGTGGTTGAGCGGCGGGCGCATCAGGTGGCGCACGGTTCAGACCGTCCTGGATGCGGGTTACGTCGACGCGTTTCGCTTGAAACATCCAGGCGACCCTGGCAACACGCTGCCAACCAC
>Ga0105103_10000983_pt1 | contig 16147 bp, 12 predicted proteins | sample PPLLaktember2015_2_FD_79107 | JGI IMG/M metagenome (GOLD analysis project Ga0105103, IMG submission 79107) | Freshwater sediment microbial communities from Prairie Pothole Lake near Jamestown, North Dakota, USA - PPLs Lake P7 Core (6) Depth... | ecosystem: Environmental > Aquatic > Freshwater >...
GAAAAAAACTTCAAAGATTCAAAGAAATACATTGACAACCTCTACGTGGCTGAAGAAGAAGTTGATACCTTGCGGACCAACGTTTTTATGGAGCTCTCCAAGGGCGCAGCGCTAGTTGCGGATTACCGTGAAGACCTATTACACTTAGTTAAACGGTTAGATACGCTTGCGGACCACACCAAAGACGCCGCCAGATGTCTTGAAATGCTTCTGGAAAGCGACATTCCCGCTGAACTTTGCGACAAAACCGTGTTTATGACGTCGAAACTAGTGGAAACTGCGCAGACACTTCGAGGCGCGATTGAGAAGATCTCGTTGAACCCTAACGAAGCTATAAAGGAAGCCAAGAAGGTTGAGGAGATCGAACACGCAATCGACACGGAATACCTAAAAACTAAAAGCTTATTCGTGAAGTACGGTGTTAACATAAATTGTGGCGCCATGGTTATTTTCGATGACTTAATCGAGTTCATCGAACAAGCAGCCGACATGTGCGCAGATACAGCCGACTACATCCTGGTACTCTCAAGCAGAGAGTAAACTCACCTTTTCTCATTCCAACTATCTAGAGTTTTTCCAATATCAGTTCCTTAACGAAGCCGGCAAGGAATTCAACGTTAATTTTAGTCAAATACCAAAAAGTGACCACATTTAGATTTATGAGGGCAGCAAAAGGGGTGAAAACAAACCGTGCCACCATACGCCGAGCCAATTTGTAGACGCCGAAATGCCCATATCGCCTATACGAAATGCCGATGGTGACGTAGTTTTTTGACGTTCCCAGATGAGTGGCGCCGAGGAAAGGCAGAACCCTCCATTTGTAACCTGTTCTCAGCACATAACGTTTGAAGTATTGGTCTTCTCCGAAGAACAGTTTCGGCGGGTTGTAGTTTTCCATGAGTTGGCGGCGTATGATGATGTTGTTAATATGCGGGTTTGTATCTAGTTCACTTAAGTTGTAGACGGCGCCCACAACGCGTTCGTAGGCTGCGGCATGTTTGTTTTTGTGTACAGCAACGGTGCCTATTGCGCCCACGTTTTCCCCGATTGCACCGGTAACTTTCTGTAGCCAGTCAGGCGGCAGCAACATATCGTCATCCACCATAGCCACCCACTCGGTTTTAGCCGCTAAAACCCCGTGTTTACGCGCTACACTGAGCGGTTTCTCGTGGGTGTTTATGATTTGTCCAGCGCAGGGCATCTGCATGATTTGTCGGAGCAGCGTCGGGTTAGCCTCATCTCTGCTGGGCACGACAAAATCGACTTTCCGGTCTGGGCTGGAACAGGGCATAGGTGCAATATGTTTCCTTGGAAGTTAAATAATTTGTCGGAAAGCTACATGTTGAGGATTTTGACGGCTTTCTGAGCTGCGCGTTTGTAGCTTTTCTTGGTGATCATGCCCTTCTGGATGCCGTTTAGGAGCTGCAGAATCATGCCCTGCTTAACGTGCTCCACCATCTGCTGCTCGCTTACGCCGGGGAGCCGCATGCAGTTGCCGATTTTTACGTTGTGCGCTTTGATGCCGTATTTTTTGGCGATGTCATGCAGTTTGCTGCCGATGATGGGGTTGGTGATTGACCACGAAATGTATTCGATTAGGTTGTCTCGGAGGCAGGTTCGGGCGAATTCGAGGGTATTGTTGACTTCTTGGGGGGTTTCGTATTCGAGTTTGCCGTTGGTTTCCCACGCGTTGTAGAGCATTAAAAACCCATAGACTTTGATGCCGTACTTCTTCAACAGTTCTAAGGTGTGGACATTGTCGGCTTGGGAGGCGTTTTTGCCGATGCCCCTGAGCACGCGGTCATTGGCGGATTCCAGCCCTATGTGTACGAGCCACACTTTGATGTCGCGGAGTTTCTGCGCTAATTCGTCGTTGAATTTATCAGCTCGGAGGTTGCATTGGAACGTCATACCTTTTAGTTTGAGCTTTTTGATTTCGTCGGAGACCTGCAGGCACCATTTAATATCCACGTTAAAAGTGTCTGAACGTAGATAGATTTCTCTGATGCCTCTACCGTAGAGGTAGTTGACTTCTTCGGCGATGTTTTTGGGGGAACGCTGCCGAATCCAAGGCTTCTCCAGTTTCCAGACGGGGTTGCTACAGTAGGTGCAGTAGTTGGGGCAGCCGCGGATGGGCAGCATGTATGCCATGCGTTTTTTTCTGCTTACGGCGACGTCGTAGTCTTCGAAGTCTACTAAGTCCCAAGCGGGGAAGAAGTCGATGTCTTTGAGGAGGGGTCGTAAGCCGTTGTCTTTTCGGGCGTTAACCGTGCCCTTTACGTCGGTGAATGGTTGTTTTTCAAGAACTTTCCTGATGAGTTCAGTGGCGGTTTCTTCGCCTTCTCCGCGGATGCACACATCAACCGGGGTGTTTTTGAGCACATCCTGCGGGTCAATAGTTGGGTGGGCGCCGCCGGAAAGCATCAGCATCTTGAGCCCCAACGCTTTAACGTTCTTTATGGTTTCAAAGGACAGATCCCGTCTTGGTGTAGTGAATGAGATGGCGTAGATGTCGGGTTTGATTTCCTCTACTTTTTTTAGGTGCTCCTGCATCGAGAGAAACGGCTGAAGATAGAAGAATTCCACTTGGGGCAGGCGTTCTCTGGCGTATCCGATGATGTAGAGTATACCTAAGTTCGGTGACTCAGTAACTGCTTCTCCCTTGGCTTCTTTCCCGAAAGGAGGGTCAGCAAAAACGACTTTGAGCTTCTTTTGTGTGGGCATGTTTTCTCTCTTCACTGAACCATTCACTACTGACTTTCCATGCCCGCGTATATATTTTGCTACTTACCGCAACGGAGTTGCAAAGATTCTTAAACCGCAAAACCGAAATGTACACACCCAAAGGCGGATATCTCAATGGCGAACTTTCTCGTAGTGCACCCCTACCTTGATATTTACGGCGGCGGCGAGCGCGTCTGCCACAACGTCATAAAAACCCTCGTTGCGCATGGGCAAAAAGTTGAATTGTTAACTTTTGACTTTGACGCTATCAGGTACCGGGACATCGTCGGCGAAAACTTTCCCAAAGAAGTGGCTGTGCACTCCCTTGGCAAACGCACCAACGAGGAACCGCCCTTCACCATTTATAAGCGTCACCGCAACTTCGCCAAGCTCCTCAAAAAATACCGTAGCCAACTCAAATACGACTACCTCTTCTCAACGCAGTCTTCCTCGCCGTTTGAGCCCGTGTTCCTCAACAAAGCCAAAAAGAACTTCGCTTATGTGCATTTCCCCGAAATCCACCATGACTACGCTCGAGGCACATTCAAGCGGCGTCTCTATTTATGGCTGTTTATGCGTTGGGTGGAGCAGGGCATCGAGAAGCTGGACTTGGTTTTCTGCAACAGCAACTACACCAAAGAAGCTATCCAAAAATACTGGGCTAGCCACGGCGTAAAAGAACCTTGTGTCGTTTACCCAGCTGTCAATATGGACAAGTTCTGGTCGGAAAAGCCTCTTTCGCAACGAAAGAAAAGAGTAGTGTATGTGGCACGGTTTATCCCCGTTAAGCGGCATGAAATCCTCAAAAGGCTGGCAGCGGAGTTGCCGGATTTCGAGTTCGTCAGCGTCGGCGGATTAATCGAAGCAGAAAAAACCTGGTTCACCAGTTTCTCACAAAACCTGCCGCCGAACTACCATCTCAAAACTAACCTGCCAGGATCCGAACTCCTCGAAATCCTCCACGACTCACGCATCTACGTGCACCTCATGGAAGGCGAACACTTCGGCATCGCCCCTGTGGAGGGTTTAGCCAGCGGATGCGTCACATTGGTGCACAACAGCGGCGGCATGAAAGAATTCATACCTGAAGAGTACCGCTGGGAATCCTACGACGACTTGAAAGAAAAAATCGTTCGCCAAATGGAGTCAAGCAATTCTTGGGAAATGAAGCGACCGCAGCTATGGACCAAAATTTCAGCGTTGACACCTAAAGTCTTCCAAGACAACATTTGGCGCCACATCGAAGACTGCCTAAAATAAACGCCCAAGCGGGTGGGAATTATTTTTAATACAGCCTCCCACAATGGTTTGTCTATGCTACCGCCCACCACGCTACTATGGCTCAACTACAACAGTATAGGCGCCCAAGAAATCACAGAAAAATCTTTAACCGCCGTAATGCAGCTCGACTACCCAGATTTAGAAATTATTGTCGTGGACAATGGATCAACTGACGGCAGCGCCGAATTCATCGAAAACTACCTGGAGAAACATAAACCCAGCGGCAAGGCAAATGTTCGGTTTCTTAAGGTAAAAACAAACAGAGGATGGACAAGCGGAGTCAACGCAGCTTACAGCCAACGCAGACCAAACTCAAAATATTTGGCTTTGACGCATAGCGACGTAATTCCGAAGGCCGATTACCTCAAGACAGTTGTTGACTTCTTGGAGCGCCACATCGACCTGGGTGCAGCTCAGGGGGTTGTGGTAAAGCTCGGTGAAAAAGACACTGTTGACAGCTGCGGCTTCATGATGAGTGAGGGGCTGCTGGTTTCCTCAGCCTACACTGGAGGACCAGTTGCCGCGTTGCAAAAGCCCATGATTGTTACTATGGTTGAAGGCACCGTACCAGTCTACAAATTGGAAGCAATAACCGAAACGTTGGGCAACGACCGCGAACTCTACATAACCGCAGGGTACATGTACTACCTCGAAGACGCTTACGTGTCGCTTAGACTGTGGGCAAACGGCTACAAATGCGCCGTTATCCCCGACGTTGCGGCTTCACATCATCGTATGGGAACCACCACCAAAACAGTGACGAGTGGAAACCGCTTCTACTATTTGCTTCGTAACCGCATCGCACTGCTCTACATGACTAACAGCAGAGGCAAACTGGGCTTCATCACTCAGAACATGCGTAAACTCGTCGTTAGCAACCGAACCCAAGCCGAGCGCAGGGCAATTCTGGTCGCCACAGTGGACGGCATCCGACTGGGGTTCCGACTACGAAGAAAATACGGATGCATCAACTTTTACGCTGCCCCATTCGCGAGGACTACCTTGAAAGCTCGACTGTTAAAATGGATGCATTAGAGCGCTATTTGTTGAGTTTCTCCAAATCAGAAAGCGGCGAATAAGCTAAACTATACTTCTTTTGTAGGCTCCATTTAAAACCAATAACTAGCGAGTAAAAAGTGCTTTTCAACCCTGCCGTGTGGTGAAGTTCCCGGTTGATGCATATCCGCTTTAAATCAATCAGGGTTTCAAAACCCAGCCATGCCATCCTATGCATTAGGGAAAGCTCTGGTTCTTTGCCGCTGAGCCGATAATAGAGCAGTTTTTTTTCGGTATAGAGAAGCGTTTCGCGTTTAGTGTCCTGGTAATGTCGTGACAGAGACTGCCCATGTTCAAGGTGGTAGACTTTGATTTTTGGGTTAAAGATTTGGCTGTAGCCCTTTTTCCAGATGTGCCAGCTGAGGTACTGTTCAAATGTGAACCCCAAAATCCAGGAAGCGGGAAACCGAATGCCTTCCACCGCCTCCGACAGCACAGACATGTTGGCGCCTCGGGCAAGCAGAGACCTCGCGATGCAGTGGCATTCGGTGCCAACAATTCGGGGGCTCATAGAAGCAACTCCAGCTTTTGAAATGAAGAAAAGGCAGCCTTCTTGCCCACCCAGCGGCTTGTTCCAGATCTTCATGCCAACCCTTGCTGCAGCACTGATTCTTTTTTTGTTGGGCAACAAGTCTGAGGGTTTAGGCTGGAATTGAGCTAAATCCTTGTCGCTAATTGACACCTGCAATACGTCGCCTGCGACACCCCCGACGTTGGGTAGAAGATAGGATTCAACGTGCGCTTGGATGAGGTTGGGGAAAGGTATGGCGTCGTCGTCTAAGAAAATAATTATTTTCCCTTTGGCGTTGGCTAGCCCCAAGTTTACGGCATCAAGCATGTAACCCCGCGTCTGCCAAAGAAGCTTGATGTCAAATTTGCGGGCGTATTTTTTCACGGTTGCCTCCGTGGCGTCACCGCTGAGTTTAGCCACCACTAAAACTTCAAAGCACCGATAGGTTTGCTTAGATAAGCCGTCAAGGACGGCGTCTAGTAGGTGCGCCCGTTTGTATGTGGGAATGAGGACCGTAATCAAGGGGGGGTCCATTTCTACGCCTAAACCTTCCACCTGTAGTTTCCTGCTTTAGTTAAGGCTGCGATTGTTTTAAATATTTTAACCAAGCTCACTAAGCTACCAGTGCAAACGCCATGATCTCAGGGTTCATGATTGTAAGAGAAGTCCTAAAACAGGGGTACCCCTTCGTGGAAGCCATCGCCTCAGCGCTGCCATTCTGCAGAGAGTTTTTGGTTTCTGACGGCTACTCGACAGATGGAACCTTTGAGGTTTTGCAGAAAATCGCGGCGACGAACTCCAAAGTAAAAGTTTTCAGGGACAAGTGGCCAGAAAAAGGACAGGTAAGCGTGTTGGCTGATGTAACAAACAACCTACGAATCCGATGCAGCTACCAATACATCTTCATGCTGCAGGCAAACGAAATCGTGCATGAAGAAAACGCCGCCTTCATCAAAGCGCTGCCTGAGACTTTTCCAAACGCTGAAACTTTTAGTTTCCCCTTCATCCAATTCCTCGACAAATATAAGCTGGCCGAAGGCTTTAGGCTGCGGCTTGCGAAAAACCTGCCCCAAATCGTGGCGAAAGGCGACGCGTGGACGCTGGGGACCAGCGACGGGTACAACCGGAAAAAAATCCTCAAAAGCCTAATACGCCCACGCAGGTTTTACCATTACCTCGCCAAAGGGGTTGAGTTTGTCCACGCTAACCCCTGCTACGAGTACCTCTCAAGAGCCATCTATTTGCCTAAGCCGATTTTCAGATATTATGCGCTGTTTCCACAGAACTTCCTTGATAAATGCCAGCGTCACGGCGAAATTTTCAAGATGAATTTATTCGAGAAATCCTATGAGGAATTGAAGGCTCATTTGGAGGAACCGGAGATTTTTTGGAGGTTAGGCGCCGAGTTCTTGGAGTACCCAAAAGACAACCGTTACCAGAAACCCTTCGACGTGGTGCAGGAGCGGGATCACCCCGCCGTCATCGCAGAGTTCATCTCTAACCCCAACGCTAAGCAATATTACGTCAGAGAAGAATTGTTCGAGTCGATAAAGAGTCTGTAGGGAAGAGAGGTTTATAACCCAAGATATTGCATAGAGAAAGCGACAAGCAATGATTAAGCTCCGACTCGACGTTGACTATCCTTTTCCGTCTAGGCGTAAAAGCTTCCTTTACGTGGCGCTACGGATTAAAAGCAAAAAAAGCCACGACTACTTGCAGAACGCCCGCATCATTGCACGAATGGTCAACGAGTCGCCCAAAGAAGTTAAAGCTTACTGGTTCTTTACGCCCTACACCATTCCAGATAAACGGCTACTTGAGCTGCTAACCCCCATCAGTCACGAGATTGCACTTCACGTAGCAAACAAACCGTTTGACGAACTAAGATTGCTAGAAGAAAAGACTGGCCGCAAAGTGCAATTCTATACGATCCACGGCACCGAGCGGTTCTTTGCGAAGCTGATTTGGGGGCGCAAACTAAACCAATCCCAAGCAGTGATCCCATCCCACTTCCCAGTTAAGTCATTTCACGAATTTAAAAACCTCAGCTTGGACAGGGAACGCTACAATTTAGGTTTCGAGAAAGCCGTTAAAAGCGTAAGCGACTGGGTCAAAGACGACATTGCGCTTTCTATTCATCCTGAGTGGTTGTTTGAGAAGACAGATAAAGGCCGCAGGGGACCCTTCTACGACGTGCTCAAAAACATGCTGGAAGTCGATAAAGAACTGGAGACGCTACGTATAAGAAAAAAAGCGTTCTTCAGAATCGGCAGAGATATCCAGGAATACGAGCAATCCATAAACCCCACAGTCGACTTCCTCGGGAAGCTAGCGGAAAGAGGCGTTGACGTTTACACGTTTCTGGACCGAAATTGGTGTTGCCCCACCACAAAACCCTCCAACGGATGGGTTGGTGAAGATGACAACGTCGGCTTGCTTGAAATAAAAGATTACAACATTTGGCTGCAGGCTGTCGGCAAAAAAACCCGCAATATGATTCGCAAGGCTGAGAAAAGCGGCGTGAAAGTGGAAGTTGTGAAACCCAGCGAGGAACTCGCGGAGGGCATCTGGAAGATTTACAATGAAACGCCGATTAGGCAGGAGCGGGCGTTTACGCATTACGGTGAGTCGCTTGCCACAGTCACGGGTAACATGTATGCTGCGAAAAACAACACCTTTATATCAGCGTACTTGGAGGGCGAATTGGTGGGTTTCATCCAAATCCTCTACGGCAACCAAGTTGCAGTCGTCTCAAACATTCTCTCGCTGCAAAAACACTGGGATAAAGCTTTAAACAACGCCATGCTCGCCAAGGCGGTTGAGGTCTGCGCTGCCAAAGGGGAGCGGTGGCTTATGTATGGACGAATAGGCAACCATCCTTCACTGGATAAGTTTAAAGAGAACAACGGTTTCGTCAAGGTTCCCATAACACGATACTATGTGCCTTTGACATCCAAAGGCAGGTTAGCCATAAAGTTGGGGCTACATAGAGAGTTCAAAGACAGCTTGCCCGATTTTGTAAAGTATCCGCTTATCCCAACGATAAACTGGATAAGCCGAACAAAAATGTTAGTTAAGCTGCGTCTACACCACCGAGGACCAAAGTAGTTTATAGTGGAACCATAGGGTTTTTCTTTTACATTTAACGTAACGTCAATTCTAACGAGCGTACTCTTTAGTAGCGATAAATCTCGGGTAAGAAAGCCATAGTTTGATAAGTAGGTATTAATTTAGCACATTTTTTTCAACTGTTTTTATGCCCCAAATGAAAAGAGTATCCACTTGCAGGACCAATGTATTGGATAATGAACTTAATTTGAGGTTTAATGCCAGTGCTGCACCTCTATGGTTAGAGGAGCAGTTTAGCCAGAAAATCCATAAGTTCTGTTTTGCTTTTTATGCCCCTAAAAATCGCTTTCCCACTCGTGTAAAGCCTAAAGGATAAGCCTTCGAAAGTCAACTCGAAAATTATGCCTGCAATCGTATTCTTAAGCGAAGCTTTCTTCATAATATTGGCGATTGCTTCATCTTTCTTCTCATAGCGGAAAACCACTATGACATCGCTTTCCGCGCCGCATGTGCCTTCGATTCTTGCCACGTAATCCGAAACTGTTGACATTAGAGTTGATCAAACTCCTTGAGGACTTCTACAAAGCGGTCCACTTCCTCTTTGTTGTTGTAGAGGTAGAAACTTGCCCTTGCAGAAGATTCCAGTTTAAACATCTCATGCAGTGGCTGTGCACAGTGATATCCGCTACGGAGCATTATGCCGTAGTTGTCGCAGAACAATGCTACGTCATGGGAGGATAAGCCTTTAACACCGAAAGGTATGATGCCGCATTTTTTGGATGAGTCTTTTGGACCATAAACGGTGACTTTTTTGCATTCCGCCATTTGCGTCATAGCGTATTGGGTGAGGTCTTTTTCATGGGTTAAAACGTTGTCTAAACCTAAAGCTGAAAGGTAATTCACCGCGACGGCTAATCCGATTGCGCCGCAGATGTTTGGGGTGCCTGCCTCAAACTTCCAAGGCAACTCGTTCCAGGAAACTCCACAGTGCCCCGTGCCACTGTTATAGGAGACTTCCTTTATCATTTCGCCTCCACCTTCAAACGGTGACATACCTTCAAGAATTTCTTTCTTGCCGTAAAGCACGCCAATACCTGTAGGTCCAAGCATTTTGTGCCCTGAAAACGCCAAAAAGTCCGCATCTAACTCTTGCACGTCAACTGGCATGTGGGGAACGGATTGGGCGCCATCCACCAAAATCAACGCGCCTTGGTCGTGGGCGGCTTTGGCTATGCGTTTAACGTCGTTTATAACGCCTGTGACGTTTGAAACTTGGCTTAGGCAAACGATTTTTGTTTGCTCGGTCAGTTTGCTCTCGAAGTCTTCGTAGTTCAGTGTGCCATCGTCGTGAACATTGGCGTATTTTAGTGTGAAGCCTCGGAGTTTAGAGTTAATCTCCCAAGGTACAATGTTGCTGTGGTGCTCCATTAGAGAAACCAGGACCTCATCGCCTTTGCCGAGGTTGTTTAAGCCCCAAGAATATGCAGCTAAGTTGATTGCTTCGGTGGTACCACGGACGAAGACGACTTCGCTGGATGTTTTTGCGTTGATAAATTTCGCTAACGTTTCTCTTGCTTTCTCGTAGAGGTCGGTTGCTTCCAGTGAGAGCGTGTGGACGGCGCGGTGTACGTTGGCGTTATGTTTTTGATAGAAGCCCACTTCGGAGTCTATGACTTGGAGGGGTTTCTGGGTTGTTGCTGCGTTGTCGAAGTAGATTAGAGGGTTGCCGTTGACTTTCCGGTTCAAGATGGGGAAGTCTTGGCGGATCGCTTTGATGTCCACGTTACTTTTCTGCCTCAGGTTTCATCCGCTTAGAAAGCGTCTTTGCCAGTTCCTCTTCTTCCAGCGCCTGCTTCTCTTCAAAAGTGTGTTCCTCAGGTAGCCAGGTGGGGTTGGGCATTTTCTTCTGGGTGAAATACAGTCGGATTGCGCGTTTGAGTGCGCCGACGGCGAGCACTCCGCAGTGGAACTTGACGCTGGGTAACCCGCCGATTTCGTCGGTGACTTTCTTCCAGGTTATGTCGTTCCACGCTTTCTCCAGGGTTAAACATTTGACCATTTCGGTGACTATGCTGGAGGTGGCTATGTTGGCGGCACAACCGTAGCTTTCAAAAGTCGCTTTCTCGATGACCTGTTGATCAGTAATTTTTAGGTAGAAGGTTATCATGTCACCGCATGCAGGGTTCCCTGCGATTGCGACGACGGTTGCGTCTTCCATTTTACCAAGGTTTTTGGGGTTACGGAATAAATCCATGACTTTAGAGTTGTAGGGTAACGGTATACGTGACATTTTTAATGCACTCCTGTTGAGCCAACTATCCCTCTAATACGATTAACTGCTTTAGGTAAGACTTCCAAAACGTAAGCTATATCTTCTTCTGTGTGACTGCGGGTAACCTTCATCAGTATACTACCGTGGGCTTCTTCAAATATGCGACCGATGGCGACTAACACGTGGCTCGGTTGGAGTAGACGGCGACTGCAGGCACTTCCGCTGGAAACGTAGACGCCACTGAGGCTGAGTTCGATGGTTAAAGCTTCGCCTTCGCAGCGTAGAATGCTAATGTTGGCGTTGTCGGGGCTGCGTTTATCGCCTTTGGGTCCGTTGAAGCGCAAATCTGTGAGTTCGCTGAATATGCCGTCGACTAATTTGTCTCTCAGCATACGCATCTTTGCGTTGTTGGCATTAAAATTCTCAAACGCCAGTTCTGATGCCTTAGTGAAGCCGATGATGAGCGGGGTGTTTTCGACGCCTGGCCAAAGTTTCTGGGTGCCGATTTGCCCCTCTATGATCCGTTCCAAGTTAACGCCTTCTTTTAAGTACATAGCACCCATGCCGCGGGGACCCTGGATTTTGTAGCTACTAACCGTCGCTAAATCCACGCCCAAGTTCTGGACGTTAAGCGGTATGCGTCCGTATGCGTCAGAAGCATCAGTGTGGAACAGCGCCTTTGGGTTTTGGGTTTTCACGATGTCGGCGGCTTCTTTGATGGGTTGGATTGTGCCGAGTTCGTTGTTTACGTTTGAGATGCTTACAAGTATGGTTTCTTTGTCGACGGCTTCTTTGAGTTTTTCGAGGTTGATGAAGCCTTCATTGTTGACGGGGATTTTGGTGGTTGAAAAACCGAATTTGCCCATCATCTCCGCGACTTGGAGCACGTTTATAGGTTCAATTTCTGAAATGACGATTTTTTTGCCTTTGCCTTTCTGTGCGAAGCAGCTACCCATGATGGCGAGGTTGTTGGCTTCGGTTTCGCTTGGTGTGAATGTGATTTCTTCAAGGTTTTTGGCTCCCATGTAGCGGCTGATTTTTTGGAAGCATTCCATGATTGTTTCAAAGGCTTCCCAGCCGGGTTTGTGGGTGAGCGTAGGGTTGCCGTAGGCTTTTTTGTTGTAATAGGGTAACATGGCGTCGACGACTTCTTGGGGAACTATGCTGCTGTTTTCGTTGTCTAAGTACACTTCGTGCGGGATGCCTTCGTGGAGTTTGATGAGTTCTCTAATGTTTTCAACCATACAGTATCCTACCATAAATTTTAGGACAGATAACTCGTCACACTGGTAATGCAGAATCTACTAAAAAAACCTAACCGCTCCGGAGTAACATGTTATTTGACCAGAAAAACTGGAAACAATTTATGGCATGTTTTGGGGCAAATGCGCAGCGTCGAGGTAGAAGGGTGTGATTGTGCAGTTAGTGATTGCTGACCCATTATATGGCAAGGAAAAGTCGAGTCCCAACCGCATATGTGCAGTTAAAGCGAAGGGTTGGTTAGAATCTATGGCTACTCCCTCATTGCTCATAGCCACAATATGAAGTGAGCCATCATATGCGGTTCCTTCTCCAGTGTTGTTAACTGTGCCCTTTATGCGTAGGATGCAGGAGGTGTTTGCTCGATAATCTTGAGCCGTCAAGGCGGTGGTAATGACATAAGGTTTGTAGGCTCCTTGATAGAGTTGGTCGTCCTGGTGGAAAACGGTAACGTTGCTTACAGTGAAGTTAGCACCTGATTGAGCCCAAAGTGGGTAATGCTGCCTTGAGTGCGCGTTTTGTTGTGCGAGGAAATTCTCAAACGTTTCAAACAAAAAAAAGCTGATAACTGAAGCTCCACTGAAAAAAAGGATGCAGCAGAACGCGACTAAAAAGATTACCCAGCGTTCCTTCAAATTAATGCCCACTTAAGATAATTACCAGTTTTATGATAAAAGATTTGTTACTAACGTGCAAAACAAGAGAATACAACTATTTCGGCTTAAAAGAGGAAGGGTTAAACGAACTTGGGTGGTCTAAACCGAACATCGAATAATGCGGCTTAGAAACATTTTTTTGTCAATAACCCCTAATAACCCATTCCTAAACATACAACTTAAACACGAATTGTAGGTCCAAATCTTGAAGGTCGCAGAACTATCCATCCCCGATTCAGTAAAAGAAGTACTGACAGGTATGGGTATCGAAAAGCTTTTTCCACCTCAGGAAGACACTATTAACGCAGGCGCCCTAAATGGACAGAACATTGTGCTCGCCAGCCCTACTGCGTCGGGCAAGACCCTTATCGCCGAATTATGTGCTCTCAAACACATCCTTGTTAACTTTGGCAAAGTCATTTATCTCTCGCCACTACGCGCCCTCGCCAGCGAAAAATATGAAGAATTCCAGAAGTATACGGATATCAGAAAAACCGACGGCAAAAAAGTGAGCGTCGGCATATCAACAGGCGACTTTGACAGTGCAGACAACTGGCTGGAACGCTACGACATAATAATCACCACCAACGAGAAAGCTGATTCGCTACTGAGACACCGCAGCAAATGGATGGACGAAATCACGTTGGTCGTCGCCGACGAAATACACCTCCTAAATGAAGCTGAACGCGGACCAACCCTTGAAATCGTGTTAGCGCGTCTGATGCAATGCAACCCCCACATTCAAATCCTCGCCCTCAGCGCCACGATAAACAACGTCGACGAAATCGCTGGGTGGCTAAACGCAAAGTACATTTTAACTGAGTGGCGCCCTATCAACCTCAAAGAAGGCGTCATGTTACAGACGGAAGTTCAGTACAAAGACGGCGGCTCAAGACGCGTCGAGCAGGAAACCCGCCTAACGGTCACAAACATGGTTTTGGATACACTCAAGAACGGCGGGCAAGCCCTGATTTTTGCTTCGACCCGGCGCAACGCGGTTTCAGCTGCGAAAACCGTCGCCACCCACATGGATAAGGCGCTTTTCCCCAAGTCGGGGTCTAAACTGGTTAAGAAATCTTTAGAGGACAAAATCCGCAAAACACTTGGCGACGAAGCCAAAAAGATCCTTGACGCAGGGGAGCGCACAGGACCCAGTGACGAGTTGGCGGAGTTGGTGCGGTGCGGCGTCGCCTACCATCACGCGGGGCTATCGGGAGCACATCGTAAAGTTATCGAAGACGGCTTCAAAGCGCGCATAATCAAGGTTCTCACCGCTACGCCGACGTTGGCTTGGGGCGTAAACCTCCCCGCCCGTACAGTCATCATCCAGGATTACCGCCGCTTCGAGGCGGGCTTAGGCAACTACCCCATAAGCGTCCTAGACTACAAGCAGATGGCAGGCAGGGCAGGGCGTCCGAAATACGACAAGTTCGGCGAATCCGTACTGATTGCGAAAACCGCGGATGAAGCCGACTTCCTCATGGAAAACTACGTCTTGGCGAAAACCGAGAAAATTTGGTCGCGCCTAGCCGTGGAGAAAATCATCCGCACCCATGTGCTCTCAACCATCGCGTCCGGTTTCGCTGACACCGAGCAGGGCATCTACGAGTTCTTCGGCAAAACTTTTTACGCGTACCAGTTCGACGTCAAAGCTATCAAAAGCATCATCGGCAAAATTCTCCGGTTCCTCCACGACCAAGAAATGATCATAGTCGCAGGCGACCATATCCTTCCGACGAAATTCGGCAAACGCATAAGCGAACTCTATATCGACCCGCTTTCAGGCGTCATCATACGTGATGCACTCCAAAACAAGCCACCCATCCTGTCCGAGTTCAGCTTGCTCCACTTAGTAGCGCACACGCCTGACATGGGACCTATCATGCGCCCCTACCAACGTGAAATGGACGTCCTAACAGTGCAGACTGAAGATCACAAACAAGAGCTCTTCATTGATCCGCCGGACCAGTGGGGCGACCACATCGGTTATGCCGAGTTTTTAGGCGAAGTCAAAACCGCCATTGTCATCAACAACTGGATCGAGGAGTTGCCTGAGGAGAAAATCATTGAACGATTCAGCGTGCAACCCGGCGACTTATACCGCGCTATCGAAACCGCCAAGTGGCTGCTCCACGCCATAAACGAGTTGTCGCCTGTCGTTGCTAAAACCAAAGAAGTTACGGCACTCAGCCACGAACTTGTGGAGCGGGTTTCTAAAGGCATCAAACGCGAACTGTTGCCGATTGTGGCGTTGGAGGGCGTCGGCCGAGTCCGCGGGCGCATCATTTTCAATGCTGGCTACCAAACTATCGAAGACCTTAAACACGCATCGATCGAGGAACTCACGAATTTGCCTTCGGTTGGGCCGCGGCTGGCGAAGAAAATCAAAGAACAAGTCGGCGGCTTCGTGAAGAAGGAGACGTGGGAAAAAATCTCGAAAGGAAAAGTTGAGGAAGCCGAACAGAAGGGGCTCTTTGAGTTTTAGCTTTCCGCGAACCGCTCAGCTTGTTTAACCGCAGTGCCCAAATAGTTTTCTGAGTTTAATGCAGTGTCGATTTCTTTTTCCGACAATATAGTGCCGACTGTCTTGTCTTCCATCAGCACATGCTTGAAGTGTTTCTTCTCAACTGCCGATTTGATGGTGAGTTGACGTAGCATTTCATGCGCCTCTTGTCGGTTTACGCCTTTTTTGACCAGTGACATCATAACGGATTCCGACATAGCTCTCCCTTGCGTCAACGACAAATTGGTCGTCATGCGTTCGCTGTCGACACGGAGGTTAGCGACGATGTTGCATATGAGGCTCAAAATATAATCCAGCAGTATGGAGGATTCAGGGAGGATGAAGCGTTCCGCGGATGACTGCGTGAGGTCGCGTTCATGCCAAGTGACTATGTCTTCAAGCGCCGGCGTCACGAGGCTGCGCACGATTCGGGCTAAACCGCACACCCGCTCGCAGGTCTCTGGGTTCTGCTTATGGGGCATTGTAGAGCTCCCTACCTGCTTTTTGGCTTCGAACGATTCGAAGACTTCGGCGATTTCGGGGCGCTGCAACTCGCGGATTTCGGTTGCAAAATTCTCTATTGAGGACGCAATCATGCCGTAAATGCATACTAACTCAGCGTAGCGGTCGCGTTGCACGATCTGAGTGGAAATTTCCGCTGCCGACAGATTGAGACGTTTCATAACGAGCGTTTGGATTTTCTCTGCGTGCTCGCCCAGTCCGGCTTGGGTTCCGACGGCACCGCTGACTTTTCCCGCTAATACGCGTTTTTTTGCTTCTTTAAGCCGCTGGAGGTGCCTGTTTACTTCGTAGCC
>Ga0105103_10000984_pt1 | contig 16146 bp, 13 predicted proteins | sample PPLLaktember2015_2_FD_79107 | JGI IMG/M metagenome (GOLD analysis project Ga0105103, IMG submission 79107) | Freshwater sediment microbial communities from Prairie Pothole Lake near Jamestown, North Dakota, USA - PPLs Lake P7 Core (6) Depth... | ecosystem: Environmental > Aquatic > Freshwater >...
GGTCCATATTCCTGTTGTGCTTCAATTAATAAATAATTTGCATTAGGGAAATGCTTCATACACATTTCAGACCAACGTCCATTTGAAGCTCCGATATCTATAACAGTATTTATTTCAATCCCAAGATTTTTTGCTCTTAATAATCCTCCATTCATTGTAAATGCTTGAGAGCTATCTGCCACCAAATCATAACCTAATGATCTAAATGATCTTTTAACTAACGAAACAAATTGTCGTTTCCAATACGGTAAATAACTTTTCATTTTAATATAGTTTTATAGTTTAAAATTGAAATTCCTTTAGCTATATATAAAATACATAAGTGTTATATTTAGCTTAAATTAGCGCGTCGGCACTCATCCCCTGACTGATTTGCGAAGAGCCACCGCGCAGCAAGTGGGTGAGTGGAGTTTTGGTTTTGTTTATTCATACTTAACATAACAATAGAAGCATTTTTCGTTCAAATTTGAATATCATTTTAATATTGAACAGATTGTATGCCTAAATTTTTCTCTTACTAATTTTGCATTATAATGCTCTAATGAAAACTCATGGGCCGTTTTTCCATATTGCTCTCTAATTGCCTTATTTTCAATAAAAAGGGTAATTGCTTCTGTTAGTTTCTTCATATTTTGCTCATCAACTATATATGCCCAATTATATTTTTTTGCATGCTTAGTTAAAGCCACTTGTTTAGGGGCATAGACAATAATAGGTGTTCCAGAAATCATATATTCTGAAGCTTTGGTTGGCATTGAAAGTTTTGTATAGTTTATTCCAAAATCATCAAAATCTAATGGAAGTATGAGTAAATCATTCTGTTTTAATAAAAGGGGAACTTCATCGTGTGAAATTGAAGAATACAACCTAACACTTTTATACCGGGCTAATTTCTTTGCTCTGTGCTTATTTGCATCGGGGGTATACAAATTTAAAAGAATATCAAATCCTTGTTTTCTTAATATCTCCGATGCTAAGCATAAATCTTTAACACTTTTGGAATTTGAATAACCAACTCTTCCTGTATACAATAGTTGGAAGGGCTTGTTTAGTTTCCAATCAGTCTTTGTTTCCGGTAGCCATTTAGAAATCTCAATAGGATTATGAAATGGGTGAAAAAGCTTTTTATATCTTTCCTGATATTCTTCTGACATGGATTCAGAAATGCATAATAATAAATCGGCCTTTTCAATGATTTTTTTAAAGTTAATCTCGAGTTTTTTCTGCCAATAATTTGCAAATAAACCCCAAGCCATTTTATTGGGCCAATCATCCATTATATGAATAACTATGGGGACATTTATCTTTGCTTTTAATTCCAGTACAAAATAGAGTATTTCAATTTTTCCCAGATGGGTATATATAATGTCAGGTTTATAATTATTAAACCATTCCAGAAATTCGTCAGATACTTTTATCCGAAAAGCGTAAAAATTCAAATCAAAAAAGAAAAATATATTTTCAAAAACCTCATATGCCAATGATTTAAATTTCCCCAATATATTTTTCTTAATTACTTTTTTATTCTGTGTTTTATCTGACCTGTGTATTTCTTCGCTTCGAAAATTTTTAAAAAACAACGAAAAAGGGAATCTGATTTTATATTCTTTGTCGCCTAATACATAAGCATTGTTACATAAAGTAAAATCATTTCTTCCAATAAGTTTACCGCTATTTGTAACAGCTAAATTTTCTTTTGGCCAGTTGTGATATAAATTCGAAATTGTAATACCTCCTCCAGTTATTTCATTAAAAGGTTGGCCTATGATTAGAACTTTAGGGAAATTCATAGTTGTAATTATAAAAATCTATTTTAAATTTATTAATACGAATTAATTCCTGCTCTCTTTTCAACTTAAAGTATCAAAAGACTTTGGTTTATTGATTAAGTAACCAATGCTAATTATATTTGAACTTTACAATTGGATTCTACAAATCCTTTTGTATTTGATAATATTCAATTTGGCTCTGAATACCCAATTGGAAAAGGAAATCCACAAACGATTAATATATTTTTTAAACTAATTTGTTTACCTTGACCCATTAGTTATTTAATATAAATTATAAAATTGGCTTTATTTGAGATTCTTTTAAAGTTGATTTTAAGCTTCTTCTGCCAGTATTTTGCAAACACTCCTCTTGCCATCAGGTTCGGCCAGTCGTCAATTATATGAATAACCGACGGTACATCAATTTTTTAACATTTTTCTTTGAGTATAATATCATTTTGGAATTGTTATATTTTAAAGAATTTTTGATATTCGGACCATTCTCCGATATCTTTCCACGACTTTTCACTTACAGGAAAAACTCCAATTTTACCACCTCTATTTTTTACTTTTTCAATTAACTGTGTAATATGAAAATACTGGTTTTCAGGAATTTCTTCTAATAGATGTGGTTCTAATATGTACATCCCACTATTTATTTTAAATGTTATTTCAGGTTTTTCTTTTAATTCTAATAATTGACCATTTTCACCAGTTTCAAGTATTCCATAGGCTATGGGATAATGCTTCAATGCAGCAACTAAAGTTATTTCGTTATTCTTTTCTGAGTGATAATCTAATATTTCTGAATAATCCTGATTTATTAAAATATCGCAATTGCTAACAAAAAATGTTTCATGTATTCGATTTTTTAACAGTGATAAACTACCTGCCGTTCCCATTGGCTTCTCTTCTTTAAAGAAATACAATTTATAAGGCAGATTCTGATTCTCCAGATAGTATTCTATTAATTCCGCTTTATAATTAACTGAAATATAGAAAGTATTGCTCCCATATTTTCCAAACCGTTCAAAAATTTCTTCCAACATAGTTTTATCTCCAATTGGAATAAGTGGTTTAGGTAAAACATTAGTCAAAGGCTTTAATCTGGCACCAAACCCTCCAGCCATTATTACAACAGGTAAATTAAACTGCTTCGCAGGAGCTCTTTCTTTCTCTCCGAATAAATCTTCCCAAAAATAAACACTAACCAGTTCCTTTTCATTTGAAACAACAGGCATAAACTCAGCTCTAATGGAAAGCATTAATTTCATAATTTCCTCCATTGATGTACCTGGAGGGACTATTATGTAATCTTTCCGAATTATGCTTGAAATTAATGAATTGATATCAACACCATCAATTATTGCACGTTGAATATCACCTATAGATAGCAACCCAATATATTTTGAACCGTCATGCACTAAAAGTAATTTTCTTCTTATAGAATCCATCTGCTTAAGTCCTTCAAGAAGAGATGCATCAGGTGTAATTTTTATTTTTTCGGTTTTGTTTGTAAGCATTATTAAAGAAATTTAATTGCTATACTTTTCAAAAAATTAAAAAAAATATTTTTAATTTACCTTATTGCAGCAGGTATTCCAACGTAAGTGCCTGGAGATGATATATTTTTAGTGACAACTGCACCTGCTCCAATAATGGTATTATCGCAAATTTCGATATTGGGTAATATTGTAGAATTGGATCCAATATAACATGATTTTCCAATTCTAACGTTGCCTAATATAACGGCATTGGGAGCTACAGTAGTAAAATCACCTATAATCGAATTGTGCATTATATTACAATAAGTATTAAGCTTTACAAAACTTCCAATATTAGCTTCAGATGATACATTTACACCATGCTGAACAATAGTGCCTGTATCAACTTTAGCGCTTTTTGAGATTTTAGCATCTTTCGAAATTAATGATATAAAATTAAAACTTAAATCGCCATATAGCTTGCTCAGCGAATAGCGAACAGATGGTAAATCAGGGGTAATGACCACCGGAACAAGTTTATATTCAGGGGATAATTTTGAAGCATTCTTATCGTCGCATAAAATTGGATAACTGTGGTAACTGCCTGTCTTTTCATTATCAATTAACCCGACTATTTGAATATCCAATTCTTCAGTAAGTTCAATTACTTCATGAAAAGCGCCAACAATAATTGCTTTTATATTCATTTTAATATACTTTTCAATGTATTAGATATGAATAAAACATTATTTATTTCTAAGCTTGAATACAATGGCAATGTAATAAGATTATCTGCTATGTAATCGGTATTTGGCAATTCAGTGATGAACTCTTCGTAAATGGAGAACTTATGTACTGCCGGATAATGCACGCTGGTTTGAATACCAGCTTCCGACAGCTTCTCCCGGATGTGATTCCTCTTTTCATAGTTTGAATTTTTCAGCACAATCGGGAAAATATAATTTGATGAGAATTCACTGCAATTTTTAAACGGAATAACAATACTATCAATATCACTTAACATCTCTATGTAGGTTTTTCGTATTTCTGCTCTTTTTCTTAAATCGTTTTCGATTTTGTCCAGTTGAACAATACCGATTGCAGCTCTGATATCGTCCATCCGGTAATTAAATCCTAAATCAACAACATCGTAAGCGGTCGAATGTCCTTTGGCGCGTTCATATGACATAGAAGTCATCCCATGCGACCGCAATAATTTTGCACGCTCATAATATTTTTGATTGTTCGTAACCAGCATCCCGCCTTCGCCAGTGCTTATATTTTTATTTGAGAAGAAACTAAAACAACCCACATCTCCAATAGTCCCTAATTTTTGCCCTTTATAATCAGATAATGGTCCATGACATGCATCTTCAACTACTTTTAAATTGTGTTTATTTGCTATTGCCATAATTGCATCCATATCACAGGCAAATCCACCATAGTGCATCACAACAATTGCCTTGGTTTTTGATGTGATTTTGCGCCTAATATCTTCCGGATCGATTGTTAAATCATCAGAATCTTTTATATCAGCAAATACAGGAACTGCATTCAAATAACGTATGGCATTGCAAGTAGCTACGAAAGTCAATGAAGGACAAATAACCTCATCGTTTTCATTGATCCCTGCTAATTTCAAAGCAAGATGTAAAGCCACAGTGCAGTTTGCTAATGCAACAGCATGTTTTGCTTGCAGCATTCCTGCAAATTTTTCTTCGAATTCGGCAGTTTTAGGACCTGTTGAAATCCATTTTGAACGAAGGACATCTATTACAGCCTGTTCTTCTTTTTCATCAAAATTTAAATCAAAAAGAGGTATTTTATAGCTCATTTATTTATTTGACTTTAGTTTCGTCTAATATAGTTTGATATGCAGAAATGAAACGTTCAACATTAATTTTCAGGCTATATTCCCTGATAGCATATTGATATGCCTTTTCCGCTAAATTGTTCCTGAGTGATTCATTTTCTAACAAAAGTAGTGTTTTACGTGCCATTCCATTATAATCACCTGTATCGACAAGAAAAATATTTTCATCAAACTCATTAATATAAGGAATCCCCCCTGTTGCATAAGCCACTATAGGTACTTTCAGGAACATAGTTTCGCGTATGGTTGAAGATAAGCGTTCAAAATAGGGAGGCGCTAAAAAAACTCTGGATGATTTTACAAATTTGAAAAGTTCGTCTTGTGTTTTTATAAAACCTTTAAAATCTATATTCTCTTCACAGTTCAACTTTTTAGCTAATTCTTTGTATGGTTTTTCATCACCTTCACCAATAATACAAGCTTTAATAGTGTATTTTTTTATTTTGATTTCTGCTATAACTCTAATAAAATCTTCTATTCCTTTTTCTTTAATTAAACGCCCGAAATATATACAGTCGTAATTTTCTCCGACATTATTAGTAGCTAATGCCAATGCTTCATTTACCGGAAAATATAACTTAAAGAAAACGTGCTTAGGATTATAGTCTGCTATGTAAACAGATGAATCCTGTTCACCGCAAAAATATTTTTTCGTTTTTAAAATTCTTTCTTCAACTTCAATAGCTTTTTTTATGTTAGATGTTAATTTTATTGCACTCTTCATTTGACTTATAAAACCCTGAATGGTTATTAATTCAGGATATTTTCCATCGAAATCTAATATTACCGAACTATAGTAAGCATTTTCTGCTCCAAACAAATTTATTAAATCCGGATTCAAATGATCAATAATTCCTTTAAATCTTCTTCTTAAAAAATAAAAGTTTATAAAAATATCAAATCTAAATTTTCCGGGCCAGTGCCTATGCCAAAATGGAATACCGCAAGGTATAAAGTGATAGTGAATATTCCTTAATATAAAATTTGTGTATTTCTTTAAATATTCGTGAGGAGAAATAACATGAATTTCAATATCCTTTCGGTTCTCAAATCCTCTCAGCAAGTTAGGTATCCAGGGAGCAAATTCGTTTCTGTGTTTCCATAGCGGCAGCATTGATTGTACTTCCTCATTTGTGAAATGGCATATCCAGATAACTCTAATTTTCTTCATAAAAAAGTCTTTATACTGTTTCTCAAAACTACTCTAAGTAATTATTTCCAATAAAAGACCTTTTAGCGATGCTTGTACCCTGTTAATTTCATCTTTTTCCTTTGCAATTTCCATTGCTTTCCTTGCAATTTGTTCCCTAAGAGAATTATTATTAATTAACCCGATAATATGTTTCTTTAAATCCTCAACATTTTCCTCAGTTACTGTATATGCCCATTTTTGTTCTTTTGCTGCAGAAACAAATTTAATATTTTCAGGCGCATATACTAAAATTGGGGTACCGGAAGCCATTAATTCAGATGTATTGGTAGAATATGACAAATGCAAATATTTTATTGCCTTACGATCGAAATTAGTAACTAACAGAACCAAATCATAATCCGGTATAATTTTTAATATTTCATCGTGGCTTAATGGCTCTTTTAAGTTTACTACATTGTATTGCAAAAACTGTTTGCCCTGTATTGAATCTGCTTTTAAATTCTGAGCAAAAATATCTAACGATATATTGATCCCCATACATTGGTTCAGCGAAGCAATGGCCTTGCATACATTAAATATTGAGTTCGTCCTCCAAAAGCTTATATTCCCAATTTGCAGAATCCTAAAATTTTTATTGTTATTCCAGACTTCTTTTTTATATCTACTCATTCTTTCAATATCAACAGGATTATGGAAAGGATAGAATTTCTTACCGTATTTTTCATTATAAACAACTGCCATTCCTTCTGAAATACTTAAATGCAAATTAGCCTGAGCTATTAATTTTTTATAACTGTTTTCCGTTCTCCTTTCTATATTGAAATAAAACAAACCTAGATTTGTTCTTTTCTTGAAATCATCCATAATATGGACTACCAATGGTATTTTTAATGTTTCATATATTTCCGACATAAACTTTGCCGTTTCTCCATTGTCTGGAACAACATACAGAATTTCAGGACGAAATTCATTTATCCATTTTACATATTTTTCTGAAAGAATATATTGTTTGGAAAAAAACAGAGGAACACCAAAAAACGCAAATATATTTTTAGCTATGTTTTTCAAAACTTTTATAGCTGGACTTTTTGAGGAACCACTATTGCCACAATTTATTTCATTATTAATTATTTCATTTCTTACTAAAGCTCCGGAAAACCTTTTCCCGGTTTTTAATAGACTTAAGGGGAAAGATATCTTTTCTTCCTGGGAGCCTAATTGATAGAATGATTCCCATTTAACATTTTTATCGATATATATATCCCAGGCTGAAATAGCAAATTTATCAACAGGCCACTGTCCGAACAAATTATTAATGGTAATGCCTCCACCATTACTAATACTGTAAGAAGTTGTTACCAATAAAACACATGGGTAATCATTTTCAGGCACCTTGCATTTTTCCATTATTTGCTGTTTTAAAGTGTCTGAGATTTTATTTGCTCCTGGTATTTATCGAAAAAATATTTATCGAAAACAAGCGCAAAAATAATCCCGTAAAAGAAAATATGGAAAGTTACCAATGTTACATTAGCCCACAAAAATACAAGAAAAGCAAAAAATGAACCCCAGTAATTTATTTCTTTAGCCCTCTTATATAATTCTTTAGCTAATAAAAACCAAAAACCAAATAAAAAAAAGCAGCCTACTATACCATAATAAACCAAACCGGCTAAATACCCCACATGTATTTGAGAACTACCAACATCGTGAGATGCTTCTGTAATTTCCTCAGTAGCACCTCCAAATCCAAACATAACATTTTCAGGGAAAAATTTTAAAAAAGTACCTATAGCTTTATACCTGGTAGTTTCCTCCAGTGAACCTTCTGCTAACAATCGTGCAGAATACCATTCTTGAAAATTATAACCCAAAGCAAAAAGAAGCCGTATTAACAAAAAACCAACTATAGTAATAAGAATTGCATATTTAAAAAACCCCTGGATTTTTACTTTCTGAAAAATTAAAATTTGAATTGTCAGCAATACGAATGCTATCATTATATATCTTCCATTGGTAAGAACTGCAGTAATTCCACCAAAAAACAAAAAAACATAATAGAAGCGATGACGCTGAAATAACATAAAACCTATCAATACAGATAAAAGTGGAAGGTAGGACAACCCTATCTCATTCGTATCAACAAAACCAAAAATTGAGGATCTCCTCATCGAATATATATCAGAATCGAAAAAAATATTATCGACTCCGTAAAATCTCGACCAGACTTTTGAGGCATTTAAAAAATCAGTATTAACTATTTGAATAATTGAAACTATAGCTGCTATTAAGACTGTTAATTTGAATATTAATATACTTCTATTAATAAAACGGTCTGTAAAATAAGTATTAAATATTAAAATTATCAGTATAAAAACGGATAAGTGCGGACTGAATAATATATTAAATATCCCTGTCTTACCATTAATCCAAATCCGTAATTGTACGTAAATAATGAAAAAAAGTAAAAAATAGGCATATTTTGGAATTAATATTTTTTGGTTAGTCGAAATAATAATAATAAAATATAGTAACAATAAAAGACTAAAAATTTTGGTAACAGGAAAACCTAGAAAATTCATAGTATAATATGAAAAAAGGGGCGAAAAAAGCATAAAGAACAAAATGAAATATGTAATTTTTCTAAGTTTTAGCATTTATTACAATTAAAGAAATTATAATTTAAATTTTTTATTTCGTTTATTAAAAATATTGGGATAAATCATTATTACAGTTTTATTTAATGCAGGCTTATAAATAAGCAACCTTTAAAATATGTTTTAGAATTTGTCCGAAATTGTAAATAAAACCTTATACTACATATTATAAAGAGAAATTATTTTTTTTGAAGATACCTACAAGCCATTGAAGAATAATGCAAATAATAATACTCCTTTCTTGATTCAAGAAATTCATCAACAGCTCTTTTGCAACCAGCATACAACCCATAATCGTCAAATATAATGATCCCATTGGGTACAACTTTATTAAATAGATTTTCAAGACATACTTTAGTTGACTCATACCAATCGCCATCTAATCTTAAAATGGCTATTTTTTCTATTTCTTTTGCTTTTTGAGGAATGGTATCCTGAAACCAACCCTTATGGTAATTAATATAATCTTTGGGGTATCCAATTGTATCTTCAATTAGACTTTTACATATTTTAATATCTCCTGGACCTCCATATCTATCGTATATACCTTTAAGAGGCTTAAGTTCTCCATCAATTAGAGCATTATCCTTTAACAATTCTTTAACTTCATTTATAGCTCTTTCTCCATCGAATTCTTTATTAGGTGCACAAATTTCTTCAAAAGCATCAAAAAGATGTAATTTCCTTCTATAAGTTCCATTTTTCAAATTAGCTATAGCAATTAATCCAACAGCACCACCTCTCCATACTCCACATTCAACATAATCTCCCTCAATATTTCTTTTCTCACAATAAAGTACTTGCTCATAAAGCGTAACCAAATTAACGTATGGTAACATTGTCTGTTTTCTAACTATCTTAATAGCCTCATTTGCTTCCTTTTCAAATTCATAACCTATATTTTGATCAAAATCATTATGAAATACAACGTTCCCACTTTTTCGTATTTTATGCATTTCATAACCAAATTTTCTGAGATATTTATTAATTATTCTTTTCATAATAATCTTTTATAGTATTAATAATCAGTTTTATATCTTCCTGTTTAAGTTCATAAAAAAATGGTAGTCTTATGAGGCAATCTGAATAGGTATCAGCCTGAACTAAATCATTCCCAGTATATTTTTGTTGATAGAATTTGCTTTTATGTAAACTTAAATAATGAAACACAGCATATATTCCATTTTTCTTTAAATGACTCAAAATCTGATTCCTTTGGTCCGCTGATTTACAAATCATATAGAACATATGCCCGTTATTGGTAGCATAATCTGGAATTACAGGTAGTTTAACTTCATTATTTTTTGCCAAATCTTTTAAGCCTTCATAATATTGTTGCCAAATCTCAATCCTCCTTTTTTGAATTTCATCCAGGTTTTCTAATTGTGCCCAAAGATAGGCTGCAATAATTTCCGATGGTAAAAACGAAGATCCAATATCTGTCCATCCGTATTTGTTTACTTCACCTCTAAAAAACTCTGCTCTATTTGTGCCTTTTTCCCAAATAATTTCAGAACGCTTGGTGTATCGAGCATCATTGATTGCAAGCAACCCACCTTCACCTGAATTTATATTCTTCGTTTCATGAAAAGAAAAAGCAGCCATATGACCGATACTTCCTAAGGGTCTTCCCTTATAAAATGAATCAATTGCCTGAGCTGCATCTTCAATAACTAAAAGGTTATATTTATTTGCCAAGAGGATGATTTTATCCATATCACAAGCAACACCTGCATAATGCACTGGAACAATAACCTTAGTTTTTGAGGTGATCAACTCTTCAATTTTGTCTTCATTTATTCCCGGATGATCAGTCCTGCTATCTGCAAAAACAATTTTTGCTCCTTGTCTGACAAAAGCAAGTGCAGAAGAAACAAAAGTATAAGAAGGTACAATCACTTCATCACCATGTTTAATATCAGCTAATATTGCACACATTTCAAGAGCATCTGTGCAGGAAGTAGTTAGAAGTGCTTTTTTAATACCATATCTTTCCTCAAAATACTTTTGACATGTTTGAGTGTACATTCCATTTCCTGAAATCTTTCCTGAATACACAGCCTGATAAATATAGTGCATCTCCTTTCCTGTAAGATATGGCTTATTAAAAGGAATTTTTATTATATCCATAAATGATAAATTTCTTTTTGTTCTATTAATTTATAACCACAAGAATTGTAAAACTTTACAGCTTTTTCATTCTCTAGTTGAGTTGACACCATTATCTTTTTAATATTGTATACATTGGCAACGTTTTCAACTGACTGAATTAAGGATTTGCCTATTCCTTGGCCTTGCTCAAATGAATCTACTGCAATTAATCCAATTACTATAGTCTCTATTGAAGTTATTTTGTAGCTTATAAATCCTTTAATTTTATCGACATTTTTATAAATAATTACATCAGTAGCTATCTCCTTACTAATTGATTTTTTAATCCATTCTGAATATAACCTATAAAATTCATTGTCAGAATAATTCCTATCTAATTTAAATCTTGAAAATTCTCCACTTATGTAAGCTAATTTTTCAATTTCATCGAATTTATCATTTTCATCAAATGATTTTATAGAACTAGTTATCTTTTTTTGTGAAAAATTATCATATTTCTCAAAATTCACGTTAGTTGCAAGTAGAGGAATTTTATGCTTTAATAACGTACTTTTGGTAAGCTTATCTAAAGGATAAATATAAATAAGTCTCATTGAAGATTCCCTAAAATACATTACTAGATCTTCATATTGTTCATATTTTAATTCCTCTATTTCAGCTCTTCCAACTTGATATCCAAAAAAATCAGAATCCCATTCTAATTTTAAAAATTTTATTTTCATATCAAAAGTTAATCAAAAATGCAAAGATTCATTTATTCGAGAAATAATCCCTTTTCTCGATAAATGTTGAATACTATTTTTTATTTCCGATTTTATAAAATTTATTTCATTTGTTCCAAGCGAAAGAGCTTCAAACATAAGTTTTGCAAATATATGTGCTTCTTTTTGTTCGCACTTAAATCCATTTACTCTATTTTTTATAAAAGATTGCGAATAACCAATGTCAAATGAAATAACTGGAATATTACACATCATAGATTGCAAAACCATTGTTGGACCAGAATCTTCCAATGAAGGACTTATATAAAAATCTGAAGCTGAATATGCTAAAGCTAATACATTGTAATCCTGAATAAATCCTATATTCAAACTATCAAATGGCAAATTAGGTTTAATTTGATTATAATCTTTACCTGCAACTAATAGTAAAACATCATTTGTATTGTAATTATTTTCGGTTAATTTAGAACAAAGGATTTTAAGTGCTTCAATTAACATAGCCCCTCCTTTTCTTGTGGCAGTCATTGTAACTGCGCCAAAGAATAAAACTTTTTTCCTAGAATCAATTTTAAAATACTCTCGTGAAAATTCTTTACTGCGTGGATAAAATATTGTTTCATCAGGTAAAGGATATATCTCATTAATAATTTCTTTTCCTTCGAAAATAGTCGATTCTTTTAGTTGGTTAGCAATTTGATTATTTGCAGCAAACAGAGCCAAATTAGTTCTTTGTATTAAATCTCTTTTAAACTTGTGATTTATGTAACTTTGATCATAAGAATTATTAGAATAGAGTGCTGGGCAAGATCCGCATTGATATATATATCTATCGCATTTCCAAGAATAATGACATCCACCTGTAAAAGGAGCCATATCCATAGGGTAAAGATATATTTTTGCCTTAGTAGAAATATTTAATTCATACAGATTTTTATAAGATAAAAAATGAGGCATAAATAACACAATTATTACTTCTGGCCTGAAACATGCACGTTTTAGAATCTTAGACGTTTTAAAATATGTGATAGTTTGGTCAATATCTTGCAAACAATAGTCTGGATTTGTTTTTACTTTATACTTGTAATTAACCTTATTGCGAAAAAATATTTTCCATAGCTTATTTAATATCCTCCGAGGTACGTGCAAAAATATTTGTATATACTCTTGGAAATCAGAATTTATGGGTATTATATTTTTATCAGTATATTTATCCCAGTCTCTGACAACCATCTTTACTTCATTACCTTCAATTTCTTTTAATCCATTATAAATATCTAAAGCGACTATCCCAGATGAAATAAATGGATTACTCGAATTAAGTATAAGTATTTTCATAATAATTTATTCTATTTATTCCAAATTCCTTTTGCCGTTCCAGTGATTATTTTCTTATATTGGAAATCATAAATAAATAGCGAGAAAGGCACAAAAATTAAAATGGTAGTCATTATCCCTATTATACCAAATTGTTTGCAGAAAAAAAGTGTCAATGGAATATAAACTACAGCAATCCCAGCAGCAATATAAAATTGCGACATAACTTTCCCAACGCCATTCAAAAACGAGCTATATATGGAAGTAAAAGCATTTGTAAGAACATACAAACCCATAAAAAAATATAAACTTTTTTGAACATTTACTTTTTCGCCAACCCAAAGATGAACGACAAAGCCAGATGAAAAGAAAAGCAATACTACAAATGCAAACAATCCTAACCATAACAATTTTAAATTTTTCATTACCTTCTTAATCCAATCTATGTCCCCTCTGGTATATGCATCGGTAAAAGCGCTCCAATATGGTGCAAGTATTGTGGTAAATACAAAAGTAGCAATACCAAAATACCGAAATGCAATATTGTATGGCGTAACTTCAGATGGTCCAAACAATTGTGTTATTATTATATTATTTGTCTGATACAAAACAAGGGCAATAATCTGAAGGAAAAAAAACTTAATACCTATATTTAACAGACTTCTTAATTCGGAAAAATGAACGAATTTAAAAGATGGCTTGAGGTTTTTATAACGGGTATTGAAGAGTACAATTGTTATAATTAAACTTGTAAGCAAAGGTACACCGGCAAGCATTACACCCAGGTAAACTAACCGGCCATGTGTAAAAACAGTTAACAAATAAATGCCTGCCAGTGCGAGCAGGCTGCCTAAAACGCTAAATGCCTGCGTTAATGCAGGTTCTTGTTTAGCAAAAGCAATTGTATATATAAGATTCAGAACAAACTGTATACAAAAAAACAAAAAAACTATGGATACTAGCAGGCTTAATTCATCTTTTAAATCCTTGCTTGTGTTTAAAATAATGGTCCAGTCAAGGAAAAAATTTACAATAAAAAATAAAACATATACACCGGTAAAAATAAGAATAAGACCGGCATAGGTAGTACTTACATATATACGGGCTTTGGTTAAATCATTTTTTGCAATTGCTTCAGCAAGCCGGTTTCGCAGGCCATTTCCCAACCCCACATCAAAAAGCGCAAGCCAGGTAACAAAAGTGCTTAGTGTAATCCATATACCATAACGGGTAGGATCGAGATAATTTAAAGTAAGGGGTACCGTAATTAAACTAATTGCCATTCCTACTCCTTTAATGGCAAATAACCCTATTATGTTCTTATAAGCTTTGGCCGATCGCTTGTTGATGTTAGAAAAAAAATTGTTTAGCATTAATAAAAATATTGCTGAAGAACTTTATTATTATATAAAATTAAACATTGTAAATTCCAACTTTGTAATTTGCTAAACTATTCTTAAAAAACCACTCACAGGTTAGTTCCAATCCCTGCCTGATTGAATATTCAGGTTTAAAACCAGTAAGTTCCTTAATAAGAGTATTATCGCCCCAGAGCCTGAAAACTTCAGAATCTTTTGGCCGAATTCGTTGCTGATCAGTAATAAATTCTACATCACTCTGCATAATTTCCTTTATCAAATTCAAAGTATCGGCCATGGAAATTTCAAAGTTAGAAGAAATATTAATTTCCTTACCAATGGTTTTATCACTTTCGGCTAAGGCAATAAATCCGGTACAGGTATCTAGTACAAAATTAAAATCGCGTGTAGGTCGCAAATCTCCAAGTTTTATCTCTTTTATACCGCTTTGTATTTGTGTTATAATGGTTGGAATAATAGCACGGGCAGATTGTCGGGGGCCATAAGTATTAAAAGGCCGTGCAATTGTTACCGGTAATTCAAATGCATTGTAAAAACTCATAGCCATTGCATCGGCACCAATTTTGCTGGCACTATAAGGTGATTGGGCTTGTTTTGGGTGCTTTTCATCAATAGGCACATATTGGGCAGTACCATAAACTTCGGAAGTAGAAGTGTGAATTACACGAATATTTCCGTTTTCTTTAGCTGCCTGGCAAATGTTTAAAGTGCCTTTTACATTTGTATCAACATAGCTGTCGGGTGCAACATAGGAATAAGGAATAGCAATAAGCGCAGCAAGGTGGAATATAAGGTCAATATCTTTTGTGATTTCTTTACAAAAATGAGGGTCGCGAATATCACCTGTAATAATTTCGAGCTTATCATTCGATGGAATATCTTCCAGCCAACCCCAGTTATTGAAGGAATTGTATTGAGCCAAAGCTTTTACATTATAACCTCTTTTTAAAAGAGCTTCAGTTAAATGTGAACCAATAAATCCGTCGGCTCCGGTTACTAATATTTTTTTATACTTTAAATTCATATATGATAAAGCTTATTTGTAATCAATTACAAAACTTTTGGAATAATTATGCCAAACTATAAAAATTTAGGTATCCAATATTAAAATTGAATATTTATTTGGCTGGTTTTTTTATGGAGTGCATTATGCAATGCTATTATATAAATAATCGTTTGTCAAAACTGAACAGTTCTTTGCCTAAAATTTTAACCGCGGAGATATCATCATGAACCGGATTAATCAAATAATTAAAATCGCCTTGTACCACGGCTGAAGGAACTTTTAAAACTAAAGGTTCAATGTCGTTTAGTTAAGAATTATAAAAACCATAGTCCTTCCGCCAAAAAACGGGCTCTAACAGTGTAGAGAAGCAGTTTTCCCTCCTTCTTAAGGAGAGCCTGTCCAGCAAGGCGGGAGCAGGGGAGGTTAAAAAAGCTAAACTAAACGACATCCCCTTTACTAATAAACTCATCCCCTAAGGCTTGTGTTAAACCTGTATATGGAAAGTATTTCCAATCTTTTGGCATTAATCCTATAGGCATGTGTCCTGCTGCTGCTGCTGCTAATGACAGAATTATCCAAATTGCTAATTGACTGGTAATTGTATTTTTAATTCAGAGGTAATTCTAACTAATGTTTTATGCTTTTACTAATGACTGAATTATTAAAAGTTTTCATAC
>Ga0105103_10000985_pt1 | contig 16144 bp, 30 predicted proteins | sample PPLLaktember2015_2_FD_79107 | JGI IMG/M metagenome (GOLD analysis project Ga0105103, IMG submission 79107) | Freshwater sediment microbial communities from Prairie Pothole Lake near Jamestown, North Dakota, USA - PPLs Lake P7 Core (6) Depth... | ecosystem: Environmental > Aquatic > Freshwater >...
CCGGGTTCGAGAACCTCGGGTCCAGCCAGGGGGCGAACATCTTGTTGACCCAAAGACCTTCTGGTCTCAGAGGTGGATTGGTCGCGAGGACCGTGCGGGTCCGCTGACCGGGGGTCTCGGTCCGGACCCAGCCCATCATGAACCGGATCTGTGACTCAGCGAAGTGTGTCGCCTCGTCCACCGCAAGCAGATCATGCCCTCGGCCCATGAACTTCTGCTCGTCCCCGATCCTCGAGGCGGCGCCGAAGTCGATGATGTGGTTCTCCGAGACCACCAGCTTGGGCGGTGGAGAACCGTTGAACCCGAGCTTCGAACCGTGGATCTTGAGCGTGTCCTCGATCAGTCGATCAAGGTCACCGTACTCCCGGCGCATGATCAACGATCGCTCGTGGGCCGTGTACGCAAGCCCCAGGCAAAGTGCAGACTTGCCCCCTCCCGGTTCACCACCGTACAGAAGGCAGTCCGCTTTCGAGAAGTAGGCCTCGGACTGAGGCCCCGGATTGGGCTGCCAGCGAGACATGTTGTTCGCCTCGGCCCATTCGAGTGATGCCTTGTCAAGCTGGCGAAGTTCCTCCTTCGGTAGCTTCGCCAGCCTTGCGATCAGGTCATCGAGCGTGATCGCTTGCATGCCCGCGATCGGACCCAGTGTCGCGCAACTTGCCGTTGCCGTTACGAGGAGAGACCGCGGACGGCACGAACTCACCCTTCGAAGATGGCATGAAGTCAGGCGAACGAGACAAAGACCGCTTCTCGACCACGTCGCGCTTCATCCGTACAACCTCACCCGCAGGCAACCCGAAGGGCGACGTCCAGGTGTTGGTCATGTACGTCAGGTCCTCGAGCGCACCATCGCAGGAAGCCATGATCATCCGGTTCTGCTCGATCGCTTGAGCGGCTTCCCCGCGACGACGGTTGATCTCGCGCGCCCGCTGGGTGAGCTTCACATAGTTGTGCTGCCACTCGCTCAGGCCGTAGACCGGCAACGGACGCATCAGGCACGACTCCGGTGGCGTGTAGACACCGATGCCACGCTTGATCGCTTCGAGGATGAAGTGCTGGCATCCTGCCCGCTGATAGCCGTACTCCTCGCTCGCGGCCATGTCGACACCGAAGAAGGCAATCACGTCCTCGTTCCAGTCGTGGTCCGGATTCGCCTTGCGTTCCGCCTCGATCTCAAGGATCGCGAGCGCGAACATCAGCGAAAGGGACGACGTCAGGAAGAACGACGAGAACTCCGTCTCCACTTCCTCGAGCGGGTACATGACCTGGTTCGGGATCTCTTCCTTCGGGATCGGACCGCCGACATAGACCGGACCGGCGAAGTTCTTCAGGAACTGGCAGTAGGTCTGTGGCAACCAAGCCTGACCCGGTTCCCAGCGATGGACTTCGAACCAGCGCGAGGCACGACGGACGGCACCCGAGGCTCCCGGACTGCAGCCCCAGATCTGCCACTCTTCACCCTGGAAGGCCGGAGGGGGCCATACCGGCAACCCCTCCTTGTGCTCCTCGAATCCCTTCCCGCTCTCGTACGGGGCCAGATGCACCGACCCCGCTGAACCAATGAGCGCGACCCTCATGTGGTCTCTTGCAGGACGACTTGCCCCGAAGTCATGAACGTCATCCAGCGACCGGTCGTCACGCCGATCAGTTCGATGAACTGACGCGTCGACATCTTGATCGTCTGGAAGGTCGAGCCTGCCGTGCTCTCGATCGTCGGGCCGCCGGTCTTGATGTAGATCGGGCCGTCCGATGCGCCACAGGTCAGCGCAATGAACTTGGTCACGCCGGGGATCGGCGGATCGAGCGTGTACACCGCGGACGAACCCGTGCCCGTCGACGTCGTGCCGAAATGGCTGACGCCGCTTGCCTTCAGGTTGACTGCGGTCGTCTCTGCCGTCGATACGTCACGACGGATGTCGGCGAACTGACCGGCGAGGAAGTGCTGAACACCGCTGCCGCTGCCAGACTCGGCAGACGACAGGCTCTGAATGCCAACGACGCGACCATGCAGCGAAGTCGTGATCTTCTTGGCGAATCCCATGATGATCTCCTGCTATGTGCTATGTGCTTGTGGAGTCCTCGGAGGCCGCCGAGTCGGTAAATCGAATCTTCTCAAGCTCGCTGAAATCCCTCAGGACCAGGCGAGGCTTCATCTTGCGCCACTGGTCTTGCGTGAACTTGGACGTCTCGTCGATGACAACCATCGGACGCAGTAGTGCAGGCTTGTTCACTTGATCGGCTGATACGCCGCGAGGCCAAGCAGAATCGAGCGGGGCGCGGCCTGTGCAACGACACCCGTGCTCGAGCTACCGCTCCGCAACTGGATGTATCGGATGCCCCAGAAGAGTGATGGGTCAACCGTGAAGAGTTGGTTGGCAGTCGAGGTGAACTCGATCTCGATCGGAGATCCCAGGCCACTCGACGCCGCCCGCATGATCGTGTGCATGCCAGCAGTCGAGTCGATCGAGCCGAGAAACGAGATCGGGGCGTCGGTCCAGTCGGACGACATCTCGATGGCTGCGAGGGTCAGGCCACCGCAGTCGATCACGTCGGACACCGCGTCTGTCGAGGTGCTGATCGTCGCTGTCGCAAATGTCCGCTGATCCGGAGTCCGCTTGCCTGGATAGGTTGCCATTCGTGTCCTTTACTTCATCGCATGACTGCGGACTGGGGTGCGCTTCGCGGCCCTCGAGCGTTGCTTTCCGGATGACTCCATCAGCATCTTGCGGGCCTTGTGCATGGGGATGCCCGAACTCTTCGCGATGCCCTTGTCGTGGGCCGCCGCGGCGAACAGGCGGATCTGCTTGTCCGTAAATGGCATGGACTTTCCCCTTGCGTCCCGATCAGTTTATCTCTAGGCATAGCCAAAGTCTATCGCTCAGGCCCATCGCATCGGTGAACCTGAACGATCATCTTGGCAGGCACCTGAATGACTGTCCGCCGAAAGATCCGACGGAACAGCCACTCAATGAGCCAGTCGATCACGACCTTAGGTGAACGACAGAGACACCGTAATCGAGACCGGAACGTCGACGACCACGTCTGCCGGAACCTCGAAGGGGGCCGATACCGGCGATCCGATCGGATTGCCCGCCGCATCAAGGCGTACGCAGAGTGCCAGGTATGCCCCTGCAGGCGGGAGCGGGAAGACTGCCGTGGGTTCCGCGACATCCTGAACCTCACCGTTGACCGTGAATCGGTACAGGCCCCCGACGGTGCCGGGAGGGAACGACTGCGAACCGGTGACAACTACGAGCGTGACAGAACCAGCCATTTGTCATCCTTCAGGAAGTGGGCCTAGTGACCAACGGAAATTCTAGTCGCAATCTGCAACCGGAGGATGACTAATTCGGCCTCGAGCGCCGCCAGTTCCTGCCTCACCTCGAGCAGCGCCCGCATGAAAGCCTCGAGGTCCTCGTCACTCACTTCTTCACTTCTTCTCCTTCACGACCACGTCCTCGACGTCCTGGTTCCGGGCAGCAGTCAGGAGCATGACCGCAACCCGACGGGCGATCGCCATGCTGTCGACCTCTACTTGGATCTCCGCGGGCGCCTCATACTTGCCGATCAGATCACCGTACTTCTTCGGGGCGAGCTTGGACAGCAACCATTTCCGGGTGTCGACTCTCAGCCTTGACCGACTGATGTGGTCGCCGTTAGCCCTGTAGCCGGGATTTTCTGGGTCGTTCTTTTCCATCCAGTCGTTCGTCGCGTTGTCGGCAATGTGGAGGGTTTCGTCTGCCATGCGCTCGAGTTGGACGGATTTTGCATGGGCGTAGGACTCCTTAAATTCAGGGTGCCGTTCCATCCATGTGAAGAACGTGGTCATTCTGGGCATACCAGGCGTGTCGCAGATCTTGGCTACCGTTTCTCCCTCTGCGACCCGGTGACAGAATTCTTGGGCAAGTGCTGGGTCGTATTCCGACGGACGTCCGACTGGCCTTGGGACGTACCGATCGGCTTTCTTGCGTCGGGTCTTCTTCTCGGGCTTGTCAGCCATTGAGGTCGACCTCGAGGACTGGGGTGTTCATCCTGACTGCTCTGGAGAGTGGTTTACCCATGATTGACGGCAGGAGGATTGGGTTGAGTCCAGTTGAGGGGCGTGCAGTCTTGGTTGAGTACTGGTCGATCACTGATCCGGGTTCCATGTCCTTGGCCCACCAGAGTGAGCGTCTGAGGGCAAGCTGGGACTCTTCGGTAGGTCTTGGGCCATAGTCGACGTCTTTGACTGCCTCTGACGCGATCTGACAGTCTTCGACCAGTTGCTTGAACTCATGCGGTTCCATCGAGAATCCAGCGTCTGGTCCTCCGTCGGCACGCGCCAGGGTCAGGTGCTTCTCGATCATGGTGGCCCCAAGGGCTACGGCAGCCACAGAGACCGCTGTCCCCGGAGTGTGATCCGATAGTCCTACCTTGCACAACCAGTCCTTGGACATCTTCCTGATCATCCCCAGACCGATTTCCTCTGGCTGGGCAGGATAACCGCTGACGCACCGCAAAAGGGTGGTCTTGACGTTCGAGGTCGAGATGTCTGCGGCATAGACCGCGGCCTTGATCTCGTCGTAGGTTGCCATCCCAGTGGAGAGGATCAGGGGCTTCCCTGTCCGGGCGGCGGCCTTCACCAGCCTCAGGTCGACGAGTTCGCAGGAGGCAATCTTGTGCCGCCTGACTCCCATCTTCTCGAGGAACTGGATCGATTCGATGTCAAAGGCGGACGCGAAAAGCTCGATCCCGATCGACTTGGCCCAGGCGAACATCGTCGGATACCAGTGCCACGGGGTCTCGCACTCCGAGTACAGGTCCCGAAGTTCTCTCCCCTTCCAAGGCCCTGAGGCAATCACAGACTCCGAGACGCACATGGAGCCGGGATACCAGCACTGAGTCTTGACGGCATCCGCGCCGCATTCCTTGGCGACCGAGATGATCTTCAGGGCACGCTCGAGCGATCCCAAGTGGTTCGCCGACATCTCGGCAATGATGAAAGGCCTACTCATGGACGTACGTCAGTTGCAGGAGTTCGAACCCGAGCTTGCGGAAGAATGACCGGGAGGGGCCATTTTCCGGGCCGATATTGGCGAGGAACTTGCCCGGATGCTTCCTCATCAGCAGGGAAACTGCCTTCTTTCCGTACCCATTCGCTCTCTGGGCCTCGAAGATGAAGATTCCGATCTCTCTCTGCTTGGAAAGGTAGGTCGCGCCGACGATTTCTCCGTCGACTTCGATCAGATACCACGCGGTGTAGGGCTTGGAAGCGATGAAGTTCTCATGCTCGCGCCTCGTTGGCATGGCCTTGTGCGAGATCGATTGCTGCGGGGTTCTCTCCTCCAGCAACTGGTAAAGGATGCCCGCTGAGTCACTGGAATAGACGTCGATCAGGTTCATGTCTTCAACCTGGCGGCCTTGGTTCCGCCCGATGTGTTGATCCGTACCCCGCTGGCATTGGGATCTGTGGTCTCGACGAGGTAGACCGCATAGGTCGTCCCGTTCTTGCTGACCCTCCAGGAAGGCACTGGAGCATCCGCGACGGCCACGAGGCAGAGTTCCTTCATCGTGCCAAGGAAGTAACGCAGGCCGGAGTACTGGGTCGGGAATACCGGACCGCCACCGTCGCCCAGTTCGAAGTCGAGCGACAGGAACGTAGGAAGCGTGTAAGACGTGAGCGCGAAGTTGACCGCATTAAGCGCAGGCGTCGTGTACGAACTAAGCGCAATGCTGTGATTCGTGTTGTCTTCCGGCGTGAAAGCCGTGAGAGCAAAATTGACCGCATTAAGCGCCGGGACAACATATGTGCTCATTTAAGACAGGTATGGTGAACCGGGAGCAGTGTAGTAAGTCCCGCCGTTCTGGTACTGCACAAAAGCCGCGCCCACTTTCCCCGTCCTGATCGTTGACGCCCACAATCCACCACCGGCAGTCGTCTTCACTTCGTACAGGTGAGCATTCGTCAATGCCGCATCATCTGCCTCGATGACCATGACCTTTGCTCCGTCTACCGGCGAGCCGCCAAGAGTCACGGTCCCGCTGATGGCGAAGGTGGTGATCGAGTCTTCCTCCCACATGCACCGGACGGCGTAATTCGTAGAGATCTGCGCATTACTGGCGGCTGCGGAGGCAATGACTTTGACCAGCAAAGCATTACCGGGACGCAGTACCAAGTCTGTCGTTGCCAGTGCTGATTGCGGTATCAGATTACGGAAACTAAAGCGCGATGAATCGATCTCAGGCTGTTGCTGTTCAACTGCGGTGTGCATACGAGCACCAAACTGCGTCCACATCGTATCGCCCGCCGTGGCGGTAATCCGAGCAGTCTCGTTCGCTTGGGCACGAATCACCACGTTGCTGTCAGACGTTTCTGTGTTGACGAACTTGGCCTTATCAAGAATCACCCCGCCACTAACTGCCGTGCAGCGGCTTACCTTCAGTACGTTCTGCACACTGGTAAGCACAACCAGAGAATCCAACCCGAACGTCAAGCGGCGAATGATCACATTGACGCGCGACTTAAAGCCGTTTTCAATGACAAACAGATTCTGCGCAACCTCGTCGTTACCGACGATGGTCAGCGATTGGGCAGTGCCACGGAAAACAACAGCCATTAGTTTTCTTCCCAGCAGACGTTGACGACATAATGATTGGTCGCCGGGTTCGATGCGGTAGCCGCCGCCACGATATGAACCATCAGTGCCTCGTTCTGCCGCAGGACAAAGTCCTCAAGGTCCACCAGCATCGGAAGGCATGACATATCAGGAGCAAGAACCTGACCCACAGCAGTATGGAGTCTCGTCATAAATTGCTCCCAAACTACCGTTCCCGCCGTCGCGGTTGGGCCGGAGTTCGCGCCACCATCCGACGCCGTTGAGCCTCGGACAATGGTGTTGGCATTGGTCGCTACCGTGCTGTCGAATTGACCTTTGGCGAGAGTCGTTCCGCCCGTAGGAACTCCCGTGGTGCGCGAGGTCTTGATGAGCGGAGACACGGCAGTGAGCGCCGCCGTCGTGTCCATCTGGACCGTGATGCGGCGAATCCACACCAGTTTCGTTGCATCGATGTTCTCGATGGTCAACAGGTTCTGCGTGGTCGCAGCAGCGCCGACCTGTCGAAAGGTTGATGCTGAAAAGAAGCCAGCCGCCATTTAAAGGTCCGTCCTTAGCCAGATCTGGCCGATAGTGGGAGCAATTGGATCTGCCGTCGAGTTCTGGATACGGAAACTCGTAGCCTGCTGCCCGTTGAAATTCACGTTCGTCGTCGCCAATGGAATCTGATCCAATGTCCGCAAGAATTCTGTGTGCGTATGACCCTGCGATGAGACTGTAACCCCAATATCGGACGACCGCAGCAGTCCCGTGCTCAATGGTTCGTACAGGCTCGAGTGGGCATGCCCGACCGACGAGAGAGTTACCCCGATGTCCGAAGACCGCAGGATCGCCGTGCTGACCGGTTCGTAGGTTCCCGAGTGGTTGTGCGTGCTGGCGGCGAATCCCGTGGATGACAGGGTGGCGATGCTCCCAAGCCCCAGGGTGCCCCTCTGGGTCGCCGCATCCGCGTCGTTGATCAGGTCCCTTCCGGCGGTACTCAGGACCGTAGGATCGATCGTCCAGACCGTCCCGGAGGCAGAGACAACGATGTCTCCCTTGTCCCCGTCCGTCACTCCTGCGGTGCTGACCGTCGTGCTTCCTGATCCCGCCGGACCCGGAGGCCCAGCAGGTCCCGGTGGTCCCGGAGGCCCGATGTTCGTCGACGAGGGTGCCCGGAGTATCCGGTACCGTGGGTCCATTACAGTCTGGCCTCGATCCCTTGGGAGGCTAGGTAGCGGGCGGCCTCGAGAGGGGTCGCATCTTCAAAGGTGAAGAAGGCCCCGACAGCAACCGCGGAGGCTCCAGCCTTGATGGCATCAGCCATGTCCTCGTAGGACTTGCACCCACCGCAGGCAATCAAGGGAACAGAGAGGTTCTCGCTGACGAACCGAATCAGGTCGAGGTCGAACCCATCCATCGTCCCGTCCCGTTCCATGTGGTTCAGCAGGATCTCCCCGGCACCATTCGATTCAGCGACCATCGTGAACGACGTCGACTGCGCCGGATAGTCTACCGCCACGACGATCGCTTGAGAACCAAACTTCTCCGAAGCCTTGAGAATGAAATGCGGGTCCTGTCGGGCGGCTGCACCGATCGCCACCTTGTCCGCTCCGGCCCTCAGGAGATCCCGAATCTGATCCAGAGTCCTGATCCCTCCACCCACCGTCACCGGGATGAAGACCTGGTCGGTCAGTTCCTCGATCATCTCGAGATCAGGCCCACGCCCCTCGGAGGTTGCCGAGACGTCGAGGAGTAGAAGCTCATCAACTCCCCGAGAGGCATGGACTCTTGCCGCCTGGGCTGCATGGCCCACGACGCGTTCATTGTTGAACCGCTGACCCTTCACCAACTGGCGACCCTTGCAGAGCATCACTGGAATGATTCGAGACGCCAGCATGGAACAACTCCTTGTTCGTGAATCGGTCGATGATCTCGCCCAGCTTTTCAGGCTTGAGTCCGATCCGGTCCAAGACCTCGGCGATGTGGACCCCGGCATAGACGAACGGGAACTCGCCGTCGGCTGCCTTCACCCACGCCAAAGCCTTTTCTCGATCGATCAGACCGTACCGTATGTCCACCGAGATCTGGGCGCACCCGCGGCCATAGCCGTACTTCTTGTACATCATGTGATCGTGCAGGCCGGTCTGGGCGTTGTCGAGGTTCTCCTCTTTCCACCAGTTCGCCACACTCGGGACCTCTGCCTGCATCCCGTTCTCAACGGCGACCCTTGCATTGCGGTGCGAGTCCCAGGGTTCGTAGGCGCCGAGGAAGTGTGCCTCCTGCCCTTCCAGAACGTACGGGAAGGTGTAGTCGTCCATGTCCCGTGCGGTGATCCCCTCCTTGCCGATGAAGTCCGAAGGCCTGAGACCCAGGAACCCGCCGAACTCCGAAGTCCATCGACGGGTCATCTCCCGTGCGCGATCGGCACCCATCGGCCCACCGTACTCGGCCTGAGGATTCTCCCCGTACATCAGGAGTCCGACCCGCAACTCGCGGGCGAACTTGAACGGGACCGAGAAGATCGACGCGTGTTCGGGCCATGAGATGTCCCCAACCATCTCCAGGCCCATCCGGTTGAGCTTCGCCCTCACCGTCATGTTCGGAGTCACCTCGATCGTCCTGACATGCCTGGCAAGGTTGTCGAGGTTCTTCCTGCCCAGCGAGGTGAGATGGCACGTTGTGGCCGTGACCGCAGTCACATCGGCCCCGAGTTCCTTCATCCGCAGGGCAATGTAGGTCGAGTCCTTGCCACCCGACGATGGGACGATCACTCGTCCGTTGAACCGGTCGAGGAGTTTGACCAGTTCCTTCTGCCTCTCCTCCCAGTCGATCTCGGGTCTCTTGGCATACGACAGGCAGGCAGAACAGATCCCGTCCTTGAAGAAGATGTCAGGCTTGGTATCAGGCATGCAGCAGCGCGAGCAGCGGATCATGGCTTCTCCATCAGCCAGAACATGCACTGGTTGAACCCCTCGGCGTTTCCAACATCCACTAGCTTCAGGCCCAGTTTGGCGTAAAGTTCACCGTAAGGTCTTTTCCACAGGGCTTCCCTTTGCCCGCGGTAATTGACCTCCTCGATGAAGTCGCTCGCGTACTCCACGGCGAGGACGTATTTCCGGCTTCCCTCGATCAGGTGCTTCATCGTCTGCTCGAGTTCCTGCGGGCCGACGTGAATCAGGACTCCTGAGGTGAACGTCAGGTCGTGGATGTCCCCGAGACAGGACACCATGTCGGCACGGCCTTCCTCGACCAGAAGACCATTGGCCTGTGCTTCTGCCACTGTGTTCGTTTTGATCTCCACCCCGACCAGGTCACGCACGCCAAGCTCCCTCAGTGCGAGAAGGTTCCACCCGCTCGAGCACCCGAGTTCGCAGGCGGATCTGATCTGGGTCTTGTTGAGGATGTGCGACCAGAATGGAATCCGGTCCTGCCACTTGACCCGGTTGCGGTCGAGGTAGGCATCACCGAATGCGCCGCGCCAGAGATTTTCCTGAGGGTTCATGTCTAGCCCAACCCAGCGGCGACAGCTTGCTCCGCATACTCTCGCAAACTGCTGAGTTCGGCAGAGTTCTCAAGGTCGCCCTGCGCCTCGGCCCGGTGGACATGGTGGATCGCCGCGTACATCTGCTCGCAACGAGTCCAGTCCTCTTCGGTGTTGATGTCGCAAACCCTCTCCTCCGGCAGGACGAAGATCCGCGTCGAGTCTTCGTACAACGGAATTCCATCCCGGAAGGCGCCACACCGCCCGACGTAGAAGGCCCCGGCATCGCGAAGCGGATCACTACCCACCGCGACCACGAATCCCTTCTTCGACAGATCGAAGGCCAGGATCAGGTCCGTCGACTCCACCATCGGAGCGCACGGGTACAGGACCACGACACGGTCGGTGCGCTTGACCTTGAAATGGTTCAGGACGTCACGGGCCACTGATTGGGTCCCGACGCCATCCTCAGCCATCTCAAAGGATCTCTGGTGCACCTCGGCGCCCATCTTCCTCGCGACCTCCGCGATCTCGAAGTCTTCCGTCGAGACGATCACGCGATCGCAGACTTTCTTCGCGGTCTCGATGGAGTACTCGATGATGGGCCGACCGTGGAAACTTCTGATGTTCTTGCGCGGGATGCGACTGCTGCCGCCACGCGCCGGGATGATGCAGACTCTCATGCGACCTCCGATAACAACAAGTCAGTGATGTGTTGCCCGATGTACTCGGCACTCTTGCCCTGCTCGAACAGGGAACGAACGACCAGCGCAGAACGCGCACGAAGTCTGTTCCGCAACTGGTCGGTGACGATCGACCTCGGCGCACCGTCAGGCTCATGCCCGTGATGTGCGGTGTAGGCAGACTTGGCGAACTGTTCTGCCATCAGCCTCGCCTGCTCCGGATCGATGATGAATTCCTGAATCGGTTTCGGGAAGGTCATCACGACCATCCCGTTGCGTTCGCCGATCGCGCAGATTGTTTGTCCGTCAGTCATTGGAAGATTGGTGCCAGTGAGAGGTCTGGGTAGTCGTCGTTCGGAAGTGGGTCGTTTTGCCTTGGCAGTCTGGACAGTTTCCACAGGAGACGCGCTGCAACGTCCGGACTCATGTATGCGTGCCATCCAAGCATGTCGAACGTGTCGTCCTTTGGCGCAATGCCTTCGGTGCGACCATCGAAGCGTGCCCGTCGCAACCACTGGTCCGCCTCGTAGTTGTTGTGCAGGATCGCCCCGCCCTGCGTGTCGCCCAAGACTTTCGATGAGTGAAAGCTGACGCAGTCGAAGTGACCGGTCTCGTACATGCCCGACGAGAAATACCTGGCGCAGTCCCACACCGGGAACGGCTTGAGTTGATACGACCCAATCCAGTCCTCGTCCCTGAATGCCGGGACGCAGTCAGCGAGCCTGATTGCCATCGGCACGCCCACATAGGTCCGCTTCGGGATCTCCACGATAGGCTTGCCCCATTGATTCATCGGGGCAGAGTGACAGCGGGTCTTCCAGTACGCGCACGCCAGCAGCAGCGCCATCGTGCATGAGTTCGTCGTCACGCAGTAAGGTGCCCCGGTGTACTCGCAGACCGCGGCCTCGAAGTCTCTGACTACCTTGAAGGGGTCGGTCATAGCGTCTTCAGTGCTTCCCTAAGTTCGTCGATCGACATGCGCCTAGCGTCGGCACTGGTCGTCACCCCGTCCATCGTCTCGGCAAGCTTTTCGTGCGCCGGGAGTCCGACGACGTCGTAATCCACGCCCATCGCTTCGGCCAGATCTCCAAGCCTGTACGCAGGCAAGGTCGGCACGTTGACCTCGCCGCCCTTCATCGAATGGCAAGTCTCGAGGACGAGGTCGACCGCTTCCTCGATCGTCATCCAGTACCGGGTGCATTCCGGATCGGTGACCGTGGCCCTCGCACCGGACTCCTTGCAGTAGTTCCACACCGGGATCACGCTCCCCGTCGACCCGGCGACATTCCCGTACCGAGTGCAGGCGAAGATCGGGCCGTTCTTGCCACGAGACGCATTGGCGGCGATGAAGAGTCTCTCTGCCATGAGCTTCGACGCACCGTACGCGTTCACCGGCTGGACCGCTTTGTCCGTCGACAGGGCAACCACTTTCTTGACCCCTGCATCCGTTGCCGCTTCGATCACGTTGACTGCCCCGTAGACGTTCGTCTTCACGACCTCGATCGGGTTGTACTCCGCGACCTCGACCCGTTTCAGGGCAGCAGCGTGAACGACCAGATCGCATCCGTCCATAGCGCGTTTAAGTCTCTCCTGATCCCTCACATCGCCGATGAACCACCTCAGGGCAGGATGGTTCTGCAGCATGCCCCTGGCGACCGACTGTGTGTGCTCCCCGCGGGAGAACATGCACACCCGAGAGACGTTCCCGTCCCGAAGAAGTCGACGCACGAATGCCATCCCGAAGGTGCCCGTGGCACCGGTTACGAGAACAGACCCAAGCGTCACGGCCTGACCACCTTCAGTGCCATCAGGATCAGGCCAGCCCCGCTGATGGCCCCCAGAACGAAACCGGTCGCGAACATGGTCAGGACCACGGCTTGTACCTTTCGATGATCTCCTCAAGGTCTGCACGCTTGAGGTATTCCTTCGAGTGCTTCATTGCCATCAACTCGTCGACGATGCCGGGGCCGTAGGTCTGCTGCATGAACAAGGTGTACTTGATCGCAGCCAGACCTTGCATGCCGTAGTAGTTGCACTGGCGGCATTGAATGTGGACATTCCTCTCGTCGTACGAAAGCGCGGACTGCTTCGAGCAATGGATGAAGTGCCCAGCGTGCATTTCCTGCGGCGTGCCCGCCACTCCGCACGTTACGCATCGAACGATTCCGTAGTCCTCTCCGTACCGGATGTACTTCGAGAACGAGGCCCATGCCTTCTTCCGCAGGGCTGGCAGGCTCGCCTTCTTCTTCACTTGCTTCCCCAGTTGAGCGGAGGCGCCTTCACCGCTGCGAACTTCTCCGCACGCTTCTTCTTCGTCCATCCGCCCTTCTTGCCGCCGTTCACCAGGTTGTCCCGCGTGAAGACGAAATGCTTCGGGCCTTCCTTGCCTTTGAAGTCGATCACTTCTCGACTCCTAGTGCGGCACGCCAAGCCTGCTTCTGCGTGAGCGAAATCACCTCCCCGGACTCTTCCCTCACCCGGAGCAGTTTCGCCCACTCCCTGTGATCCTCGTTCGGGCCTTTGCCGCCGATGTGATGGAAACTTCCGGCGACAAGTCCGCCCTTCGATGCGCTGAGAATCTCGGTCATCTTGCGAAGCTCAGTCACCGCCACCTCAGAGTTCCGGTTGACCGCTGCAGCCCGCCCCAAGGCTTCCTCGACCGAGATGGCCTGCATCCGGTTCTCGGCGGCCTGACGCTCTATCCGCTCGCTGGTGCGCGTCCCGCAGAGTTTGAAGATCTCTGCCGGGGTCGGCATCTTCGACGCCTTCTTCGGCCAGTCCGTCAGCACGAACAGCACATCCTCGAAGTTGCATCCGGACAGGGTGTCGGCCCAGACTGCCATGCCACCCGCCCCGATCGGCCTGGTGCCGAACGCATCGCACAACTGCGCCAGCCGGTCCTTCAATGTCGCAAGATCAAACCTGTTCATCGTCTCTGCCTCGCCTGAAGAATCTCGTATGCCTCGTCGACCACTTGCTCTGAGGACGGTTTCATGTCTTTCATCCACTCGGCCTTGAATCCCCTCCAAGCTCGCTCGCAGCACATTCGCAAAGCTTCCTCGAGTGTCATGCCTGCCTTCTTCGCCTCCCGCCTTATCCCCGCCAAAGCGGTCTCTGTAAGGGCCGCCTTTCGGGTTTTCAGGAAGTCAGTCCAGACTTCTGGAGAGACATCAGACGGCGCCGAAGGCGACGTGGTCTTCTTTTTCTTTTCTTCTTTTGCTTTTGTCTTTGCTTCTGCTTCTGCTTCTGCTTCTGCTTCTGTATGGGCTGACACTGCTGACATCGGTTGACCGGTCAATGACTTTGTCTTTGACATCCTCTCCCTTGATTCCTGCTTCTTGATCCGGTTGTACTCCCGGCGATCGTCTTCGTTCCGAATGCTTCGGTACTTCAGGTGATTGGGGACGATGTAGGCGAAAGTCCCTTCGCGGATCAGCCTGCAACCGTTGTGATCCTGACTCCTGCTCTCGTCATCCGGGCGGCAGAGAAACTCGATGGCCTGAGTCACTGCCTCGACGGACGTGCCAAGCATCGGGGCGAGGAGCTTCGGATTCAGTTCGACCTGTCCAGAGGTCGCGTTCGCGATGACGTAGCCCCAGACCGCGAAGACGTCGGTGCCAGCCCCGACCATAGAGCCGGTGAATGTCGAGGCGAAAAACTTGCCGTACATGCGTTTCCCTTCAGAGATCGGTGTAGATGCGACGACAGGTGCGGCACTGGATCTCACCAGGCATGAAGTTGGCTGGCGGAACATAGCCCGCGGGTTCGAAGACAAGCCCCATCCCGATCCGGGCGATGATCGTCGGGCCTCGAGCGACCGGTACAGTAGCCTCCTGCCCGCACTTGCACATCAACTCAACGGACTGAACCTCTGCAGGCTTGTCGTCCCAACGGATGACCTTCCAAGTTCGCATTGACTAATTCATTGACATCGTTTGACGTGCTTTGAACGCTACTCTTTGGACTGGGACGAGTCAAGCATCGCGGACAGCGCCGGTTCCTTGATCAGGTTCGACTGGCAGAACGTGATGCACAGGGTGACCTCTTCGCCGTTGTCCATGTACTTGAACGCGGCATAGGCATGGCCGACGCCGTAACACTTCGCAAGCCTCTTGCTGGGCATCCAGTAAAGCCAGTTCGGCCTGATCTCGGTGTGCCTCACGAGGGCCGCTTGCTCTTGTTCCAGCCGGGGAAGTGGTGATCCAGGATCTGGTCAACGCGCTGCCTCGAGATCTCGTACAGGCGTGCGACATCAGACATGCGCTTGCCCTCGTTGATCAACGCGAGCATCACTCGTGCCCGTTCCTTTGCAACTTCAGAGTCAGAGTCGTATTTCATGGCCTTTGGTCAAGGTTGGTGTCCAACGTGGCGAAACCTACACCAATTCCTTGGGCTACGGAACCCCCTTGACACTTTTTCTTTTCAGGAGCACCATTCGCTTGCAGTCAGGAAAGACAGAGGAGCAAAGATGACACGCATACTCAGACGATCAAGGAATTCTCATCGCCCAGTTTGCGAGGCTACGATGCCATTCCAGTACTTCCACCGCGCTTACGCGGCTCGCGACTGCATGCGCTACGAACTTGCGTGGCCTTGCATGGACGTCGGACACGCGGACGGCGGATATTGCCTCGACGCAGTAACTGCCCCTACTGGCGGGCACGTCGCCGATGACTTCGTGTATCACGGCACGATCTGAAGGAGTGAGCATGACCAACAAATTCGAGTGCCCGTACTGCGGGAATGAGAAGACGAGCTACAACGGCACCGGCAGCGACGTGTACTGCTGCGGCGAGGTTGGGCACGCCGAGCGGGTCGGAACCCAGCCGGATGACGAAGTGAGAGTGGGTCCTGACTTCTACGTCTACGACGGCGGTTCAATCGTTCTGCTGTGCCCGCGGAGCGAACTGGCCCTCGACTGGGTCGACGAGCATCTGCCGCCAGACGCACAGAGGCTTGGGTCCAACATCGCGATCGAGCGCCGGTACTTCGGCGACATCTACACCGGAATCAAAACTGACGGCCTGTCCGTCGCCTGAGGAGAGATCATGACCGAAAGCAAAAGCCAACTGAAGCGTCGAGCGATTCAGCGCCCTGACTCTGTCAACTGTCCGAAGTGCCTACAGGGGGTCATGTTCGACGTCGGGTCGCGCCTGTCAGATCATCTTGGCGTCAAGCATACGCGGTGCGACAAGTGCGGCCACTCGCTAACTCACGTTGTCAACCCGGAGTCGCTATGAGTTTCGCACCGCAAGTAATCGCTGACAGCAGCGGCAAGTGGACCGGGAATCTATTGCGCTTCGCCACCGAGCAGGAGGCCCGGATGTGGGTCGACGACCTGTCGATGCGCTGGATCTCGGTGCAGGAGACCCGCGTGGTGCAGTCGGAAGATCCGGTCAATTACC
>Ga0105103_10000988_pt1 | contig 16093 bp, 14 predicted proteins | sample PPLLaktember2015_2_FD_79107 | JGI IMG/M metagenome (GOLD analysis project Ga0105103, IMG submission 79107) | Freshwater sediment microbial communities from Prairie Pothole Lake near Jamestown, North Dakota, USA - PPLs Lake P7 Core (6) Depth... | ecosystem: Environmental > Aquatic > Freshwater >...
AAGCTGTTACCAATTCGTTTAAATTATTAATAGATTTAATTTTTGTCATTTGAATCTCCTTACTTTTAATACGTTAAAATTTCTCCCTCGTAATATCGCTCAACTGCTCTAGCAACATCACTCGGCCTGATTAATGTCATACATCTTGAAACATCATTAACTTTGTTATCACATTCATTCGATTTTGACCTCCAACAACCATCATACGAAGCACAAGGTAAACATCCGTTAACATAGAGAAATTGGTGGTTCGGATACAACTCCCATCTCGTTCCCTCTCTTGCACCAGCTACAACAACACAAGGTTTTGTAAAAGCGGAAGCAATATGCATTGGAAACGACACACAAGTAACAACGCCTTCAGCGTGATAAATCACCCGCATCAGTTCTCTTGGTGTTGTTTCACCTACCATATCAACAACATTTTCTAAAGGTTGATGCGTATGGCTTTTGACACCAATCTGAACAAACGTAATTCTGTCTTTTAACAGATTCACTACTTCTTGGTAGTATGGATACTGTTTAAGTGGGAAATCTCCTTTGCTACCAGCATTAATAGCCCAATATTTCTTTTTCATTCCTTTTTTCAAAATAACTGGACTGACCCAATTTGTTTCATTGGAATCTAAAAATATTTCTGGGCGTAAATCTGTTTGTGGTATTTTAATATCTAAAACTTGTTCTAAGAAATCACGATGGCCTTCTGAAAAATGTGACCCTCGTCTACCAGAACTATTAATCAAAGGATAATGCATATCAATAACAAGTATATCGTTTATCCAACCACAGTGTTTATCTGGTGACATATCACCAGAAGGAACTTTCCTGAACTCCCCCATCAACTTATTATAATCATTTTCATCGTAAGAAAGAGAAGTTAATCTCGGGTTGTTCTTAAAAATATCTCCACATGGCGTTCTAACATCTATTTGATATTTTTTTGGATATGCTAAATCTAAATCACGAATAGCATTTGTCATAACAAGAACATCGCCAGGAGATAACCTATTGACTAGTATTATTTTTCTAGCTTCAGAAGTTTTTCGTGTAATTTTAACTTCTTGCTGTTTTTCTTGTAACGAAGTATTAAAATAATGTTTTATAGCTTTTTTTTTATAAACGAAAGCTGGATGAGCCAAACCACCTTCTACCATCGTTTTCACAACTGGATTTGCATCTAATGTTTCTCTATCAAATAAAGGTTCTACTTCATCAAAAAATCTAGAAATCTCTTCTCTGAGATTTACACCTAAAAATCTATCATCAAAAAACCCGCCTTGGTCGAATCGTATTGCCATTCTGTAATCGCTTGAACAGTAAATTAATTTACCATCATCTTTCAGTACATAATGAATGCGAGATAAAATATCTCTTATTTCAACTGCAGGTACATGTTGCAATACATAAACTAAATATACTAAATCAAATTTTGTATCTGCATCTAAAAGTTCATAGGGTTTTGTAAATTTGCATAAAGGATTAGCAACGTTTTCAGTAGCTAATTTAATCATCTCTTCTGAAGCATCAACTCCCCAAAGTAAAACTTTTGGATTTTGAAGCATGATTTCTTTTGCTAATCTTCCAACACCACAACCATAATCGAGAATATAAGGTGTTTCTGCTGTAGTTTTTTCTAGTATTTTTTTAGCAAAAACAGGTGTTTCTTTCTCATACCTTTCGTTCATTGAAAAACTATTACAATCACCAACTACTGCATGTTTACCCTCGTTCAAATCACGAGGTTTGAACAGTTTATGTTCCATTGTTTCTCCTTACATTGTAAATACTACTAAGTTAACGTAAATACACCATGAACGTTATGTTTAAAAATCGATATTGCCTTACTGATTAAATCTCTCGTCGGTAAACTTTTAGGATTAGAAATTGAAATATCTGGGAGCCGATAGTTGACATTATTAGGTTCAAGCATAATAGCTGTAACAAAAGCAATTAAATTTTTTTCAGCTGTTGATGGTTCAGGATAAATTTCTCCATTCGCATCCACTTCAAATGTATAATAATTATTGATACTTAAATGAACAATAGCTCCTTTAATGTAATTTTCAAATTCCGTTGCACTATAGTTTGGATAATAAGTGTATCTTATTTCTACAGTGTCCCCTGTTGTTAATGTAGCAGTGACTGTAACTTTATTAGTATCACTGTCATAAGTCCAGTCTCCTGACCCAAGTTCAACAGAGTTTTTCCATACTGAAGAAACAGAGATAACGTTTGATTCTGTTAACTCAAAAACACCAGAAGTATTGTAAGTAAAAATATCTCCGGGTTTCATAGTATGTGCGTAATCATTAATAAGATATCTTACTAAAGTTGTTATATCGGTTATATCTGACATATTAATTTTCGTCCTTATAAGATTTTATTGGTGCTAATGGTTTTGGTTTTCGTGACAGCAATACTTGAATTCCTCTACCACCCTTAAATTTAAATCCTTTTTTTCTAAAAACTTCTAAATATTCACTGTCTTTACGTAATTTAATATAAAGTTCTTTATTGATGTTCCAAAGCAATACTGTTAGAAGTTTTTCAGCAGTACTCGCTGTATCGCAACACAGTTTAACATAGTAACGGGTAAGTTCGCCACCGATACTCTTCCAAACTAAGATAATGCCTTTGTATTCACCACGTTCTTTTAAAACAAATATATTATTCGTGTTCTTAAAAAGTTTTTTCAAACTTGGTTCGTCAGAAATATAGATTCGGCTGTTGTCTTCAGTAAAATAGAAATCGTAATTGCTATGTTTATTTATACAATCAACAATGCAAGAACATTCAAGTTTGTTGTGATTATTAAATCTTTCTATCATGTTACTCCTATGTTTAAGATAAGTAAAATGGGAGAGGAAGAGTTGCTCTTCCTCTCTATATCTTATCTAAAGAAGTTTACACAGTTCGTGTAAATTTAGAAATAGCATAAGGATTCGTTGTAGCGGCAGCATATTCTTCATATCCAGTAACACCAACTGCTAAATATCTAGTTGTAGATACTTGCACAGGGTTAGGAGATACGAATACTAATCTTTCTGGTTTCATTCCTTCAGTAGAAATAACACCAGCTAACTGTTCGATATCATTCATTCTCTTGCGAGCAAACAATAACGGTTTCCCAGGTTGTTCTGTAACAGTACCAGCTAAATAACATACAGATGATGTTAAAATAGTAGCGGCACCAGCACCTTCACGTGATAGGCTTTGATTAATCCTAACAACATTAACACCTAAATCTTTAAAAGCTTCTACCATTGAATGGTATTTGTTATCAGTCCAATCCCAAAGTTTGATATCTTTATCAATCATCGTTCCAGCGACTAAAACGTAATCAGATGAGTAATCAATAACTTGGTCAATCATATCAATAAGATGAGCGTAATTGAACGAGGTTTCTCCTGACCTTAGGTCATTTAAATTCCCTTGCCCAATAGCGGCCGCATCTAATAAAGCGATAACAACTCGATTCTCTTCAGCATTTAAAGCTCTATTAATAGTAGCTTTCTTGCGTCCGAGAACTCTTTCTTTAGCTTGAGCTAAATCTGTGATTTTAATGTAATACTCTGGTGATGCTAAGTCAACCCAAGTTAATTGGGCTGGTGTATCAGGAGTAACATTTTCAGTTGTAACTGCACCAGTAGATGTAATAACGTAAATTTTATCAGTATCAGCTAAAACGTCAAAATAATATACGTATTCATCTGGGTCAGCAGAATCAACTTCACAGACCGCTTCAACTAAAGTAGGATATGGTCTCCTAGGGTCTTTAGGTTCACCGATAATTCTTGAAATCTCTAAATGGTCATATTTATACATTCGTGTCTATACCTTTTTATTTTATTTTTATCTCTCTCAAAAGTAGGAGAAAGCCTATTTATATTTTGGCTGAATTAGTCTTGTTCAACTACTTCAGCACCAAATGCATATTTATCAACTTTTTTACGTGCTTCAGCTTCACGAGTAGCAACGTCTTTATCCATTCCACCGATAGCTAAATCTTTAACAGCAGATTTTTCAACTTTGGGTTCGACTTTTGCTTTAGCTTCATCTCGCTCTTTCGTCAGCATAGCAATCATGAAATCTTTTTCATCAAGAATCTGGTCATCTGTCATATCTTTAGCATAAGTTCCTAATTGTTCTTTACGTTTTGCGATTTTAGCGTCTCGTTCAGCTTTTTCGATTACAGCTAATTTTTCATTAGCTTGTGCCAGTTCAGCAAGTGCTTCGCCTAATTGAGCTTCTAATTTGGCTCGTGCTTCTTCTGGGGTTTCGTTTTCATCAATATCTTCTTTTTCAGTTTCTTCTTGAGCTTTGACTGGAGATGTTTCCTTCACAGCCACTTCTTCGACTTTTGCAGGTGTCTCAACAGGTGCGTTGGTGATAGTTTTAATGATATCAACCATTGCCTCTTCTGTGATACTAGCACTAACCAGTGAAGTAGGATTTGAAGTAGACTTACCTTTTAACGTTAATAATGAAGTTGCATTAGCACTAGGATTAGTGCCTTTCAAATCAACGAGAGTGTAAGCTAACTCAAGTTCCTCTTTCGTTAGTTCTCTGTTAATCGTAGCTTTGGCAATAACTTGAATAACATCTTCCACTGAACTTTTTTCGTATTTTTCCATTAACTTTTTCATATTAATCTTCCTTGTCCTCCTTGTAATTTTCCTCTTCACACTATCTATGGACACCCCCAGCTTACCTAACGTAGCTTGAACTAACTCATCTTCTAACTTCACCATCGCATTTCTTACATGGGCTGGGTCGTGAATTGGAAACATTCTTATTTTTTTTGTTTGGCCTGATTTCAATTTGCATGATTTTACTAGTGCAAAATTATCATCAGTAATATCTAGTCTGTCTTTATATGTTAACTTTGGCGATTCTTCAAAAAGTATTCCTAACTTTTCATCAGAACCTTCAAAGGATTCTATAAATTCATCTACATTATCTATCGAAGACTTACATACTGTTTCAGTAATTTTTTTAATTTTTCTTCCTTTTTTAGATATAGTAGCTTTTGGTGTTACTTGAATAGCTAATTCTGCTTCACAGTTTAAGCATTTCAATTTTATATCATCTTTAGCAAAATCAATACTCAACACATCAACAAATCCCTTTTCTCCACAAGAAGTACAATCAACTTCATGGATTGCTCTCATGATAGATTCTATATCGCTAATAAAATATCTGGCTTCTTCTAAATTTTCTTTTTCAGATTCTGAATGAATAAAATGTTCAGGGGCTGTCATAACTTTAGCAAATTCTAATATTTTCTCTTGTTTAGCAAGTTCTAGTACTTCGCTACCAGGGAAAGCAGGCTCTGTTTTAATAAGCAAAGCTCCTCCAGCAAATTCTATATCACGCAAATCATAACTCCCATCTTTTTTCACATCTCGCTGTCCCCAAGCTTCAAATGAAATTGCCAATACGCCGTTTCTCATCAAATCTTTTATAACTTCATAATCTTCGCCGAAATTTCCTTTAAAGAAAACTCCATAAGCAATAATCTCGTCACCAACTAATTTAGCATCAATCCAATGACCGACAACTCTCTTACGAAAATGGTCAAAATCTACAGCCTTCCCAATTAATGTACCTATGGCTCTTTCAACTTCTGCTCTTGGCAAAGTACAATTATTTTTATTCATCCTATCGACGAATGCATAAACGCATTTAAAAGGAGCAATATCTTCAGCAGGAAGTTTAATACCTCTTTTCTCTGCAATTTCTTTCAATTCATCGGTGTTCTTACCTTCTTCTAAGAAAGTAATACTAGAATTGAAGCTCATGTCGTTTAAAAATGTTTCTATTCTGTTATTCATGTTTTTTTTCCTTAATAATTAATTTTTACATCTGTTCGTCTTCATCAAGAAGACCTAACGCTATAATAATTGGTGTTATATCTTTTGTTCCTTTAATTGAAAATTCCATATCTTGTGGAAATTTCTTTCTACCGATAACTTTTGTTCTTAATAATTCTGGTGTAGTAAAATGTCTCGTACCTACTAATGGTTCTTCATATTCAAACTTATTTAATCTATTACCAAATAAGGGAGTATTATGTCTTTCAGTTTTGTGAATATAACCACTTAATAAACTATCAATCTCTATCTCTTCTAAATGGCTTCCTTTAGCTTCAATTTCAGAAATAACTTCTTTAAGCGTAGTACCTGTTAATTTCATATCTCTAGTAATAAACTGTGTGATAACACGATTTATTTTAAGAGAAGTTTCTTGCTTAGAAATAACAGTACCAACAAGTTCAACTTTGTGAATAACTTTAAATAATTTAGAACCATCTAACTCAAACTCAATTCTAATGTGTTTAGCTCGTCTTCTCCTTTTTGGTTTTGCTCTACCACCACCTATAGGAACTTCTTCTATTATAGAAGAACTACTAGAACTTGATACAGAACTTGAACTTGAACTACTACTACTTGACGAACTACTACTGCTACTTGAGCTAGAACTAGAACTACTGCTTGAACTGCTAGATTCAGAACTAGAAGAAAAAGAAGAACTAATACTTGATGATTCAGAACTACTTGAACTTGAACTACTGCTTGAAGAACTACTCGAACTTGACGAACTAGAACTACTGCTCTCACTACTCGAAGAACTGCTAGAACTACTAGATAACGAACTACTACTGGAACTAGAAGAACTAGAACTACTTGAAGAAGAACTACTTGATGAACTCTCACTACTAGAACTCGAACTAGAAGAACTAGAACTACTACTGCTTGAAGAGCTTTCAGAGCTACTGCTACTAGAACTAGAAGACGATGATGATATAGAACTTGAAGAACTACTTGAAGAGCTTGAACTAAAACTCACCATAGAAGAACTAGATGAAGAGCTTTCACTAGACGAACTACTACTACTCGAACTTGAGGAAGAAGAACTTGAACTCGAAGATTCACTGCTAGAACTTGATGAACTAGAAGAACTACTAGAACTTGAAGATGAACTAGATGAACTAGAAGAAAAAGAACTACTTGAACTTGAACTACTGCTTGAAGAACTACTGCTTGACAAAGAACTAGAACTACTTGAAGAGCTAGAACTAGACGAAGAAGAGCTTTCACTACTAGAACTGGATGATGAACTTGAACTACTAGAAGATGAACTACTAGATGAAGAACTACTTGAAGAACTAGAACTTGATAGAGAACTAGAACTACTGCTCGAACTACTACTACTAGATTCACTACTCGAACTACTTGAAGAACTTGATGATGAACTCGATGATGATGAACTTAAACTAGAAGAAGAGCTTGATGAACTGCTTGAACTCGAGCTTTCAGATGAACTACTACTTGAACTGCTTGAACTGCTAGAACTACTAGATTCGCTACTTGAACTGCTACTACTGCTTGAACTTGAGCTAGAAGAAGAAGAACTAGACGAACTAATACTGCTTGAACTACTACTGCTTGATGAACTTGAACTTAATGAACTTGACGAACTACTGCTTGAACTACTAGAACTTTCTGAACTAGATGAACTAGAACTACTACTACTAGAAGAAGAACTGCTCGATGAACTTGAAGAGAAAGAACTACTTGAACTAGAACTTGAAGAGCTAGAACTGGATGACGATTCACTACTACTTGAACTTGAACTAGACGAACTACTAGACGAACTACTTGAGCTAGAACTACTTTCACTACTAGAAGAACTACTCGAACTTGAAGAGCTTGAACTAGAACTTTCACTACTACTGCTAGAACTACTGCTGGAAGAGCTAGAACTTGAACTACTAGAAGAACTACTCTCAGATGAACTACTACTTGAGCTACTAGAGCTACTAGAAGAACTACTAAAACTACTAGAGCTACTGGAGCTTGAACTGCTACTTGACGATGAACTAGAACTACTAGAACTGCTTGAAGATAATGAAGAACTGGAAGAAGAACTAGAGCTAAGGCTTTCAGTAGATGAGCTAGAGCTTGAACTTTCACTAGATGACGAACTACTAGAGCTTGAGCTACTTGATGAACTAGAGCTTGAAGAAAAACTACTAGAACTAGATGAAGAGCTTGACGAACTCGAACTACTTGAACTGCTAGATTCGCTACTACTAGAACTAGAACTGGATGAACTACTACTGCTAGAAGATTCACTACTAGAACTAGAAGACGAACTGCTACTGCTAGAACTACTGCTAGACGAAGAACTACTCAAACTACTTGAACTACTACTAGAACTTGAACTACTTGAATAAGATGATGAAGAACTTGAACTAGACGAAGAGCTAGAAGAACTACTTGAAGAACTGCTCGAACTGGAAGAACTTTCACTAGAAGATGAACTAGAAGAACTGCTACTTGAAGATAGTGAACTGCTAGAACTTGAACTTGACGAACTACTACTGCTAGAGCTTATACTACTAGAACTTGATGAACTACTACTGCTAGAACTACTAGACGAGAAACTACTACTAGAACTAGAACTACTTGAACTTGATGAACTCGAAGAACTTGAACTTAAAGAATAACTACTAGAGCTAGAAGAACTACTACTACTAGAAGAAGACTCACTGCTAGAGCTAGAAGAAGAACTACTACTCGAACTTGATGAAGAAGAACTCGAGCTATATGAGCTACTACTAGAAGAAGAACTAGAACTGCTACTAGACGAACTTGATGATAAACTACTTGAACTACTACTAGAAGAGCTAGAAGAAGACAAAGAACTACTGCTACTTGAACTACTGCTAGATGAACTAGACGAACTAGAAGATAAACTACTAGAACTACTAGAACTACTACTAGAACTACTTGATGAACTACTGCTAGAACTAGAACTACTTAAAGAACTCGAGCTACTTGAAGAACTACTAGAACTAGAAGAACTTGATGAAGAACTACTACTTTCACTACTACTAGAACTACTAGATGAACTAGAACTACTGCTACTTGAAAAAGAACTACTTGAACTTGAACTACTACTAGATGAACTGGAACTACTGGATGACGAACTAGAACTAAAAGAACTAGAACTACTTGAAGAACTCGAAGAAGAACTTACTAACTCACCATCATATTTTAAATTACTATCATCATATACTGAAAAAATATCATCGTAGGTATATGCCATAATAGCACCTACACTTTTGTCACTTTAATCGAAATGACACATCTAGTAATTGTTGTGCAAGAATCTACATTAAAAGCTAATATATCCCCAGCTGAAATTGATTTAGTCCAAGATGTTAATGTTGAATCTTGTGATTTCGTTGCACTAGAAATCGTTGGTGGTGTAGATGAAGTAATACTATCAGCATCTGTTGGAGGAAAATTTGCATAAGTATCTTTCCATATATCGATAACAATCGAACCGCTTTGGTCCGCTAATACATCTACTTGAGTTATAGTACAAGCGAAAGGTATTTCTAGATGTCCTTTTTCTCCATCTGTAATTTCTGTTCCTCCTCCATCAATTACATATACTATTGCACTTGTATTTGCTGAAGTTAATTTATCACTAACTGTTTTTCCTACATAAACCCAACATTTTAAATATACTGGTGCAGGAGAAGCAGTGTTGATAATAACAAATCCTCGTTCATCTATAATCCAATCTTGGTCTGATAAAGGAGGTATTTCTGTAGGCGTAGTATCGTATAAAATTGGTCTCCAAGAAGTACCAAATTTCTTTGGAATAATACTCATCACTATATCACCTTGAGCGTAAGCAAGCCCCGTCAAAGGATTTATTTGTCCTATTAACCCATGACCTGCAGGAACTGTAACTAAATAAGCATGCCCTTCTCCAGAACCATCGGGAGCTATAGTTAAATTTTGTGCTACTGTTAAATAACTATCTGTTTGACCAGGTGTTGCATTAGTACAAGCAATAATTCTACCAGCTACTGCATCAGCAGTTGCAGGTATAGTTTCAGCGTAAATGTCGCTAGCCACTATAGTAATTTGTGATGCATTAGCCTCATTGCCCAAAGGATAAGTTTTTACTTCCGTATGAGCAAGCCCAAACAATTTTTTAAACGCCGCTTGAGCCAAATATGCTGTTGATAGTGCCATATTATGCCACCGCCACTGAAAATGCTGATAATGAACCAGACCAGCTACTTGTAGCTGTAAGTCTAAATACAATAGTATTACCTGAGGTTGACGTAGACTTGGTTCCTAAAGTAACGACCCAGTTACTTGTATTATCATCTCTCGTTCCCGACACATAACACCCATCAGAGGCATCATCAGTATACGCAGTATAACAATCTTTCCACTCAACAGTGCTACTTCCATCTACTGTCGTATTAGGAGCTAATAATTCTAATGTCATGATTGAACCAGAAGGACCAGAAGACACAGATTGAAAAGAACCAGTACCTGAGGCACTAATAGTTATCGTGAAACTTTGAGCACCAGCACCAACTGTAAAATAACGTAACCAAGTTCTATTTCCAGAAGCCGAACTGTAATCTGGTTGGCTAGCACTGGGTAAATATCCAGAAGAATAATTTGAGGAAGGATATTTCAAAGTTCCATTAAAAGTTTGTAAACCAGTATTATGTGTTGCTGTAGCTCCTACCAAAGATTCTGTAGAATCCCAAGCATAAGGATTACTCCCATAACTAGTATTTGTTATGTCAATTCCAGTATGCATGCGATATACTTCATCATCGAAATATTCAGCTAAAACTGTAGAAGTTGTTCCATAACTATCAATCAATCTATTCGCAGAAGCTGAAGTTGATGCTGTAGCTGAACGCCAAGGATGAGAAGGAGTTAGAACAAATCTTGCATCCACATTTCTTGTTGAAGCCAACACAGTAACAACTTTATCTGTAATTGTAGCGGTTGTGTCAGTAATAGCAGGAGGGTTTGATAATCCCGTCACTGTTGCATCGTTCCAAGCAACGTTAGTTGAAGAAATAACAGACCCAGAATTAGCCGTGATGGCAGCAATATTTGCACTATAACAATTTTTCACAATATTTGTAATCGTGCCGTCTATCTTAAACGTTGTTCCTGTCGTATAAAAATATACTCCAGAAATACGTCTAGTATTTACGGTAGTACCTTCGTCTACAGAAGTAATAGATGCAACAACATTGCCTGCGGCACTATCATCATAAAATATTTCATAATCACTTGAATATTGAGTAGTAAATGACCCTTCTCTAGTAATTTTAAATCTATTATAACCTTGAGTAAGTTGCGTCGCCGTGATAGTTAATGTTGCATTTCCTTTTTGCCATTTCGGAAATGAATTATACCATGTTACACTTGTAACAGATAGTTGCCCAGTGGTCCATGGGGTGGTATCTTGTGTACTTGCACGATGAGCTTCTTCAAAACTTGAAGCCAAATCTACAGAATCAGACGCACTACTATAATCAGAAGTTCCTGTTGCTTTATACCATTTACATGTACCTTCATCAGCTTTATTAAATATAGTACTTGTGCTTGGGGTGGTTAAAGTGAAAGTGGCGTCAACAATAATATACGAAACAGAAGTTCCTGCTCCTTCTCCTGTTTTATAACCAGTAGAACCACTAGATAAATAACCAGTGTATTTAGTAGTACCTGACATTGTTAATGCTCCAGAAAGTGATGAAGCATCTGCCGGAGCTAAATAAGAAAACAATTCATTGCAGTCATCTAAAGCGTCTTTTAAAAGAGTATCTGAGGTCCAAGCGTTCAATCCATCTGTCCAAGCCCCATCGGTTGGTGTTCCTATCTTACCACTTATAATTCCTGTAACAGTTACATTGCCACTAGCATCAACAACAAGAGATTGGTCAGGTGAAGAATCATCTGAAGCCACAACTCTATGTAATTTAGAATGACTAGGTGAATTTAAAGGGTCACTAGAAATTGGTTGTTGAATTGTCATAATTAATTAATTATATATCCTCTCGAAAAAATTACTGCTTCTCTACTACTACTCGATGAAGAACTACTCGAAGACGAACTACTCGATGATACAGAACTACTAGAACTAGAACTACTAGAAGAACTACTAAAACTACTAGACGAACTTGATGAGCTTGAACTACTGCTAGAACTACTACTTGAACTACTTGAGCTACTTAAAGAACTACTAGAAGAGCTACTACTTGAGCTTGATGAACTTGAAGAACTACTAATACTGCTAGAACTAGAACTACTACTGGAAGAACTAGAACTTGAACTTGATGAACTACTACTAGAACTTTCACTGCTGGAACTACTACTACTGCTTGAAGAAGAACTAGAACTTGATAAAGAACTACTCGAAGAACTACTACTGCTACTGCTTGAGCTTTCTGAACTTGAACTACTACTACTGCTTGAAGAGCTTGAACTACTCGAATACGAACTTGAACTAGAACTACTACTAGACGAACTAGAACTAGAACTTTCACTACTACTAGACGAACTGCTACTACTACTTGAACTTGAAGAAGAACTACTACTTGAACTAGAAGATGAACTTACCGAAGAACTCGAACTACTACTAGAGCTACTACTACTTGAAGAACTCGAACTTAAAGAACTACTACTACTTGAAGAACTTGATGAACTACTAGAAGAACTAGAACTCGAAGAACTACTACTAGAACTGCTAGAACTTTCCGAACTACTGCTCGAAGAACTGCTTGAACTACTACTACTGGATGAACTACTTGATGATGAACTAAAAGACTCGGTACTAGATGAACTGCTCGAACTTTCAGAACTGCTACTAGAGGAAGAACTAGAACTACTACTACTTGAAGAAGATGAACTATAACTTGAACTACTACTACTTGAACTGCTAGAACTACTTAAAGAACTTGAACTACTAGACGAACTGCTACTAGAAGATTCTGAACTGGATGAACTACTTGAACTAGAACTGCTTGAAGAAAACTGGTCCCATCTAAATTGTCCATCGTAAACTTGTAAATGCCACCAATCTTGCGAATTTACTGTATCTTGTAAATCAACAATATCATTCTGTTCAGTATCAGTAGCTTCTATCGCTAATTCGCCATTATCAATAAATAACTTCCAATTATCAGAAGCATTCAACGAGTCTTGGAAAATAGGTTCTGCTTGATAATCATCTAAAGTGGAATCCCACTTCAGCTCACCATCTGCAACAGATATAGCCCAGTTTGTACCTAAAGTCCTATCTAATAAAACTATTTTCTGGGCCATATTATCTCCTTACAAAAAATTATTCAGAAGGAGGAGGTTCTGGCATATTTTTAGTTCGCTCTCTATCGTAATATGACTTATAAATGAAACCAGCTAAACCCGAAAATCCCATAATCAATCCAACAGCAAAGCCTTCAAGCTTTATAGGATTAACACTACTTACATATTTAATTGTAGTATATACTACAACAAAAGAATATGTAATACATGTTGCTATAACAACAAAAAATCTTCCAGATAGTAATTTAGATATCGTTTTATATAGTAAATTTGTTTCTCCCATTTTTTCCTCTTATTTATGAATTATTTTTTGCAGTAAAAACACAAAATAGACATTAATTCAGTAGTCTTTCTGTGGTTTTGGTTTTGCAATATTCGCCTTCGAAAAATTTCTTTGCAAATAATTTTACTGCACTGATACTATAAAGTTTACAACTGAAAACATCCAAATAAACAGTATTTGTTTTGTTTGCAAAATGTGCCGATATAAGTGAAGTTTCTATTAACTGCGTCATCGAATAGCCAGCTACTTTTTCATCTTCACCAAAATGAATAACTGTCGTTTCACCGAACCGTTTCATCTTAATCAAATCACAAAGTTTAATTACAAATTCTTTGATTTTTTCTGCGTTTCTTATTGTTTCTGGATTACAACCATAAATATCTATACTGCTAGAAATGCCCCAAACTTCTTTCATTTTATTATATATTTTTACCTCCCATAGTTTATTTAATTACGGTGTTTCTTTTAATGCTTCTAAATCTAAAATTAAAGATTCTTTTTCCGTAGTAGAAATTTCTGAATCTGTAATTTCTTTTTGTTCTTTTGATACCTTTTCATCAACCAGCTCGTTCAATAGCAACTGCCTCTCTTTATCATCAAGGTATTTTAACATCTTTGTTGCAGTTAATTCTTTATACCCAGCTTTTATAAAATCTTGTGTACTTCGTTCTAATAAAACCCTTTCTTGCAAAAGTTCAGATAACGCTTTATCCTTATCTGTTGTCCACTCGGCATAACTATAGAATCCCCAAAAAACTATAGTTGAAACTAATAATACATATAGAATCTTTCTCATATTTCTCCTTTAATTCGTTGACCCTTTAATTATGGAATACAGTATGACCATAGCATCACTTAAACTCCCAGCAGTATTATTACGAATGTTGATTTGGAACGACCCTGCGGCAGCGGCAGCTGCATTAAGCGTGTATGCCCCAAGCGTTCCACCGCTTTTGTGGTTTAAGATAACTAAATCCGTTGCTGTCATACTGCTATTAGTAACTGTGAACGATACGATTGTTGCTGCAGCTAAAGCTGCGTTATGCGTGGTTATCTGCCCAGTAGGAGTATTTATCGTCACACCTGTTGCCTTACTTGTCCCTTGTGCCACAGTTGACCCTACACCAACTGCTGTTGGATAGCCAAACCCTTTAGCAGATACTTGAAACTTTGTTGTTGTGCCAATAGCTACATCCATTACACCAGTCGCAGACGCAAATATCCTATTCGTGTCAAACCAGATACCTGTTCCTGTTCCTGTACCGCCTAATGCTACTTGATACCTATTTGTTGAATATGTATTAGCTGGAGCTTCTACATACATTTGATAATCATTAGTAATTACATGGTCAGCATCATTGGCTACTGAATATATGTAAACTCCATAAGCATTGGTAATAGTTATATTATTATTTCCACCATTTCCATCAATGGCACTAAACTTTCCACCAATCGCATTTGTAGAAGTTGCGTATTCGCAAGCACTTCCACCCATAGAATTACTGTATCCATTAGCCCTGATACCAATAGAATTTAATGTAGTAAATCCACCAGCACCCGAAGCATAGGATATGCTTCCAGCGACATCTGCCCCGTAATGGTTAAGAAAAGCATCACCAATAGCCCCAGCGTTAAATCCCCACCAGTTACCGTATTGTAAACCGTAAACATTTCTAGTGCTTCCCTTAGTGCCTGTGGTAGAAGTATATCCTCCTAAGGCTACGACACCAGTTCCAGTATTAGTAGCGGTAGAAGCAATAAAGGCAGCTTGTTTGTCATTTCCGCCAGAAACATTCATACCGTAAGAAGCACTTGGGGCGATATTTATACCCACAAAATCATCAATCTGAATCATATGCGAAGCAGTATGTTCTTCAATGTGGTCAACCTTTAACCCATCATTAATATCAACATCACCAGTTATGGATAATGTTCCATCGGTTGTATTTGCTATTGTCTCATCATTCTCAAAAACAAGAGTTCCTGCTATATCAAGTCCGTCTGTAAAGATAAAGTCAGTTCCGTTAAAAGTTACTGTTTCATCGCCACCCCAGCCTATTGTTTCGTTATCCGATAAAGCTAAACCTGCGAAAGTCCATACGCCTGACCCAACATCCGTTGCTGTGTTATCTATAATCGCAATTATTTCTGCGTGACTGTCTACATTTGGGTCTGTTTCGGCTGTAAGATAACTCCCTAAATCTGATATGTCTGCCTCTACCAACGCCCTGCTTTCAAAGTCCGTTCCATCCGCAATTAAGACATTCCTGTCTGTAACTGTTGCTGTATTAACGTCACTTAAATCAGTTAATTCTTTGGTGGTCATTAACTTCCATTCACTGCCTGAACAATCCCCAGCATCAGGTACACATTTATAAAAAGTTTCATCATCTATCTCAAAGCACAAATCTCTCAATTTCCCATCAGTTAAAGAAGTACAATCTGTAGCGTGTTCACGATATCTCCAAGCATAATAAGTCGTTTGGCTATATGCTGGAGAACAAAAGAAAAAACAAAATAATAAAATATATTTTAAAATTTTATTAAGCATAGTTTATTTGCTATTTTGGTTTATAAATAGCATTCCCTTTAAATTTTACAATAGTTTGCAAAGCTGTTTTTACGTTGATGTCAGGAGACCAAA
>Ga0105103_10000989_pt1 | contig 16088 bp, 16 predicted proteins | sample PPLLaktember2015_2_FD_79107 | JGI IMG/M metagenome (GOLD analysis project Ga0105103, IMG submission 79107) | Freshwater sediment microbial communities from Prairie Pothole Lake near Jamestown, North Dakota, USA - PPLs Lake P7 Core (6) Depth... | ecosystem: Environmental > Aquatic > Freshwater >...
CCGGCCGCATCGTGAACGGCACCGGGGCCGACCCCGACATCATCGCGGCATCGGCCAAGGCCTACCTGAACGCGCTCAACAAGCTTCACAGCGGTGTCGAGCGGCTCAATCCCCAGACGTCGCTCGCGCCTTAGGCGCTCCTCGTGTACGCGATGGCTTCGCCATCGCACGTGCACGCGTCGCGATTACGGTTCGCGCGCAGCGCGAACCGCTCAAGCCTAGTCGGTCAGCTGCGCTCCGGAGCGGCCGCGCGCTCCGCCGAAATGCAACGTCTCGGCACTCTCCCTGGCCCTCTCGCCAGGCGAGAGGGAAGATCGCTCCCCACCCCGTCCCTCCCTCCGCGAGGGGCGGGTGCTAACCGAGTGGTATGTGGGAGCGCATCTCCTTCAGGCACCTCTCTCGGCACTTCCGTGTTGTCCCTTCTCCTCTGGGAGGAGAAGGGTGTAGGGATGAGGAGGCGGGCTCCTCCCTCATGGAGGGAGGCTGGGTCGGAGCCGTGCGTTTGTACTTCGGCGCAGCGCTCGGCCGCTCCGGAGCGCAGCCGACAAATCAGCCTTTGAGCGGCGAAGCCGTAACCGCCGCGAGCGCACGTGCGACCCGTAGGGTCGCGTACGTGAGCGGCGATAAGTTATACTCCCGCCCTTCACGGCACGGCCATCCTTCCGTGTCCGCGTGTCCATAGGTTTGATTCGAAAGGGAAAACATGTCAGTTGCAGACATCAACAAGGCGGATATCGTCGCCAAGTATCAGCGCGCCAAGGCTGATACGGGCTCACCCGAAGTGCAGGTTGCACTTCTGACGGCTCGCATCAACGAGCTGACCGACCATTTCAAGACGCACGTGAAGGATCACCATTCACGTCGCGGCCTGCTCAAGATGGTCAGCCGGCGCCGCAAGCTTCTCGATTACCTCAAGGGCAAGAACCCCGAGGCGTACAAGGGGCTGATCGACAGCCTCGGACTGCGCAAGTAGTCGATGACCCGGTTTCATGTGCAAGTGGCCTGCGTGGAGTGATCCACGCGGGCTGTTTGCATTTCCCCGGCTGATACGCGCGCTGCGATATGGACGTAAGGACGGAACCTCCGTGCCGAGTCGTCGATACCGCGGCGTGCCTGGTCGTTGTCTGTGACCAAGTTCAACGCGAAAGGAATGCAAAGTGTTCGAAAAGGTAACGAAGAAGTTTGCGTACGGTGCGCACACCGTGACGCTGGAGACCGGCGAGATTGCACGCCAGTCGGGTGGTGCCGTGGTCTGCTCGATGGACGACACGGTGGTTCTGGCCACGGTCGTGGCGCGCAAGGAAGCCAAGCCGGGGCAGGACTTCTTCCCGCTGACGGTCGATTACATCGAGAAGACCTACGCCGCGGGACGTATCCCCGGGGGCTTCTTCAAGCGCGAAGGCCGCCCGTCGGAAAAGGAGACGCTGACCTCGCGCCTGATCGACCGGCCGATCCGCCCACTGTTTCCTGATGGCTTCTACAACGAAGTCCAGGTCATCATCCACGTGCTGTCCATCGATCCCGAGATCGACCCCGACATCCCGGCAATGATCGGCGCCTCCGCGGCGCTGTCGCTGTCAGGCATTCCGTTCAAGGGCCCGATCGGTGCCGCGCGTGTTGGTTACATCGACGGCCAGTACATCATCAACCCGACGGCCACGCAGCTAAAGGCGTCTCAGCTGAACCTGGTGGTCGCCGGCACCGAGCGCGCCGTGCTGATGGTCGAGTCTGAAGCCGACCAGCTTTCGGAAGAAGTCATGCTGGGCGCCGTCATGCACGGCCACGAGCAGATGCAGGCGGCAATCAACGCGATCCATGAACTGGTCCGCGATGCGGGCAAGCCGGCCTGGGACTGGAAGCCGGCCGACCGCAACGAGGCGCTGATGGCGAAGCTCGTGCTGCTCGCGGGGCCGGAGCTGCGCGACGCCTACCTGACGCGCAACAAGCAGGCGCGCACGCACAAGATCAACGACGTCTACACCCAGGTGTGGGCGAAGCTCGAGGAAGAGGCCGCGGCCACCGGCACTTCCAAGCCCGACGACAACGCGGTCGATGCGATTCTGTTCGACCTGCAGGCCAAGATCGTGCGCAGCCAGATCCTCGACGGTGAGCCTCGCATCGACGGACGCGACACGCGCACCGTGCGTCCGATCGAGATCCGTCTCGGTGTGCTGCCGCGCACGCACGGCTCAGCGCTGTTCACCCGAGGCGAGACCCAGGCGCTGGTCACGGCCACGCTTGGCACCAAGCAGGACGAGCAGTTCGTCGACGCGCTGCAGGGCGAGTACCGCGATCGCTTCATGCTCCACTACAACATGCCGCCGTTCGCCACTGGCGAAACCGGGCGCGTCGGCACGCCAAAGCGCCGCGAGATCGGCCACGGCCGGCTCGCCAAGCGTTCGCTGCTCGCGGTGCTGCCGAGCTACGACGACTTCCAGTACTCGCTGCGGGTCGTTTCCGAGATCACCGAATCCAACGGCTCGTCTTCGATGGCCTCCGTCTGCGGCGGCTGCTTGGCGATGATGGATGCCGGCGTGCCCCTGAAGGCGCACGTTGCCGGTGTGGCGATGGGCCTGATCAAGGAAGGCAACAAGTTCGCAGTACTGACCGACATCCTTGGCGACGAGGACCATCTGGGCGACATGGACTTCAAGGTGGCCGGTTCCGCCAATGGCATCACGGCGCTGCAGATGGACATCAAGATCGAGGGCATTACCCGCGAAATCATGCAGGTGGCACTCGCCCAGGCTAAGGAAGGCCGCATGCACATCCTGCAGAAGATGCAGGACGCGATTTCGGTGTCGCGCGGCGAGCTGTCCGCGTTTGCGCCGCGCCTGATCAAGATGAAGATCAATCCCGAGAAGATCCGCGACGTGATCGGCAAGGGCGGCGCGGTGATCCGTGCGCTGACCGAAGAGACCGGCACGCAGATCGACATCGAGGACGATGGCACCGTCATCATTGCCAGCGTCGACCAGGAAAAGGGCAAGGAAGCCCAGCGCCGTATCCAGGAGCTGACCGCGGAAGTCGAGGTCGGCAAGGTCTACGACGGCACCGTGCTGCGTCTGCTCGACTTCGGGGCGATCGTGCAGCTGCTGCCGGGCAAGGACGGCCTGCTGCACATTTCCCAGATTGCCAACGAGCGCGTCAATGCGGTCGCGGACTATCTGAAGGAAGGCCAGGCGGTGAAGGTCAAGGTCATCGAGGCCGACGAGAAGGGGCGCGTGCGACTGTCCATGAAGGCGGTCGAGGGCAACGCGCCCGTCGCCCAGCAGCCGCAGCAACAACAGCAATAGCGAGTGCTCGTAGCAGAGGGGCGCTTCGGCGCCCCTTTTGCTTTTGGGCGAGGAGTGGATGGCGAACGTGGGAGCGATGAACGCAGTCGAGATCAGCCGCCCGGGTGGTCCGGACGTGCTGCGTCCCGTGGTGCGGGCGCGGCCGGTCGCCGGCTCCGGCGAGGTGCTGATTCGCGTCCAGGCCGCGGGCGTCAACCGGCCCGATGTCCTGCAACGCATGGGAGCGTATGCGCCGCCGCCCGGTGCTTCCGACCTGCCGGGACTGGAGGTCGCTGGCATCGTCGAGGCCGCTGACGAAGCGGGCCGGTGGAACGTGGGAGCGCGCGTGTGCGCCCTGGTGGCCGGCGGTGGCTACGCCGAGTGGTGTGTGGCGCCAGCGGGGCAGTGCCTGCCGATCCCGGACGGCTTGACCTACGCCGAGGCCGCCGGACTGCCTGAAACCTATTTCACGGTGTGGAGCAATGTGTTCGACCGTGCCGGCCTCGCACCGGGAGAGTCCCTGCTGGTGCAGGGCGGCACCAGCGGCATCGGGGTGGCCGCGATACAACTGGCCACCGCGCTGGGCAACACGGTCTTCGCAACGGCCGGTTCGGACGAGAAGGCACGCGCCTGCGAGGCGCTCGGAGCGCGGCGCGGCATCAACTACCGCACCGAGGACTTCGCCGCTGTAGTCAAATCTGAAACGGGCGGGCGCGGAGTCGACGTAATCCTTGACATGGTGGCCGGCGACTACCTGCCGCGCGAGATCGCGTGCCTCGCCGACGATGGCCGGCTGGCAATCATTGCGCTGCTTGGCGGCGCGCAGGGGCAGGTCGATCTGTCGGCCGTGCTGCGGCGTCGACTGACGATCACGGGTTCGACGCTGCGTCCACGCTCGGTCGAGTTCAAGTCCGCGATCGCGGCCCGACTGCATAGCATCGTGTGGCCGCTGATCGAAGCCGGCCGCATCCGCCCCATGGTGCACGCGGTCTTTCCGCTGGCGCGCGCTGCCGAGGCTCATGCGCTGATGGAGTCGAGCACGCACATCGGCAAGATCGTGCTGGCGGTGGGTCCCGAGGCGCAGGTGTGCGCATGAAGCAAGGGGCCGTCCGCTTGGTCGGGACGTCGGCGCCGCTTACAATGGCAGGCTTTGCCCGATGATGAACCGACGCACTTCACTTGTCGCCGCGAACTGGAAGATGAACGGTTCGCGAGCCTCCGGCCTTGCCTGGCTGGAGGCGTTCGCACCGCGCCGTGCGGCGCTGACGTGCGAGGTCGTCGTGTGTGCGCCTTCTGTGTACCTGGCAGCGCTCAGTGCCGCGGCAGCGAAGGGTATCGACATCGGGGCGCAGGATGTGTCCGAGCGCGAGCCCGGGGCGTTCACCGGAGACGTCGCGGCGACGATGCTGGTCGAGGTCGGCTGTCACTGGGTGATCGTCGGGCACTCGGAGCGGCGGCAACTGCATGGCGAAGGCGACGCTGTCGTCGCGGCGAAGGCGGAGGCCGCACTGAAGGCCGGTTTGCGTCCGATCGTCTGCGTCGGTGAAACGCTGGCCGAGCGGGAAGCCGGGCAGACGCAGGCGGTCGTCGCGCGTCAGCTTGACGCCGTGCTCGACCGCGTCGGAGCGGCGGCGCTCGCGCGCGGTGCGTTGGCGTATGAGCCGGTGTGGGCGATCGGGACCGGGCGCACGGCCACGCCCGCACAGGCTCAGGAGGTTCACTCCGAATTGCGTGCACGTGTTGCCGCGCGCGATTCAGGGACGGCGGCGGCCCTGCGGCTTCTCTACGGCGGCAGCGTCAAGCCCGCGAACGCAGCGGAACTCTTTGCGCAGGCGGACATCGACGGCGGACTCATCGGCGGCGCTTCGCTGGTCGTCGATGATTTCGCCGCCATCTGCGCGGCGGCGCGCTGAAACTGTTTCGACCGAATTTCTGAACGAGGACTGAGATGACCTGGTTGACCACATTACTGATCGTCGTGCAGGTGCTGTCTGCGATCGCGATCATCGTGCTTGTGCTGCTCCAGCACGGCAAAGGCGCCGACATGGGCGCAGCATTCGGAGGCGGCGCTTCCGGCAGCCTGTTCGGGGCCACCGGTTCCGCCAACTTCCTCTCGCGCAGCACGGCAGCGGTCGCTACGGTGTTCTTCGTCGCCACGCTCGCGCTCGCCTACGTAGGAACCGCGGTCAAGCGACCGGTGGACGAAGGTGGGGTCATGGGAACGATGCCGGCGCCTGCCAACACTGCGCCGAGGGATATTCCGATGCCTGCATCGCCGCAGGGGGCATCGCCCGCTCCCGCGCCGGCACCGGCAGCCACTCCCGCGCCCGCCGACAGTTCCGCGCCGGCGGCAGCACCGAAGCCGGCCGACATTCCGAAGTAAAACCTTGTGACGCGCGCGCGTTCCTGCATGGACAGGGACCCGCGCGCCGCCGCGATGCGCGATCGAATCAAGTAGAATCGCGCCGGTTTTGCACCTTGCCGACGTGGTGGAATTGGTAGACACACCATCTTGAGGGGGTGGCGGCGAAAGCCGTGTGAGTTCGAGTCTCACCGTCGGCACCAGAACGAGTTGCGTCCCAGTGGCGTCCTCGAACGGCAGTGCAGCGTGGCGCGGACTAGCGCGCATCAGTCTGCAGGTATTTGTGGAGCATGAGCCGAGAGGCTGACTCGCGTGGATCCCGACAGCTATCTTCCCGTCCTGCTGTTCATCCTGGTCGGACTTGCGATCGGGGCCGCGCCGATGGCCATCGGCGCGCTGCTGGGGCCGCACAGGCCGGATCCCGAGAAGCTCTCGCCTTACGAGTGCGGCTTCGAAGCTTTCGAGGACGCGCGCATGAAGTTCGACGTGCGCTACTACCTCGTCGCCATCCTCTTCATCCTGTTCGACCTCGAGATCGCGTTCCTCTTCCCGTGGGCCGTCGTGCTCGGCGACCTCGGCGCGTGGAGCGTGGGCTTCTGGGCCATGATGTCTTTCCTCGCCATCCTCACGGTTGGATTCATCTACGAGTGGAAGCGCGGCGCGCTCGACTGGGAATGACGCCGTCCTTCGTTCGTCCCGGTGCCGCGACCCGGATTTTCCGCGTGAGTGCCGTGCACGTTCGCCGGGAGCGTTGATGGGGATCGAAGGCGTTCTCAACGAGGGATTCGTCACGACCAGCGTGGACAAGCTCGTCAACTGGTCGAAGACCGGCTCGATGTGGCCGATGACGTTCGGGCTGGCCTGCTGCGCGGTCGAGATGATGCACGCGGGGGCGGCGCGCTACGACCTTGACCGTTTCGGCATCTTCTTCCGGCCGAGCCCGCGGCAAAGCGACGTCATGATCGTCGCCGGCACGCTATGCAACAAGATGGCGCCGGCGCTGCGCAAGGTCTACGACCAGATGGCGGAGCCGCGCTGGGTCATCAGCATGGGTTCGTGCGCCAACGGTGGTGGCTACTACCACTACAGCTATTCCGTGGTGCGCGGCTGCGACCGCATCGTTCCCGTCGACGTGTATGTGCCCGGCTGTCCGCCGACGGCCGAGGCGCTGATCTACGGAATCATCCAGTTGCAGAACAAGATCCGCCGCACGAACACCATCGCACGATGACCCGCATCGAAACGCTGACCGGGGCCCTGCGGTTGGCACTCGGTGAACGATTGAGTGACCTCATCGTTGCGCTGGACGAGGTCACGGTCGTCGTGCGCGGGCGCGATCAGATCCAGGTTGCTCGAACGCTGCGTGACGACCCGGCCCTGGCGTTCGAGGAACTGATCGATCTCGCCGGCGTCGACTATTCGACCCACGGTGATGGCTCGTGGAACGGGCCGCGCTTTGCAGTCGTCATGCACCTGCTTTCGTTGAAGCACAACTGGCGGGTGAGGGTGCGCAGCTACTGCGACGACGACGAGTTCCCGCTGATCGCCTCGGTGACCAGCGTGTGGAACTGCGCGAACTGGTACGAGCGAGAGGCCTTCGACCTCTACGGCATCATGTTCGAGGGACATCCGGATCTGCGGCGCATCCTGACCGACTACGGCTTCGTCGGCCACCCGTTCCGCAAGGACTTTCCGATCTCCGGTCATGTTGAGATGCGCTACGACCCCGAGCAGAAGCGCGTCGTGTATCAGCCGGTGACGATCGAGCCGCGCGAGATCGTGCCGCGCGTGATCCGCGAAGACACCTACGGCCAGGGGCGCTGATCGTGGCCGACATCAAGAACTACACCTTGAACTTCGGGCCGCAGCATCCGGCGGCGCACGGGGTGTTGCGCCTCGTGCTCGAACTCGATGGCGAGGTGATCCAGCGCGCTGATCCGCACATCGGGCTGCTGCACCGGGCCACCGAGAAGCTCGCCGAGACGCGGACGTTCCTGCAGTCGGTGCCCTACATGGACCGCCTCGACTACGTCTCGATGATGTGCAACGAGCACGCCTACGTGATGGCGATCGAGAAGCTGCTCGGCGTCGACGTGCCGGTGCGCGCGCAGTACATACGGGTGATGTTCGACGAGATCACGCGGCTGCTGAACCATCTGCTATGGCTTGGCGCGCACGGGCTGGACGTCGGCGCGATGGCGGTGTTTCTCTACGCCTTCCGCGAGCGCGAAGACCTGATGGACATGTACGAGGCGGTGTCGGGCGCGCGCATGCACGCGGCGTACTACCGTCCCGGCGGCGTCTACCGCGACCTGCCGGACGCGATGCCGCAGTTCAAGGCCAACAAGTACAAGAACGAACAGGACACGAAGCGCCTGAACGAGAACCGGCAGGGTTCGCTGCTCGACTTCATCGAGGACTTCACGCGCCGTTTCCCCAAGTACGTCGATGAATACGAGACGCTGCTGACCGACAACCGCATCTGGAAGCAGCGGCTGGTCGGGATCGGCGTCGTTTCGCCCGAGCGCGCGTTGCAGATGGGATTCACCGGCCCGATGCTGCGCGGCTCCGGCGTCGAGTGGGATCTGCGTCGCAAGCAGCCCTACGAGGTCTACGACCGCCTGGAGTTCGACATCCCGGTCGGACGAAACGGCGACAGCTACGACCGTTACCTCGTGCGGGTCGAGGAGATGCGGCAAAGCAATCGCATCATTCGCCAGTGCATCGACTGGCTGCGCGCCAACCCGGGGCCGGTGATGACGGACAACCACAAGGTGGCCCCGCCGTCCCGCGTCGACATGAAGTCCAATATGGAAGAGCTGATTCACCACTTCAAGCTCTTTACCGAGGGCTTCCACGTTCCGCCCGGCGAGGCCTATGCCGCGGTCGAGCATCCAAAGGGCGAGTTCGGCATCTACCTGGTGTCCGACGGTGCGAACAAGCCTTATCGGCTCAAGATACGGGCGCCGGGATTTGCGCACCTGCAGGGGCTGGACGAGATGGCGCGCGGGCACATGATCGCCGACGCGGTGGCGATCATCGGTACGCAGGACATCGTCTTCGGGGAGATCGACCGATGAGCGCTGTGCCCCGGGCCCGGAACGTGCTGTCGGTCGACGCCTGTCGGCGCATCGATCGCGAGATCGCCAAGTACCCCGCCGAGCAGAAGCAGTCCGCGGTGATGGCGGCGCTGGCGATCGCCCAGGACGAGCATGACTGGCTGCCCGAGGAGGTCATCGCCGCCGTTGCAGCCTACCTGGACATGGCGCCGATCGCGGTCTACGAGGTGGCGTCGTTCTACAACATGTACAACCTGCGGCCCACGGGTCGCTGCAAGCTGACGATCTGCACCAACCTGCCGTGCGCTCTGTCCGGCGCCACGCACGCTGTCGATCACCTGAAGCGGAAGCTCGGCATCGGCTTCGGCGAGACCACGGCCGACGGCCAGTTCACGCTGAAGGAAGGTGAGTGCCTCGGCGCCTGTGGCGATGCGCCGGTACTGCTGGTCAACAACAAGCGCATGGAGAGCTTCCTGAGCAACGAGCGGCTCGATGCACTCCTTGATGAACTCAAGCAGGTGAAGGGATGAGCGCAGCGTCCGGCCACCCCAGCCAGGCTCGCACCGCAGCGCGGCGCGCGGAGAGGCTTGCGTGAGCGCGCAGACCTGTTTCCACGGGCGGCACCTGAAGCCTGTCATCCTGGCGGGCCTGGATGGCGGCAACTGGCGCCTGAAGGACTACGAGCGCCGCGGCGGCTACGCGGCCCTGCGCAAGATCCTCGAAAACCACATGCCGCCCGATGCTGTCATCGCCGAGCTGAAGAAATCGGCGCTGCGCGGGCGCGGCGGTGCAGGATTTCCGACGGGTCTCAAGTGGAGCTTCATGCCGCGGCAGTTTCCCGGGCAGAAGTATGTCGTCTGCAATTCGGACGAAGGCGAGCCCGGCACGTTCAAGGATCGCGACATCCTGCGCTACAACCCGCACATCGTCATCGAGGGCATGGCGATCGCGGGCTACGCGATGGGCGCCAGCGCAGGCTACAACTACATCCACGGCGAGATCTGGGCCGAGTACGAGCGCTTCCAGGAGGCGCTCGACGAAGCCTACGCCGCCGGATTGCTCGGCAAGGGCATTCTTGGCTCGGCGTTCAGCTTCGACCTCTACGCGTCGCACGGTTTCGGCGCCTACATTTGCGGTGAAGAAACCGCGCTGCTCGAGTCGCTCGAAGGCAAGAAAGGCCAGCCGCGCTTCAAGCCGCCGTTTCCGGCGAGTTTCGGCCTGTACGGCAAGCCGACGACGATCAACAACACCGAGACCTTCGCCGCGGTGCCCTACATCATCAACGAGGGCGGCGATGCCTTCCTCGCACTGGGCAAGCCCAACAACGGCGGCACCAAGATCTTTTCGGTATCCGGCGACGTGACCCATCCCGGCAATTACGAGGTGCCGCTCGGCACATCGTTCGCGAAGCTGCTGGAGCTCGCCGGCGGCATGCGTGGCGGGCGCAGGATCAAGGCCGTCATCCCGGGCGGGTCGTCGATGCCGGTGCTGCCGGGGGACGTCATGATGGCCACCGACATGGACTACGACTCGATTGCCAAGGCCGGATCGATGCTGGGTTCCGGCGCGGTGATCGTCATGGACGAGACGCGCTGCATGGTGCGTTGCCTGGAGCGCCTGTCGTACTTCTACTATGAGGAGAGCTGCGGCCAGTGCACGCCCTGCCGTGAAGGCACGGGGTGGCTGTATCGCGTCGTGCACCGGATCGAGCATGGCCAGGGCCGACCCGAGGACCTCGACTTGCTGAACTCGGTGGCTGACAACATCCAGGGACGCACGATCTGCGCGCTCGGCGACGCTGCCGCGATGCCGGTGCGCGCCTTCGTCAAGCACTTCCGCAGCGAGTTCGAGCACCATATTGAACACAAGAGCTGCCTGGTGCCCGATTACGTATGAGCGCCACCTGCCGTTTCGTACTGTTGGATTGCGGGCCCCGGCGGGGCCGCCCGGAGGCGGTCCGCCAGATTCATCGCGACGAGCGCACGTGCAATGCACGCACGCGTCTCGCGACCGCGAGCGACACATGGTAGAGATCGAAATCGACGGCCGTAAGGTCGAGGTGCCGGAAGGCAGCATGCTGATGGAGGCGGCCAATCGCCTCGGCATCTACGTGCCGCACTTCTGCTACCACAAGAAGCTGTCGATCGCCGCCAACTGCCGCATGTGCCTGGTGGAGGTCGAGAGGGCGCCGAAGCCCTTGCCGGCCTGCGCGACGCCAGTGACGACCGGGATGATCGTCCGTACGCAATCCGAGCGGGCCAAGCAGGCGCAGAAGTCGGTGATGGAGTTCCTGCTGATCAACCACCCCCTCGACTGCCCGATCTGCGACCAGGGCGGCGAGTGTCAGCTGCAGGACCTCGCGGTGGGCTACGGGGGCTCGGCGAGCCGCTATGCCGAGCCCAAACGGGTCGTGTTCCACAAGAGCATGGGGCCGCTGATCTCCGCGGAGGAGATGACGCGCTGCATCCACTGCACGCGCTGTGTGCGCTTCGGCCAGGAGATTGCCGGCGTCATGGAACTTGGCATGGCCGGACGTGGCGAGCACTCGGAGATCATGACCTTCGTCGGCCGTTCGGTGGACTCGGAGCTCTCGGGCAACATGATCGACTTGTGCCCGGTCGGAGCGCTGACCAGCAAGCCGTTCCGCTACGAGGCGCGCGCCTGGGAACTCTCGCGCCGTAAGTCGATCAGCCCGCACGACTCGCTCGGCTCAAACCTGATCGTGCAGGTCAAGAACCAGCGGGTGCTCCGCGTGCTGCCGCTCGAGAACGCGGCGGTCAATGAATGCTGGCTATCGGACCGCGATCGTTTTTCCTACGAAGGGCTGCATGCCGCCGACCGGCTGGGCAAGCCCATGCTCAAACAGGACGGGCAGTGGCGCGAAGTCGAATGGCCGGATGCGCTCGAATACGTGCGGCATGCCCTGCAGCACGTCAGGCAGCAGCATGGTCCGGAGTCTATCGGCGCGTTGGCGGCGCCCTCGAGCACGCTGGAAGAGCTGCATCTGCTGGCGAAGCTCGTACGCGGGATCGGGTCGGACAACATCGACCACCGGCTGCGGCAGACCGACTTCAGCGGTGACGCGGCGGAGCAGGGCGTTCCCTGGCTCGGCCTGCCCGTGCAGGACATCGATACGCTTGACCGTGTACTGCTGGTGGGCTCGTTCCTGCGCAAGGATCATCCTCTGCTGTCGGCACGCCTGCGGCATGCCGTGCGGCGCGGCTGCCAGCTTTCGGTCCTGCACGCGGCCGACGACGACCTGCTGATGCGCGTTGCGCACCAGGTGACGTCGCGCCCGAGTGCGTGGGCCGGTGGCCTCGCGGGAATCGCCGTGGCGATCGCCGAGCAGCGCGGACTGACGGCCCCGGTGTCGGGTGTGGTACCCGACGATGCAGCCCGGGCGATCGCCGCGAGCCTGCTGTCGGGCGAGCGCAGGGCCGTTTTCCTCGGCAACGCGGCCGTGCAACACCCTGAGGCGGCAACGCTGCGGGCCTGGGCGCAATGGATTGCGCAGGCGACGGGCGCGACGCTGGGCGTGCTGACCGAAGCCGCGAACTCCGTCGGCGCGCATCTCGTGGGAGCGCGCCCGCTCGCGGGTGGTCTCGATGCCCGCCGCATGGTCGAGCAGGCGCGCCGCGCCTATCTGCTGTGGAACTTCGAGCCCGAGTACGACACGGCCGATCCGATCGCGATGCTCGCGGCACTGCGGCAGGCCGACACCGTCATCGCCTTCTCGCCGTATCGCAACGGGGCGCTGGAATACGCTGACGCGATCCTGCCGATCGCGCCGTTCACGGAGACGGCCGGGACCTTCGTCAACTGCGAGGGCCGTGTTCAGGGCTTCAATGGCACCGTGCGTCCGCTGGGTGACGCACGCCCGGGCTGGAAAGTGCTGCGCGTGCTGGGCAATCTGCTCGAGCTGGATGGGTTCGACTTCGAGACGTCCGAGGCGGTGCGTGATGCGGCGATGCCGGCAGATCTCTCCGCGCGCCTGTCAAATGCAACCGCCGCGCCGCTGACGCGGCCGGCCGAGGCACTCGAAGGCATCGAGCGCCTGGCCGATGTTCCAATCTACTTCAGCGATGCCATCGTGCGCCGCTCGCCTCCGCTGCAGGCCACGACCGATGCCCAGCCGCCGCGTGCGCGCCTCAACGCGCGCACGGCCGCGTCGCTTTCCCTGAGCGCCGGTGACCGGGTTCGGGTGAGCCAGGGCAACGGCAGCGCGTTGCTCGATCTGCAGATCGACGATCGGCTGGCTGATGGAGTGGTGCGCGTCGCGGTAGCGCATCCGTCGACTGCCGCGCTGGGGCCGATGTTCGGGCCGGTGCGCCTGGAGCGCGCCTGATGGATGGCCTGACCGCATTCGGCAGCCAGACGCTCGGCGCAGCCTGGCCGGTCGTCTGGTCGCTTGCGAAGATCGTGGCGATCGTCGTGCCGATACTGCTGCTGGTGGCGTATCTCACGTACTGGGAGCGCAAGCTGATCGGCTGGATGCACATCCGGGTCGGTCCGAACCGTGTCGGATTCTGGGGTCTGCTGCAGCCGATCGCCGACGCCCTGAAGCTGCTGACCAAGGAAGTCATCACGCCGACGCAGGCCGACAAGTGGCTGTACTTCGCCGCCCCGGTCATCGTCATCATGCCCGCGCTGGCGGCCTGGGCCGTGATTCCATTCGCGCCGGGACTGGTCCTCGCCAATGTCAATGCGGGCCTGCTCTATGTCATGGCGATCACGTCGGTCGGCGTCTATGGCGTCATCATCGCCGGCTGGGCCTCGAACTCGAAGTACTCGTTCCTCGGGGCGATGCGGGCCTCGGCGCAGATGGTGAGCTACGAACTCGCGATGGGCTTCGTGCTGGTGACCGTGCTCCTGGTTGCTGGCACGCTCAACATGACCGGCATCGTCGAGCGGCAGAACACGGGAATCTTCGCCGACCGGGGCCTGGCGTTCCTGTCGTGGAACTGGCTGCCGCTGCTGCCGCTGTTTGTCATCTACGTGGTGTCCAGCATCGCGGAGACGAATCGTCATCCGTTTGACGTGGTCGAGGGCGAATCCGAGATCGTCGCCGGGCACATGGTCGAGTACTCGGGCATGACGTTCGCCATCTTCTTCCTGGCCGAGTACGCCAACATGATCCTGCTGTCGATGATGGCGACGATCATGTTCCTCGGCGGCTGGGCGGCTCCGGTGGATCTCGGGCGTCTGCTCGGTGTCCAGTTTCCGGCATGGACCGAAGCCCTGTCGGGCTGGTTCTGGCTCTTTGCCAAGGTTTTCTTCGTGGTGTCGCTCTTCATCTGGTTCCGCGCATCGTTCCCGCGCTATCGCTACGACCAGATCATGCGGCTCGGCTGGAAGGTGTTCATCCCGATCACGCTGGTCTGGCTGGTCGTCGTCGCGGTCTGGATGCAGACGCCGTGGAACATCTGGAAGTGAGCTGACGATGGGCGCCATACGGGAATTCTTCGACAGCCTGCTCCTGAAGGAGCTGATCAAGGGCCTGGCGCTGACCGGGCGCTATGCGTTCGCGCGCAAGATCACGGTTCAGTATCCGGAAGAGAAGACGCCGCTCAGCCCGCGATTCCGCGGACTGCACGCGTTGCGGCGCTACCCGAACGGCGAAGAACGCTGCATCGCCTGCAAGCTGTGCGAAGCGGTCTGTCCGGCGCTCGCCATCACGATCGAGTCCGAGCAGCGCGCCGACGGCACGCGGCGCACGACGCGCTACGACATCGACCTCACCAAGTGCATCTTCTGCGGCTTCTGCGAAGAGAGCTGCCCGGTCGATTCGATCGTCGAGACCGACATGCTCGAGTACCACGGCGAGCAGCGTGGCGACCTGTACTACACCAAGCCGATGCTGCTTGCGATCGGCGATCGCTTCGAGCAGAAGATCGCCGCGAACCGCGCTTCGGATGCGAAGTTCCGCTAGGCAGGCACCCCCGGACCCACCGACGACATGAATGCGCAAGCCGTCCTCTTCGTGATCTTCTCCGGCGTCATGCTGCTGGCAGCGCTGCGGGTGATCACGGCGCGCAACCCGGTGCACGCGGTGCTCTTCCTGGTGCTGGCGTTCTTCTCCGCCGCCTGCCTCTGGATGATGCTGCAGGCCGAATTCCTCGCCATCGCGCTGGTGCTGGTCTACGTCGGCGCGGTCATGGTGCTTTTCCTGTTCGTCGTCATGATGCTGGACGTCAACATCGACCGGCTGCGCCAGGGGCTGTGGAAGCACCTGTGGGCCGGGGGCCTTGTTTCAGGGCTGATCGTGCTGCAGATGTGGCTGGTGCTTTCGCAGCCACGCTGGCACAGCCTGACGGAGCCCGGGCCGGGCATTGCCAACGTCAACAACATCAAGGCGCTGGGGCTGCTGACGTTCACCGAATACGTCTTCCCGCTGCAGATCGCGGGCGCCTTGCTGCTGGTGGCGATCATCGCTGCGATCTCGCTGACGCTGCGCGGACGCAAGGACAGCAAGCGGCAGGACCCATCGCAGCAGGTGAAGGTCAAGCCGGGCGACCGGGTGCGTCTGGTCAACATGCCGAGTGACGAAGAGGCGCGCCAGACCCGCAAGGTCTGAGCATCAGAAGAAGAACGGGCAACGAGCGGAGGGGCAGTTGGTTTCGCTGTCGTGGTACCTGGGAGTGGGGGCGCTGCTGTTCGCGATCAGCGTGATCGGCATCTTCCTCAATCGTCGCAACCTGATCGTGCTGCTGATGGCGATCGAGCTGATGCTGCTCGCCGTCAACATCAACTTCGTTGCCTTCTCGCACTACCTCGGCGACTACCACGGACAGGTGTTCGTGTTCTTCATCCTCACGGTGGCCGCCGCGGAGTCGGCGATCGGCCTGGCGTTGCTGGTCATCCTGTTCCGCAATCTCTCGACCATCAACGTCGAGGAACTCGACTCGCTGAAGGGCTGACGGGATGTCCCCCATGCAGAAGATCTACCTGCTCGCTGCGCTGGCGCCCCTCGTGGGGGCGCTGGTGGCGGGTTTCGGCGGGCGGATCATTGGCCGGGCCGGCGCGCACACGGTGACGATCGCTGGCGTGCTGGTGGCGACCGTTGCTTCGTTCGTCATCCTCGGCGACGTCCTGAAGGGCAACACCTTCGACGGCACCCTCTACACCTGGGCCGTGGTCGGCGGCCTGAAGCTCGAGATCGGGTTCCTGATCGATCCATTGACCGCGTTAATGATGGTGGTCGTGACCTTCGTTTCGCTGATGGTCCATATCTACACGATCGGCTACATGGCCGACGACCCCGGCTACCAGCGGTTCTTCTCGTACATCTCGCTCTTCACCTTCAGCATGCTGATGCTGGTGATGAGCAACAACTTCCTGCAGCTTTTCTTCGGCTGGGAGGCGGTCGGGCTCGTGTCCTACCTGCTGATCGGC
>Ga0105103_10000990_pt1 | contig 16076 bp, 17 predicted proteins | sample PPLLaktember2015_2_FD_79107 | JGI IMG/M metagenome (GOLD analysis project Ga0105103, IMG submission 79107) | Freshwater sediment microbial communities from Prairie Pothole Lake near Jamestown, North Dakota, USA - PPLs Lake P7 Core (6) Depth... | ecosystem: Environmental > Aquatic > Freshwater >...
TATTAACGGTTAAAGGTTCTAAGCCCCAAAATATATTTCTTTTCTCATCTGCTGTCAATACATCTAATAAAGCACTATCAGCCACCGCCAACGGCTGTTTTTGTGAAATACTAAAATCCATTGCAGGAAAAACAGTTTTTAAGCTATCGGTTATAAATCTTTGCATCGGGTTTACCGTATCAATTAAAACTTTTTGAGAGTTTGCCAATGCTAACTGATTGCCTAAGATTGTAGCTTCACTGAACCCTACTAATACAGGTGGAACTTTAAACAACCTACATACTTCACGATTGATTATTTCACGCTTGGCGTTACTTGCTTCTAATATTCCTTTTGCATCAAATGACTGTAACACTGGTACTTCATCTTTAGTAGAAGCCCACAATTTTAATAAACTAAACCTTCCGCTTAATCCATCTCTATCTTTAATGCCACCTGTAAAACTTTCTAAAACTTCATCATAGTAATCGTCAACTGTTTTTCCATGACTGTCGGGTATTTCTTGGTTAGGGTTGCCTATAAAAGTAATTATTGAACTCGGCATAAATCCATTTAATGCCAACTCCAAATCCATTTTACTTATTTCTGAACTTGTGATTACATCTTCTATTCCCGAATAATAACTTGGAATAGGGTAGTGTGGGTTGTCTGCTGATTTCTTATAAAAATATGCTATCTCACCCTGTGGATATGTTTGAAATACATTAACTGTATTAGGGTTGTATAATGGGTACTCATACCATTCATTGTCCTTATACTGTACCGTTCCTACATTTTTATTGTACCATAGTTTTTTTTCTTCTTTGTCTTTTCTAATTTTGTCAAGGCTTAATACTTCGGCTTGTTTAACTTCATTAAAAGCGTTTCTTTTTACAAGCAATGCAAAGCCTCCAAATATTGATACCTGTTGTGCAATATCTGTTAGAAAATCATCGCCTTTTTGGTCTGCATTGAATTTGTATGCAATTGTGGTATCATCTACAAATCCATCGGCTTCTATGTATTCTGCTATTTTGTCCGTACACGTCTTTGCAGTTCCGCTTTCGTTAATGTATCTTAATAGCTTGTTAGGAAATAGATTATCATATCCATATAATATCCATTTCTTAGTTGATTTAGTGTCTAAAACTTCAACTATTCTATTGAAGAATTTATATACTTTTCCTTTTATATCAGCCATTTTACTTCTCTATGTTTGTTTGCAATATAACTATATCCGCTTGCGTGTGAAATTAGTTTATTTTTTGCAATATACACATTTAGTAGACCTGCAATTTTTATCAGTGCATTATCGGCTGTTAACCGTTGTCTTTTAAACTCCATTAAGATAAAATCATAAACGGTTTCCCTAACCATGTAACCAAACGTTCCCCACATTCCCCCGCCTTTACATACGTGTTCGCTTATTGGTTGTGGCGTTGTCTTAGGTGTTCCAGATAAATAGAATAAATCCCAATCTTCAGGCAATTCATTAAGGCATTGTTGAAATTCATAATCAAAATTTAAAGGAAACAAAACATCGTCTTCAAATATCAACACATAAGGTAGGTTTTGCGCTTTGGCTTTTTCAATTACTTCGATATGAGAAAGTACACAACCTAACTCATAAGAATTTAGAAATTGATTACCTTGTATTACTTTGCCATCTTTGGCTTCCGACCTCTCGGCTTTGATTGCTGTTGTGGCAATGCTTCGTTCGAAGTTATTTCGCCTTTCGGTTGCTCGGTCAAGGTTGATATAGTAGGTTCTTGGATAGGTACATTCAAAGGTTCGTGCTTTTTTTTTACTTCCACATCGTATTCTACACTAACTAAGTGTGGCATTTTATCGGCTAATATTTCTAAATGATGTTGCGGAGTGTTTGCATTTAATTCAATGTTTATGCCTTGTAAAACTGCTGTGTTGCCGTAGAACTTTTTATCTATTTTGATTTTCATTGTACTATTTATTTTAATATTTAAAGGTACTAAATTTTTATTTTCTATTTTTTTCTTAGTAGCTATAAGTTGCATTTTTTTCACATAATCTTCTAATATTGCCTTATCCATTCTACATACCTTATCATATTCTTTCTTATTAGCTTCAAAATCTTCGTGCTTATTAGAACTGTCAATAGTAATAGCATGGTCTAAATGATATAATGCACCTTTTACTCTTTCTACTTTATAGCCTAATGTCTTAAAACGGTAATATCTTTCTAAATCTTCTGCACCATAGCTCACAAAATTTTCATTTTCACCACCTGCACTAATAAACGATTGCTTATTATAGGCTATTGCACCACCTACGCTAACCATATCCCCCTTATTCATTCCTGAATAGTTTGATTTTAGCATACCAACATCTAAGTATTTTGCTACTGTTTTTCTTTCTGTTCGTGGCACTCGTGCAAACCTGCCATCATAAGGATAAACAAAATCCGTTCCACTTCTTAACATATCTACTGCCTGCCATATTTGAACTGGTGAAATAAATATATCAGCATCCCAATTAATTACATAAGGTGTATCAGCTAATAAAGTCATTTCGTTTAATATCTTAGTTCGGTGAAACTTTGATAAATCAAAATTCACGTAATTAATATGATTACCTAACCATTTAAAATGATTGCCTATTTCACCTACTATAATATTGGTGTTAAAATACTTTTGCAGATGCAAAATATTAAGTAGCAAATTTTCTTCTCTGTGTGGATGGTCGTACTTTACTGGAATAATAAATGTAACATCACTTAAATCAATCTTTTCTTTGTGATCTTGAACTAACCATGTTTCAGGATAAAAGTCATTACTATTTGAAGTTCTTAATAGTTCGCCATTAAATAAGCAGTCTGGTCTTATGGTAGTTCCATTGCCTAAATATGCCCCCCACCAACTAAATGTAGAATTAGCTATCACAAACGCATGGCATTTGCTCATTAATGTTAACTGTTCAATAGCGTCCCCATTTGCAAATACTACGTTATCTAAGCAACTAAAATGTATTTTACAATAATTAATGTCATCTGAAAAAATAATTACCTTAAACTCGCTTAAATTGAATTGTAACAAAGCATTTAAGTAGTAATTAATTTGAAGTAAAACATAATTAGGATTGTCTACATAATCGCCACGCCTTACCGATATGGCTATTGTTGGTTGTTCTAATTTATTACAGTCTTTTAGTTTAAATATAGTTGCGTCTTTCCAATACTTTTCACTTTGTAACCAACCTAAAATATCATAGTTGCCATCTTTTGACAACTGGTTAAACTGCTTTAAATCGTAGTTAAAATGCTTTTCTTCTATTTGTTTCCCTAGTATGTTTTGAATTATTGGTAAGCCTTCAAAATAATTTTTATACTGCCATTCAGGAATAACTACATCATGCCCAAATGTTTTACCTAATCCAATTAATGAAGCAATCTGGAACAACTGATTGCCTAAGTTTCCATGTTTACCTAACTTGCTAAAAGTTATCATTTTTGAAATATCATTAAGGTGTTTCTAAAATAACTTACGTATGGTTCAGGTTCTTTTCTGATTTGTACGGTTAGTTCCGACAAATAAATTAAGCCTCTTTCTTGTAACTTGTTTATAACATATTCGTTACTCCTACAATTAACGTGACCTAAACCCTCTTGACCTTCGACTGCTACTGATAAAATTAAATATCCTTTAAGATTATTCACTAAGTTATCTACAAAAACGTTTTCATATTGTGCGGGTATGTGTTCCCAAACTTCAAGACACAATATATTGCCCCACGTATATTTTAAGTCAATTGGTTTTGTTAAATCCTTTTGTATGTATTTTTCATAATTAGAATAGCCATCTATGCCAATAGCATTATAACCTAAGTCTTTAAAATATTCTGTATATGTGCCTTTCCCACAACCAAAATCAAATAATAACCCTTTGCAGTCAAGTTTTTTATGTACAAATCTTGCAATATTATAGCTAAAAATATGAGCGTGTTGTTCTTCTTCGCTCCAAACTCCTGTTTCTGAAATCATTTGAATATAAATATTTGCTTAGGGTAAAAATGTATTGACTTAATTCCAAAGTAGTTTTCTACTCCGCTTTCAATTTGTAGGCTGTGTAGTTGGTGTCTAAAATAACCTATTGCAGTTTCTTTGCTTTCTAAATCGGTTGTGCCTCTAAAATTCTCTTTCCAATAACTTGTGTGCGTATCTTCTACAACATAGATTGCACCTTCTTTTAAATAAGGAAAAACTATCTTAAATGTCTGTATAGTTAAGTCGTTTATATGGCTTGCATCGTCAATTACAATGTCTGGTATTACTTGCTGAAAAAGATTGTAAAAAGCCATGCCATCGTCTTGGCTAAACTTATGTAATTCTACTCTATGGTCTTTTTTAATTGCGCTTTTATCGTATAAATCTACTCCGATTATTCGGGCATTATCAAAGTATTCTGCCCACATATTTAAACTACCACCGCCTCTATTGTTAAAATGATAACCCCCTACTCCGATTTCCAACATCGTTATTCCTTTACCTATAAAATCATGAAAGTATTTGTCGTAAATTTCTGTGTAACCATGATGTTGTAAGCCCTTATCGGTATCGTATTTTGTAGCAATTTGTGATAGTAAATCCATTATTTATGCGCTTTTATAAATTCGTGTATTTTTTGGTAGGCATTTCTTATTGAATTAAGACATGAACGCTTTAAATATTCGCCATAGATAGCATAGTAAGCATTATTAAGCTGTGCAAATTTCAAAGACAACATTGGTATATCACCAACTATGTTATACGCTGCTTCGGCTCGTTCTTTATTAGACATAAAAAAAGCACAACCGTTTTTCGATTGTGCTTCAAATTTAAACAATTTTCTTAACTATGCACTAATGCCATCTAAGTAGGCTATATCTTGTGCCAATGTACCTGTCTTAAATTGTAATGGTAGGCTTTCTTGTTCACCCGATAACGTTACAATAACTGCTGTATTATCGTTTAGCAACGTTTGAAGTCCACCTGTCAAAGCTGAACCATTTAAACCTAATTCAATACCATACACCTCGATACCGCCATAATTACCCTCTACAAAAGCAAATACATCGTCTGCATTAAATAACGACTCAATAGCTTCTCTTTCAGCAGGTGTGCTATAATAAAGCGACAAGGCTAATGATTGGTTAATCGTGTTGACATTCTCACCTACTACGCCTTCAAAGGTTGCAGCGTGTTTGAATTTCTTACCGATAAACTTCTTTAATGTTTGTTGAACGCTTGCAATAGTGGCTAATGTAACGGTATTAATATATCCATTGCCATCTTTGGTGTAGCCTGTTAGCTGTGATAACTGCCCTATCCAAACACGCTTGTTAATACCGCCACGCTTATTGAGCGCATCGCAATTCGGGTCTATGCCCTGTAATATTTCTACGCAATTTGACATATTTATATAATTTGTGGGCGGATATTTCACCGCCCTTGTTATTTAATTAGAACCCAGCTATTACGTTCAATTCACCGTAACCATATTCGTATGCTAATAAAGCAGAACCTGCTAAGTAGTAGGTATCGTCTTTTTTCTCATACCATGCTAATTCTTCCATAAAGCCGTTAGCATCTAATAAGATTTTGTGGTTTGAACCTGTGGTTAACACAATTCTAAAAGGATTGATTACACCTGAACTATCTGTAAAGTCCGCTTCAAGTCTTTCATCAACGATTTTAGCAACCACGATTGGAATACCGAACAATGAGTTAGCTGATAAGCCATCTACAATGCTTTCACGTTGTATGATACCTGCATTGGTTTGTGTAGAAGAATACAAGTAGTTAATGTAAGCATCATAAACTTCTTGTGTTACTAACCACACTTTGCCTTCGTTAGCAATTTGTTTCAAGAAACGTGATTGTGAATTATAGATTGCTCTCATTGTTGCTAAGAAATTGGTAGCATTTAAGTCAGTTGCTGTTACAGCACCTGCATCTACAGTTCCATCAACAGCGTTTGCACCTGCTTTTAACTTCTTATAAATACCATCTAAAACGGTATAGTAAGGAGTTGCGCTCAATGTATCACCTAAGTAAAGGAAAGACAACATATCACGATTAAAAGCATAAGCACGTTGCTCAGATAGGAAGTTCAAAATCTCTGGTGATAACTCACCACGCTTCCAACCATCAGCCATACCATTTGCGAAGATTGTTTCTTTCAAAACATCATAGCAGGCTTCAACGCTTGCTTGTACTTCTACTGGAGTGATAGTCTTTTTAGTGAATGATGCCGAACCGCTAAAGTTCCAACCGCAAGTAACTTTCTTAGAAGTGATTTTATCAAGTTGAGTGTTAAAATATAACTCTTGACCTTGATACTTTCCAACTATTAAGTCGAACGGCAACTGGTTAATTTTAGGGTCATCTAATAAAGGCTTTAGGAATAATTCAAATTCGGGTTTAGCCTGAACCGCTACGGAAGTGATTACGTTTGCCATGTTTATTGTTTGTTTTGTTTTCTGATTAATAATGCTTTTTCGACTAATGATAATTCTGTTTTAGGTGTTGCACCTTTTGGAAAGTCTTGTGATTTCTCAATCTCGCCATTCAAAATAGATGCTTTGAAAGTTCTAAACTCGTTTAATGAGTTTTCAAAGTTTGCCTTTACCTCGTTCAACTGATTTGTAACTTCTGTTACTTGGTTTTGCAATTCAGCGTTTGCAGCCTTAGTTACTTCTAAGTCCTTTTTCATTGCTTCAACATCTTCGGCTTCTTTAACTTCGGTTACAATACCGCCTGCAACTACGATTGTTCTACCATCTTCGGTAACGTGTTCGCCATCTGGTGCAGGAGTTTCGGTCATGTTGCCGTTATCCATTAGGAAAACCTTTTTGCCCATTAGGTCGCCATCTTCGGTATCAACAAATACTTCCGTACCATCTTGAAGTTTTACTACCATGTTCTTAAACTTGGCTTTGAATAGGCTCTTAAAGCCGTTCTCAATGGTAGATAGCTTTGCCTCTAACCATGTTTTTTGTTCTGCTGTAAATTCTTTTTGCATATCTAAGTTTATTTGTGCCTTAATTGGTAATGGTTTTCTTGCTGCTATACTTGCATTTACTATCGCATCTACAAAGCCTATTTCTAATGCCTTTGAAGCTGTTAGCCATGTTTCAGACTTCATCATTGCTTTTACTTCGTCAAGCGGTAAGCCTAACTTAGCTACATAAAAGTTTGCTAACTGATTTTCTGTTGCTTCTAATTCAGAAGCCAATGCGCTTAGTTCTTCGCTTTCCATTCCTATTGGTGCGCTTGGCGTCCAATAAGGATTGTGAACCATTATTTTTGCGTTAGAGTATATTTTACGCTTTCCTTTTTTTGCGGATAATAAAAACACAGTAGCAATTGAAGCACAAAGACCTTCAACTGTGCAGCCAACAGGAAAAGGCAATGACTCAAGGTAATCGTGAATAGCAAAGCCTTCTATAACATCGCCACCTTCTGAATTAATGTATATTTCAATTTCGGTAGCTTCTGGATTGCTTTCAACCATAGATTTCAAGGTCGAAAGGCTAAACCCTCCGTACTTATCAATATACCCATCTATGTTTATTTTCAAAACCATGTAACAAAAATTGTTACATTTCAAAGAAAGTCTTTAAATTAGCGTCTAATAGATGCTGTTAATATGAGCAATGAATATTCAAAGAAAGTAAGCACCACGCTTAGAGGTGATTTATTACGCAAATTCCGCTTCTTTATGCACGATGAGAGCATGACACAAAGTGAAGCGTTAAAGTATTTAGTAGTTAAAGGGCTTCGTGAAGTAACTTATAACCATAATTTAGAACCAAAAAAAGATAAAAAATGAAAAACTTAATTTTATTACTTATCGCTTTTACCATTGCTTCATGTTCTAAGAACGATTGCAATGGGCATTACATGGATTTTGAGAATACTACTCATAACATAATGTGGGTTAAACAAGGTGAAAAAGTATTAGCCACTATTCCACCTGTATCAAAAGAAGTAGTAAAATTTGCTAAATGCGATACTACTATAAGAATTGCATTTATTTCTAAAGGATATAAAGAAAAGGCACACATGGTTTATATTCCTTGTTGTGAAACAACTTACTACCATGCAAATGTTCAATAGTTTAAACCAAGTTCAACAAGAGTTATTTGATAATATCAACTACTTATTAAAGAAAGAAAAAGTAAAAGTTGGTAACAAATTATGTATTTCCATTTCAAAAGGCAATACAAATTACTATGCTACGGCTATTGTTGCTAAAGATAGTATTGGTTATCAATTTACATTTGATAAAAGCAATAGTGTTTTGACTTTTACAGTTCCGCTATCCTAACTGATTTGTCTTTAACCGCTTGTTTCTTTTCAAACTCTTTTATTGATAATACAGGAGCTGGTAACTGTCTTAACGCTTGGCTTAATAATCTGTTTTGCTCAATAGTATTATTTACTCTACCTCTGCTTTCTAATATTGGTAACGTGGTATTGATTGCACCGCCATCAGCTAAGAACTTACTACTACCATTTAACCATGATTTACCGCCAAAGGCTTCATTGATTGCGCTAAACTGTTTTATTTTTTGATAGGCATTTTTCTTCATTACATAAAGCCCTTCGCCACCTTCTACTTCAGCTACTGGTCTGCCTCCAACGGTTACTATTTCGCCACCTTGTGCGTGTGATTTGCCATCAATAGATATTTCACCGCCTTCAGCTTTCTTAGGTAGGGCAACAGATTTAATTGTTTGTGCTGCAATTAAACCAATAGAGATGCCTGCCTGTACGTTGTTTCTTATCCTTAGACCTGCTGCCGTTGCCTGAGCTGCAAAAAAGCCAGGATTTGGAAAACCTAAAGGATTAATAGGCGCAACACTGGTAGCATTAGCAGTTATTAAAGCATTAGCACGTTGTGTTTGAATTATAATATCGGCAATAGCTGCTGCCTTTTCTGCTACTAATAAAATTGTTTGCAATTCATTATTATTGCCTGCTATTTCTTGTGCTATTCCAATAACGCCTTGTGCTGCTGAAAGTCTTGCGTCTTGTATTGCTTCTTCTGCAAGTCTTATTTCTTCTAATAGTTCTAATCTTTCTTGTGCATTTAATCTTTCAGCATCTAATTCTTGTTGTAATTTATCATATTGCGTGTCTAATTCCTTTTGGTTAAATTCATCTGTTTTCTCTAATCTTTCTTTTCTGAATTTTTCTGTTATTTCTTCTTCTGTTAGTCCTGCCTGAATTAAAAACTCACGCCTTTGTTCTTGTTGTAAATCTAAATTTTCTAATTCTTTTTCAAGTCCTGTTAAAAATTCATCAATATATTTTTGTTGATTTTCGGTAGCTATCTTTTGATAATCTATTGTAGCTTTTGTAGTTTCTTTTATTGACTTCGTTTGCTCTTTTTGCTCTTTATTCAACAACTTAATTAACTGCAACTGTTTGTCTTTTCCTGCTGCCTGTACCTTTATTAATTCTGCTTCAAGGTCTTGTAATTCTTTATTACCCTCCCTATCTGTTATGTTTTGTGATTGAGTAAGTTTTAATGCTTCTATTTTTTTCTTTACAATATCTTCTTCTAACTTTTGTAATTCGGCAGTATTTTTTAATATTTCATCTGTTGCTGCTTTGCGTTCTTTTTGCGTTGAGTTTACAGACTTTGCAATAATTAACAATTCTGTTTCTCTTGTTTCATTTTCTGCTTTACGCTTATTTATTGCCCCTTCTAAATCTTCAAGTTCTCTTTGTATGTTTACTATTTGTTGTTGTTTCTTAGCTGAGTCGCTTAAAAATTGCAACCCCTTTTTCGCCCCATTTTCTAACTTATCTGTTAAGTTTTCAACTCCTGTTCCAAGTTGTGCAATTCCGTTTGTAATCTTTTTAGTATCTCTTTCAAGTATGCCATCTAAAATAACGCCAAATGATTTTAAGCGGTTTAATAAATTGCCTTGCAAAAAGTCTACTAATTCCTTTATTGACTTTTTAGGATTACTAAAAATATCTATTAATTGTACTCCTAATTTTTGCGCTTCACCAAATAATGATTTAACTACCCCTGTTACATTAGCTAAAGCATCTTCTAACAAGTCTGCACCTCTTTCGGTTGATGCAAACGCTGCTACTAATGAACCTAATAACACCACAAACGCCCCTACTCCTGTTGCTATTAGTGCCAATCTAAGCACGTTCATTGATGCTGCAAGACCGCCTGTGGACAAAATAGATAGTTTAGTAGCCCCATCGGCTGCCTTTTGTCCTGTAACGTATGCTGCTAATTGTACTTTGGCATCTTTTAAGGCATTGCTATAAGTATTAAATGTAGTTTGAGCATCACCAATAGACACACCAAACAACCTTATTTCGCTTACTGCATTCTTTAAAGCACCTTGATAGTTACCAACATTTCTAACATTGTTTCCGATTGCACTTTCCTGCTCTTTTAATTGGTCTGAAAGTTTACGTATTTGCTCGGTTTGTTCTTTTGTAGGGTTCTTTAACCCAATATAAGTAGCCGTTAACTGCTTTAATAAATCTCTATTTTCTTGTATAGAGTTATTTGCAAAGTTAGTTGTATCGGTTGCGCTCTTTTGTACTGCTGAATAACCTTCAACCGCCCTGCTTAGTACCCTTTGTTCATTGGCTACATTTTTTAAAAGTATAGCGTTAGCCTCGTAAACTTTAGCTGCCTCTGCATTTCCATCTTTTACTTCTTTAGCTAACTCCGCCTGCGCTTTCTTTAATTCAGCAGTACTCGCCCTTAGTTCTGCAAGTTTCTGAATTGCGCTTTGTGCATCTATATCGAATACTACTACTTCTGCCATTATCTTAATTTTACTAATTCTACTTCAGTGCTTTCACTACTTCCATATGTGAACCCAGATATTTTGCTAATATAGAAATAAGCATTGTGTTCAGCGATAAATACGGGCTTCAAAAAATCTAATTGGTAAATATCAATAGCGTTTAACTTAACATTTATAGTTAATACCTTAGTTCTGTTTAATACATCTTCTAAGCCTGTATAATAGAGCGGAATTAAGTTATTAGCAAAGCCTAAGTTTAATTGTTTGCCACCTAACATAAACCAAGGCAAAGGCAAATCTACGTTAGTCGTTAATGTACTGCTACCATCTGAATAAATTACACTCGGAACGGTGGTAACTCTTTCTAACAATAATATTCGTGGTTCTACTTTATCTGTTGGTTTTGTTTCGGGTGGGCTTGCATCATCTGTTCTAAATATTTTTATCTTAGGAATTACGAATGCCTGCAACCTGCTATCCATTTCTGTTGCAGAAAATGGCAACTCAACAAATTCGTTTGTAGCATCTAAGGTTTCATCGTCAATTATTATCGTACCATTTGAACCTTGAATAAATGTCGGGTCAATGCTATCATCTTCTTTATAGGTTAGCGTGTTTGATTTGGCATAACTATCTAAAGAGTATTCAATATTTGGCTTATCGGTGTAGTCTATTTTATCTGTCCAATCTATTGCCAATGGTATGTTATTGGCTATATCGTCAAACTTATTAATGTAAACTGTTTTGGTATCTTCATCTACTGTTACAAGACAACAAAACATCTGAAGGTATGCTTTAAGAAAATCGGATTGTTTTAGTTTGCTATCCCAAAACTGAAATAATATTTCCCTACCTAATTTTATACTTATATCGGTACTTTTAATATCAAATCTTGCATTTTGCACTATTACGGTTGTGCCACCCACTGCTTCTAAATTCACTACAATACAACCAATTAAATCACCTGCATTCAATTCAGCATTATAGGTAACTGTTAAATCAAACGTGCCTTGTACAGTTGTAAATAATGCCATTGCCTTTTCTTCTAAAACTGTACCATTTAGTTTATAAATAATAGCTTGTATTTGTGCATTATTACTTTTCGTTCCATTTATATTAAATGTTATTTCATAATTACCACTGTATGGTATTTCATAATATTCTAAAGTATTTGTAAATGCTACTAATGGAACGAATGCAAAATTACCATCGCTTGTAAATGTGTTTGTTTGTGAGATTAATGGGTAACCATTTTCTACTGAAAATGATATCACGTTTATAGTTATATCACTTGCAGAAGGTACAAACACTTGATTAAATATCGAAACATTGCTACCGCTAAACGTAGCATCTCCACTTACTGCATCGGGTTCGGCATTAAATATTGGAAAGATTAAATCTGCACTTTGATAGTTTAAGTCATTCAATAAATTATTACTCAAACTATAACCTGCATCTAAACAAATATTTTCAATAATATCGTTTACAAATAAACAAGGGTAGCAATATCTTACATCAAATGTCTTACTATTATTACTCATTATGTTATTAGGGCTATCAGCATGCCAATCTATAAGCGGGTAAATGTAGCCGTCTGTATTTTGCCTGCTGTCATATACGTTGGTTAGGTTAAATTCGTGGTTTAGCGTTGGCAAATATTGCAACTCTCTTATCTGTTTTCCTTTAATAATATCAAACAAATTCGCATTACCACCGTATAACCTAACATTATAAGTTTCTTGACTGCTTTCAATATCGCAAAATCTTATATTTTGGTCAATGCCATCTACAAATACTCTTGCCTTTAATCTTCTGTAAGGTCTTGTAGTTGAATTGTTTACTAACTCGGCATTCTCTAATATTACCTTATTATTCGCTGTAATCGGTAAATCAAAATTAATACTTCTAAATCCTTTGCGTGTTGAAAAGTTGCCAATCTCGGCAATAGCATAATCGGTACTGATATTTTCAGTTCCCTCTAATTCTACTAACTGGTCTAATATGTATAGTTCAACCGCCATTACTGCCTTTGTACCTGTATTTCTTTAGCCTTTAAAAATCTAATACTAACATCAAATAACTTTTGTCTTGAAGTATATTTAACGAAGCTATCACTATCAATTAAAATAGGTATATCAAAAGCATTGGTAGTGCTGTTGTATAAAAATGCTTGTATTGAATATCTTAGGCTATCTAAATAATCTACATGAGCCTTTGGTATGCTACCTGTGGTACAAACTACTGCATTATATACTTCTTTGCGCTCACTCCATTTAATAGTCTTATTTAAGATCTTAAACGTGTTCCCGCTATCTTGGTCTACTTCAAAGGTCTTAATTCCAGTAAAGATATAATTTTGCCAACCGCCTTGTAAGTTCAACCATGCTATGTTACATTGGTTGTCGCAACAGTTATCATACGCTACTTGGTTGCAGTTGCTTATGTTTATTTCTACTTCGTATTCAATTGTTTCTTCGCCCTCTGTTTCGAATGTAAAGCTATAACTGCCCTCTGTTGGTGGATTAATTATAAATCCATTAACATAAAGACCGCTATAAGTTAATGTAACCCATTCAGGTAAGCCTTCAAAATTACCATATTCAAGAACTTCAGGATTAAAATCGGGAAACAACTCAATAGCCTGCTCACCTACACAAAGATTAAATGTTTTATAATTCGTTGCCATCTAAATAAACTTTGTTTTGTATGGTATCACCAATAATAAATGATTGAACTGTATAACCACAATTAAATACTATTGTATCGGTATCGTTTAACGGTTGTCCTGTGTTCGCATAGATTGTGTCAAACTCAGGATTGTCGATTGCGCTGTTTGCCACTTGATAATATTCTAAGTCATCACTTCCAAACACTAACCTAAACCTGTTAAACATATTAAAATCTATACCTGATGTTGGATATTGAATACTGAATATTGATTGAAGGTATCCGCTAACATTCCATGTGTATTCAAAAGTAGTCATGTTCGGTTCTACTTTGAATGTTGCTATCTTTTCATAAGGTAGTTCTACTTCGTATGTTTCGCCTGTGGCATATCCTTTGTATAAATCAAATTCGATAACTGGTAAGTAAGTAATAATCGAAGTGCCACTAATCGCACTGATATAATCTGTTTCAACTGTGAATAGTGTGGTTGACTGTATGCTCTTAATAACATGAAAACCCTCATACACTCCAGATGCTACGTTTACCGTTTGCCCTACTACTAATGTCAAAGTAAATGCAGAAGATATATCGAATTGAGCAAAGCCACCGTTATCTGTTACTGCTGATAATACCCCTCCGTATGGTGCGCCTTTATACGTTATAGGCTTATATGCTGCATTCCATTCTTCAGGTGTTGATATTACATCAATATAATCGCTAAGACTTCCCACTCAATATACTTTTAAATTCGATTGCTAATATACCACTTATTTCGTTTTTAATGGCACTTGTAAATGCTTCATCTATTACACTACTCAACATATCGCTACCGCCTTTACGGTGTATTAGGTTGCCTTCCTCTTTCATTTTCTTAGCAATAGCGAATACTGTACCTGCTTTCTCTGCTTCGGTCTTGCCATCAAAGCCTAACCTACTCTTTACACCTGCTTTAGTTTCCACCCAATCGGCTAATTGTGGAAAAGTACCACGTGGCTTGCCTTTATTTTCGCCACGCTGTTTGTATCCATACCTTGTATCGTTTGGATTGTATGGTGGATATTTGCCAGGTCGCCTGCCTTCTGAAACATTATACACATAATTTTCGGCATATACTGTTACCCTTGTTTCCGTTGCTTCATATCGCACGCTGTTAGCTAACTTACCTGTATTGTTTGCAGGCTGTATGCCGTTATAGGTAACATTCAAGATGTTATTCTTTAAACGCTGGACCGCTTGTTGCCCTATGGTATCTAAGAAACTCATTTAGCTGTCTTTATTTTCATTAACCTTTCATCGTATTCTGCTTTCTCTAAATCGTATAGTAATTTAGTCATCACTATTTCGGCTGGCATTTCTAAAACTTCATCATGTGTTATTCCGTAAGTAATGGCTAATCGGTCAATAGTTGGAAAACTACCAAACCGCCTGAACACTTCAACGCCTGCCATTTCTTCCTCCGCTTCGGTTTCACCCTCGTATAACTTCTTGAATTTAGTCAAGAACTCATTAAGCAATTCAAATACGGTTTTAATCTTTGCCATCGCTAACGGTAGTTGGTACTCCGATATATCTTCATTCAAATATACTAAACCTACTTTTTGCGCTGCCTTTACCCAGTTACCACTTTGAATAATTGCCTGCCTTGCAAGTTCTAATTTGCCGTAGGTTTCTTTGCCTATGTTAATATCTAATTCAATGCCACCATACTTTTCAGCTACAAATAAGATATCAGTATAGCACGTTATTTCTGCAATGGTCTTTAAATCGGTTATTGATAGTTCAAGTAGTTCATCTTCTGTTATGCCTGTGGCTACCTTCAGCCGTTCGATAATATTGCCATCTGATGCTGTAACCAATGCCACATATTTATTCCATGTTAGTTCGTCAAAGTTAGTAGGCACTTCGTAGGTGTTCTTATTTGTTTTTATGGTTATCATCGGTTTGCAAAGTGTTTAGGCAAAGATAATGCAGATTGTGTTAATTCCTTTAGTGTATAGCGTATAGGGTCTAAAATGTGATTATAGTCATCTATTGGTATGCCTGATTTCTTATCATTCCAACAATAATTAGATATCTCTTTCCTTGTATTACTTGACCTTTCAGTTACGATAATCTGATAGTCTTGCATTTGCGTTATGCCTGCCGTTACGCTGCCCTGACCTTTGATAGCACCTCGAATATTCAAGCCTTTACGCCTTAATTCGTCAATCAATCGTGGTTCGGCACTATCGGCTATTATTAAATCACTTGGATTGTGTATGTGTGTTTTATTAAGTTCATAAATAGCTTCCGTTCCTAATTGGTTCTTGTTGTAAAAGCATTCATCTACATAAATCTTCTTAGCCTTTTTATCTACTGCTACCTTAACCAATGTTGTAGGATCAACACTAAATCCATAATCTTGACCGTAACAATAAGGCAATGAACTATCGAACTCGCCTGTTGTCCAGTTGGTGAAGATTGCCCCCTCACGATTAGCACGTTGACCGCTTCCGTACACCTGCCACCAATATTGATTATTCTTTCTGCTTTCAATGTCCTCTACCTGCGATTGCGTTAAATAGGGATTGTCTTTATAGGTTGTTATGCAAGGTGGGTATTGGTCTATGTAGGTATCCAACCAA
>Ga0105103_10000991_pt1 | contig 16063 bp, 17 predicted proteins | sample PPLLaktember2015_2_FD_79107 | JGI IMG/M metagenome (GOLD analysis project Ga0105103, IMG submission 79107) | Freshwater sediment microbial communities from Prairie Pothole Lake near Jamestown, North Dakota, USA - PPLs Lake P7 Core (6) Depth... | ecosystem: Environmental > Aquatic > Freshwater >...
ACTTCACAATGTATGCTCTGCGCAAGATGCGTGGAAATGTGCCCCTATGAAGGCACACTCAAGTTAAAGTTGGGTAGCAAAACCGTGTTTAAGTCACGTAACTGGCTGGACCCTTCAAACAGTGAATGAGGAAGCAAACATGAAGAATGAAACCGTTGAAAGAAAATATTTGCCTGAAATGCCTCGAAAAGAAATGGATGAACTCAGAAACACCGTGAAAACAGCGTCGCAGAAAATAATAGCTGACAACATTGAACACATGAAGAAAGCTGACCCCCATAGACCCGAAGCGATGAAATACTTTGACGAGATGGCGGACCTATTTGGGAAGCGCCAAAAAGAAATAGCGGCAGAGAAAGAGAAAGGCAAAAAAGTCATCGGCTACCTATGCCTGTTTGCCCCTACCGAACTGATTATGGCAGCTGACGCAATACCTGTAAGAGTCAACTCAGGATGGTATGACACTTCAAAACTCGGCGACCGTGTGGTGCCTGTGGAGGTTTGCCCCGTTATCCGCTCAACCATCGGCGCCAAAATGATTGAACTCTCCCCGTTTCTTGAGCAAAGCGACGCATTAATCAGTGTATTAACATGTGACGGTATGACTAAACTTGGCGAAATTTTAGGCGACACCAAAATCGTATGGGGCATGAACATACCTCGAATAAAAGATTCTACTCAATCGCTGCGTTTCTGGAATGACGAAATTAAACACATGAAAACCCAAATAGAAACCTTCACAGGCAACAAAATCACCCGGAAAAACCTCAAAGAAGCCATCGAAACAAGCCACCGCGCAACCAAAGCGTTCCGTCGACTCCAAGAACTCCGAAAAGGCAACCCCGTTATCATGGGTCGAGATGCTATGCTGGTTAACCAAGCATACACTTGGGATGACAAGAAACGTTGGACAGAGAAAACTGAAGTCTTGTGCGATGAACTCGAGAAGCGTGCGCAACGCAAAGACTGGGTATGCTCTCCAGATACTCCGCGGGTTATGGTTACCGGTACACCGATGTTTTGGCCTGACAATTGGAAACTTCCCACCTTAGTTGAGGAAGGTAATCCGCAGGGCATCATAGTTGCAGATGAGCAGTGCTCTGGCGAACGCATCCTAAACGACCCCATAGGTGTAGATGAATGGTCTATGGATGACATGTTAAACGCTATGAGTGAACGCTATTTGATGGCGTCTACGTGCCCCTGCTTCACAAGCAAAGACGGGAACGAAGACCGCATCAACTGGCTCTTAAACAAAGTCAAGGAATGGAAAATTCAAGGCGTAATCTACTACGTTGTCCGCGGATGCATGCTCTACGCAATGGAATATACACGTGTCAAGAAAGCTTTAGACAAGATTAATGTGCCCGTGTATTACCTTGATACCGAATACACACGCGAAGACGTTGGGCAAATGAAAACCCGCGTGGAAGCTTTCCTAGAAATGCTCAACGCAAGAATCGACATATAGGTGACATGAAGCAGTGATTACCGTCGGAATGGATCTGGGCACGCAAAGAGTGCAAGTTGTCGTCCTCAAAGACGGCAAAATTGTCGGTCGAGCTTTAGCAATGTCAGGGTTTGACCCCACCAAAGCAGCAGAACAAGCCGTAAATGAAGCCCTAGAACAAGCCAACCTAAAACTCTCAAATGTCAACCACTTTGCAGCAACAGGCTCAGCCTTGGATATGGCACCATACGCTAACAGCAAAGTCAGCATGATGGGCGCAGACGCAAAGGCAGCAGTATTTCTCGTCCCCAAAGCCCGAACAATCATTGATGTCGGCGCAGAAGAGGCAAGAGCCGTTAAATGTGACGAAAAAGGAGTTATGGTTGATTTCGTGCTTAACGAACGCTGCGCAGCGGGCGCTGGCGCTTTTATTGAAGCCATGGCGAGAGCGCTGGAAGTTAAGATGGAAGATATGGGTCCACTTGCGCTTAAAGCGGAACGGGCAAGCCCAATTAATGCTTCATGCGTCATTTTCGGTGAATCTGACGTGGTTTCCCTTATTCACCGCCAAGAATCTAAACCTGAAATCGCACGTGCAGTCTACGACGCTATGGCAGACCGCGTTTCAGCTATGGTTCACCGTTTAGGAATTAACCCTGAAGTAGTGTTGGTTGGGGGCGTCGCAAAAGACCCTGGGTTTGTGGTATCACTGAACCGCAAACTGGGTATAAATGTCGTTATCCCCGAAGACCCCGAGTACGTTGGAGCATTAGGTGCAGCGTTAATAGCCGCCACAAGAGTCAAGGAGGATCCGAAATGAGTCAACAAACCGGCACAGAATTTTGGCGCTGGCAAGAATACCACCGCATATTGCCCAACCTCAAATGGAGCGACAAAGACATCATAACTGCAGGTGTCGACGTGGGTTCAGTCGGATCCAAAGCAGCCGTCATGGTTAACGGCCAAGCCTACAGCTGGGGAATCACTCGCACAGGCAGTAACAGCCCGGAAAGCGCCAAAAAAGCCCTCGATTACGCGTTGGCAGATACAGGGCTAAAAGTCAGCGACCTTAAATTCATTGTTGGAACTGGATATGGCCGAGTTAATGTGCCCATGGCAAACAAAGCCATAACCGAAATAGCTTGCCATGCGAAAGGCGCCAACTACATCTGGGGACCCAGCGTTCGAACTGTGCTTGACGTGGGTGGACAAGACATTAAAGCCATAAAAATTGACGAAACAGGACGAGTCGTATCCTTCCTGATGAACGATAAATGCGCAGCAGGCACAGGCAGAGGCATGGAGGTCTTCGCAGACCTGCTACAGATACCCATAGAAGAAATCGGCGGCATCTCACTCAAAGTTGAAAAAGAACCTGAACCAGTAAGCTGCACCTGCGTTGCCTTCGCTAAAACCGAAGCCATGGGGTTACTTCGTAAGGGTTGGTCGAAGGAAAAGGTTTTGGCAGCCTATACGCGGGCGATGGCTGTCCGTATGGCTAACCTAATCAACAGAGTCGGCTTGGAAAAAGAACTTGTTGTTACTGGGGGGCAATCCAAAAACATCGGTATTGTCAGCCGCATAGAAACCATTCTTGGCGTCAAATGCCTCCCCATGCCCAACTGGCGCGAAGGCGGTTTAGACCCCATGGTTGCAGGCGCATTAGGAGCAGCTTCATTAGCCAAAGCGCTCTACGAGAAAGCACAAAAAGGTAGGGTGCTTTGATCACTTACTACGGTTACTGTGACGGCTCAGGCGAATTCTACGTTATTGTGGACTCTGACAAATGTAGTGGCTGCGGCAAATGCATATCAGCGTGCCCTGAAAAAGCGCTGGAGATAAAGACGGAATTCATCGACTTAGAAGACAAATCCGTCGCTGCAGTTAAAGAAGAACACCGAAAAAAAATAAGGTACACCTGTGAAGCATGTCGACCGGATAAAGGTGATACCCCATGTATTCTGGCATGTGAAGCAAAAGCGATTAAATGCGTCCATCACGCCAACATCTGCCTTGGGCAATCTTGAATGCGGAATATGCATCAATTTATAAGGTCAAAACATCGATAACACACTGACAGACATGACAGCCATTGTTAATCTCAACCCTTTTTCGGCGGTTCTGTTATTCGGCAGAAAAATGAATACCCAACCCATAACCCAAACATCCCCTGCAGAAAAACCTGAACGCAAACCAAAACTAAAAGGCACAATCGTTGGCAAATACGAGTTTGCCGAAGGCAAACTCAAGTTCTACGCCATCAAGGGGGTTTTTAAAAAACGCTGGGTGGCAATAAACGAGTTTCCAGTGGCTGAGATAACAAATGTTGACAGCATAGGAAACGGGTTAATCATAACTTGGAATGGTGCAACACACTATTTTTTGCACCAGAAAAAAAGCGAGTCCTTTAACGGTCTACGTGACCAGATTCTAGGTTTGCTTGCTGAGCAGCAGCAGACGACGGAAAAAAACCGGAAACAAAGCGAGCTAAAAGCTGACCTCAAAGCAGCGCTAAACGCAACTTTGAGCACTGTTGATTTGACTTTTGATATTCTCATAGGGTTGCATGAGAAAAGAGTTAATTGGCAGCATCTAAACTCCTTTTCAGACAGGCTAGTGGGTGGGTTGAGCTGGACTGGGCAAACCTTGCCACCGCTAAATGTGGACTTTTCTAAAATTTCTGATGCCATAACAAAGCAGGTGCCCAAAGAAGTCTCTAGAGAGGTGCTGGGCGTCTTAAAAGCCATTTACGCCTATTTTTACAGCCTGCCAAACAAAGAAGATATAACGGAAAATCACGAGTTCTTGAAAAACGCAAAGAACGCAATGACTATCTATCTGATACTAAATGACGTAATGTTTGCCAGAGTCACAGGACAAAAAGATGACCCTAAAGAACTTGCAGCGCTGGAAAATGCAATGTCAATGTTAATTGACGCAGCGAACGTCAAAATCAGCTTGGACGATATTGCATCATCAATTCAAAAAACAAGCGCACCCGACAGCAAGATTGACTTGGACGATTTCCGCGAAAATTTCAGAGAAGAAATCACGCCTCTTTAAATCAGCGTCGTGTCATTTCTGTTGGACATATTGCTAATACGTATAATTACGCTATTGCTGTGATACTGTTTGCTGATTCGCTAGCTTTATAATCACTTTCTCCTAATTGTGTAGCAATTAGTGGGGCTAGATTAATGGCAAAAATTCCGCAGTCCAAAGATGAAGCTCTTGAAGCGCTAGACTTCATCGTTAACGTGTTAAAGGAGCACGAAAAAGACTTAGACAAACTCATCAACGAATTAGGCACCGTCACTGAGCAAATTGGCGACACAGGAGAATTAAGTGGCAAGGTGGAGAAAGTTGAAGAAAAAATCAACAACCTCCAAAAAGAAGTAACAAACCTCATCGGTTTCATGTCAAGCGCTCAAAAGGAAGTCACACAAACGGCGCCCAAAGAACTGGCATCCGCGCCGACCGCGCCCAGCCTCTTTTTTTCAGGCGGTCCCTCAATTGTTTTAAAATGTCAGCAATGGGAGGATTTCTTGAATTTAGCTGCTAAAGCTCAAACGTTATCCTTTAGCTTTAAAGAGGATGAAAAAGTTTTCCAGGTGAGCGCACATAAAGGCAACCAACTCCTCATCTATAGTGGACCGCTTCCCAAATTGTCGACTATTCTAAAGGTTTATTTGTCTAAACAATTGGATGTCCCTCAACAAGGTATCCTTGAAGGCGTTTTAGCTGTGAGCTAGACGCTTAGGACAGATCTATATTCTTCTTTCTGATTTCTGCTTCATAACCCTTATAACATTTTTACAATATCTTAAGTCTTGTTAGTGATTGGAGGATGGTGAGGTTGAAGGCTAGCCACAAGCCAAATCAACTTCTTTCCGTTTTCGAAGCCTTCTCCTTTCTCCTCGAACGACGGATGGCTATGGTTGCCAACAAACAAACCACCTCCCCCACTAACACCTAAACTTCTTCGACAGTTAGGTTCATTTTGGCGACGTATACAAAGAAGATGGAAAAAGAGTTGACAGGTCACAGATTCTGCCTTATTTTCTTCGCCATATCGTTCAACTTAGGTCGCTCAACCAATTGCAACTCGCTGAAACGCGGAAGTTTCTGCCCATCAAACCGTGGAACAATGTGCACATGCAAGTGGAAAATGTCTTGTCCAGCCGCTTTGCCGTTTTGTTGGATTATGCTTATTCCATCTGCTCTTGCGGCTTTCTTTACCGCTGGCGCAACCTGTTTGGCTACTGCGTGGACGCGGCTAAGTAGCTCGACAGGTATGTCAAAGATGTCAGCGAAGTGCGCTTTCGGGATAACCTGTGTATGCCCCAAATTTAACGGTCGGATGTCTAAGAAAGATATAACCGCTTCATCTTCATAAACCAAGCTTGCTGGAGCTTGCTTCGCAATGATCTTACAGAATATACAGGTTTGATTAGCGGACAATCAATTCACAGGTAAAACTAAGCTGCTCTTTTTTATAAGCGTTAAACGCTGTTGTCTCGGGAGAAAAGAGTTTACCGCTTCGCAGCCTAATGAGAAGGTTACTGCGTACGGTTTATATCACGCCGTTTCTTAGTTGTTAACGTATATTGAGAGGTTTATCCATATGACCGAATTAGAAGATAAAGTGCTCCAGGCAGTCGGCAAAGTCGTAGACCCTGAAACTGGGCAAACCTTTGAAGAGATGCAGATGATCCAAAGTGTCAAAGAAACTGAGCCAGGCACAGTTACCGTTGAATTTGTACCCACTAGCCCGTTCTGTCCCATAGCCTTTAAGCTAGCCGCAGATATCCGGGACGCAGCGAAAGCGGTTTCGGGAATAAAAAAAGCCGTTGTTTTCTGCCGTGGTCATGCCATGGAACAGCAAATTAACGAAATGACAAACAAGTAGCTTTGTACGCTTTCTAATTCTGTGTTTTCAAGGTTACTTCATTCGGCTAAAGGCCCAGGTTCCTACAACAATCATGGATGCATCAAATAAGCAGACAACTCCTAAGTTGACCCAAAGCGGGTGAATCGGGGTCCAAGCAGCACCTAAAATTACTGTTCTCAAAGCGTCTATCCCATAAGTTAAGGGGTCAAAGGCTGAAGCGACTTGTAACCAATCTGGTGTACCCGCGCCTGAAGTTGGAAATAGGGCTCCGCTTAAGAAGAACAACGGTAGGTTTACGAAGGTTTGGACGGCTCCGAAGTTTTCCAAGCTGCCCATGAAGCTGGCTAGCACTAAGCCGACGCTGACCAAGCCGATGGTGATAAGCAGCATGATGGGTAAAGCCGCAAAAAAAGTCAAGGGATCAAATGGTATACCCAAAAGGAAGCCAAATGCGAAGACAATAACCCCCTGGAGCAAGGCAGCTGTGCTGTCGCCAAACATTTTGCCCAAAAAAATCGTAAACCGCGAGACCGGCGCAACCAAGATTTCTTTCATAAACCCGAATTCTTTATCCCAAATCACGCTAATTCCCATGAACATGGCTGTGAAGAGTAGCGTCTGCCCAATTATCCCGGGGAAGAGGTACTGCTGGTAATCTACCCCTGGAATAAGCAGTCGAGAGCCAAAACCCGCGGCAAAAACAACCAGCCATAATAGCGGTTGGACAAAGCTTATGACCACTCTTGCTCGGTCCCGAATGAACCTTTTAAGTTCCCGCTGCCAAAGCGTGTAGAGAGCTCGAAGTTCAGTCACCTTATCGTCCTCCTCTGCGCTGCCGCTAACCCATGAAGTTCTTTGGTTGAGTCTTGACGGATTGAACGTCCCGTATAATGCAAAAAGACATCTTCCAAGTTTGGTTCACGCGAAAGAAGAGACTCAACGTAAATGTTGTTTTGAGTAGCTATTTCCATAATTCGCGGCATAGCTGCTCGGCTATTGTGCACAGTTATTTCCAATGCGCCTTCAACTATGTGGGTTTGGTTGAGACCGAGCCATTTTGAAACTAGCTTGGCTAACTCTTCGATGTTGTTTGCCCTAACAGTTATGACGTCACCTTCAAGAGTTTCCTTAAGCTTGGAAGGTGAATCTAGCACGATGATTTTACCATGGTCCATAATCGCTATGCGGTCAGATAGCCGATCTGCTTCATCCATGTAGTGAGTCGTGAGCACGACGGTTATGTCGTGGGCTTCTTTGAGTTCTTTGATATATTTCCAGATGTGGTCGCGGGTCTGAGGGTCCAAACCGACTGTTGGCTCATCGAGGAAGAGAACGTTTGGGTAATGGATCAAGCCTCGCCCGAGTTCAAGCCTGCGACGCATGCCACCGGAGTAGGTGCGGAGTAAATCATCTGCTCGGTCTTCAAGTTCGACCAGTTTGAGGATGCGATCTATGCGATCCCGCTGCTCCGAAGCAGGAACGCCGTAGAGGTTAGCGTGCATAAAGAGGTTTTCGCGACCCGTTAAGCGGTCGTCCACGCTGGGCTCTTGGAAAACTATACCAATGGATTTTCTGACTTTACTTGCTTCGCGAACAAGGTCATAGCCGTTCACCTTTGCAGTGCCTGAGGTGGGCTTAAGGATAGTGCAGAGCATAGAGACTGTTGTGGTTTTTCCCGCCCCGTTGGGTCCAAGTAAGCCAAAAATTTCTCCTTTTTCCACGGTAATGTCTAAACTGTCGACTGCTTTTAGCGGACCGTATGCTTTTGTAAGCTTCTTTGTTTCGATGGAATGAGGCATTTTCTCTTTTAGCTATGGAGCCGGGGTAGATTTAAGTTTTCAGACAACAGAATATTGAGGTTGCCATTAAAAAGTCTCATGAAAACGGTTAAATTGTCCTTTAGGTTCTTTTGTTCTGAGGATTTTTATGCCCGAGATGTATTTTGAAGGAACCGCCACTTGGAGCGGCGGCACTGAATGCGGTTTAACCGTGAAAGGTAAACAAATCGCCTCCGTGAGTCCACCGCCCTCATTTGGTGGAAAAGAAGGCTACTGCACTCCAGAGGATATTTTCGCTGCCGCTTTAGCGTCATGTATCAACACCTTGTTTTTATTGATTGCAAAAAACAGCCAGCTCAATCTTAAAAATCTTGAAACCAAGGCAACTGTGAAGATGAATGTGGAGGGGATGGAGACACTAATTTTCACGAACGTGCACTTTAACATGAGCGTCGGCTTGGAGAACGATAATGAGCGGGAACGCAAGAAAGCTACAACCGTTTACGGTATGGCCCAAAAAATCTGTCCTATCCGTCAATCGTGGGGTGAAGCAGTTCCGATAAGTTTTGAGTTTAATTTCAAATAGGGTCATGGTTGCCAGCCTTTCTTTTTTCTTATATTCTTTTTGCATTTTGTTTTTGATGGCTGTAGTTTGCAGTTTTACAATAAACTTATATGTAAATTAAATAGAGACAGTGTCTATTTGCAAACAAAAGAGGGGTAACAGTGAGTAACCAATATGCAGTTGAACTTCGAGGCGTAACTAAACGCTACAACGAAATCTTGGCGGTAAATAACATCAACTTAGCCATAAACAGCGGCGAAATCTTCGCTTTGTTGGGTCCCAACGGCTCAGGCAAATCCACCACTCTCAAAATGCTGCTTGGCTTGGTTCCGCCGACCGCTGGTTCACTTACTGTATTGGGGCTTGACGTACAAAAAGACCCTGTTGCAGTTAAACGCCAAGTCGGGTATGTTCCTGAATCCCCTGATGTTTACGAATTCCTAACAGGTATCGAATACCTCGACTTCATAGCGGACATTTACAATGTTCCTCCCACGGAGAAGCAACAACGGATAAATGAATACCTAAAAGCGCTCCAATTGGAAGGACGCGAAGGCGACATGATAAACAGCTACTCCGACGGCATGAAAAAGAAAATCAGCCTAATCTCAGCGTTCCTTCACAAACCCAAACTACTCATTCTCGACGAACCGCTAAACGCTTTGGATCCCCGAAGCGCTCGTATCGTAAAGAATTTCCTGCAGGAGCTCAAAACCCAAGGTGTCACCACTATCTTATCCACCCATGTCCTCGAGATCGCTGAGGCCGTCTGCGATCGTATAGGCATAATGTATCAGGGCAGCATCTTGGCGTTAGGCAACATGAACCAGCTAAGAGAAGAAGCTAGCTTGCCGGGTTCAGGCCTTGAAGACATATTCCTTAAACTAACTGGGACAGGCGACCTCAAAGCTGTTGTTGAGGAACTTCTGAAATGAACTGGAAAAACGTCATTTACTTACTGCGTGTGGAACGCAAATCTGGTCGGCTAGTTCGCGGCGTCAAAGCAACGCGATACCGCGAAAGCGGTGTCTTGGCGTATTGGCCTTACTGGGTAGCAGTCATAATAGGCGTCGCAGGAGGATTGCTAGCTAACCTCGCGACAAATGCAGTTTATGCTGATCCCTCCGTTATCCCCGGCTTGCCCTCAATAGGCGAGGCAGCTGTGAGCTTTTTTATTTCCATGCCCACCCTAATCTTAATTTTAGCTTTAGTTTTCACAATGTTCCAACAAATACAGCTTAGCGGAATCAAAAAAACCTCACAGATAATGTATTGGTTACCTTTGACTTGGCAGGAACACACGTTGGCGTCAATATTGGCGAATCTGCTTGGGTTGCCGATTGCGCTGGCGATAGGCTTCTCTGGTGGAATCTTAGTCTTCTCTTTGCTAAACGGCTTAATAGTTGAGGGGCTTTTGACCACGATTGCGCTTTTCGCCGCAGCATTTATGGGTAGTGCCACAACGGAGATTGCCCGTGTTGTTCAGGTGCGATTTACAGGTGCTGTTTACAAGTCGAGTGGGCGGGCTGCAATATGGGTTCGATTGATCGGTTCGCTGTTGTTCTTTTTGGCTCTTTATCTGGTGTGGTTTTCTTTGGTTACAGGCGCTGGCTCCATCGGTTTCATCCAGACCATAGCTGCATCGCAGACTTCCATATGGTTCATCCCGTTTGTTTGGTTAGGCATTGCACTTTACTACCTGTTTAGCAGCAATCTACTTTTTGGCTTAGTGTTTGTGTTGGCATCAGCCCTGTTTCTAGCGGGACTATATTACCTTGCGATCTTGCTTAACCAACGTTTTGGGCTCTACGAGCCACCCGCGATTAAAGTGCAAGCCAGCGGGGGGTATAAAGCTAAAACTGGTGTGCTCGGCAAATTCGGCTTCACTAGCGTTGAAGCGGCATTAATTCGTAAGGACATCCGCTCTTTTACCCGGCGGAGGGAATTAATCGGAATCTTCATAGTTCCAATTGTCTTCATAATTGTCCCCATCTTCAATTCTATAAATATCTCAAATCAGGGGGCTCCCGGCGAAGTTGACCTCATGTTTGAAGCAATGATTTTCCTCTTTCCAGCCGCGATAATGGCGATGACGTTGGGGAATATGTTGATAGGCGAAGAGGGACCCGCAGTTTGGAGAATTTATGCATCACCAATAACCGCCAAGAGTCTGGTGAAAAGCAAATTTGCGTTTTTAGTGTTTCTATCAACCGTAATTCTGTTGATAACCGGTACTGTTGGAGCTGTATTTTTCCATCCCTCTTCAAAAATGGTGGCAGTAGCCTTCTTGGAAGGTGCATTCTTGATTTTCGCTTTAGGCTCGATGGGTCTGACCTTTGGCTTCAAAGGGGCAGATTTCTCTGCCAGCCGCCGCCAAAGAATGATTCGCCAAGAATGGGCACTAATAAGCTTCTTCGCATGTGCACTTGCAGGGTTAGTGATAATTGCGCCCATAATCGTGTATATGCTTCCGCTGTTGGAGTTACCATTTTTGTCTTTTGCGCCAATGGGGCTAGATATGCTTGCGATTTTGGTTGCCTTCAGTGGAACAATTGCAGCAATATTTACAGTGGTATTCTACAAAATCAACGTCGGTAGCGCAGCTGAGTTAATACGTAAGGCAGAGATTTAATTTAGCTCAGCTTTACTATTTTTCTACTTACACAACTTTCGCATTAAAAACTTGCTAAGCTACTCCTAAAATTCATAGGGCGTATGCAGATGGGGACTGAGGGTAAGGGCACAATATTTAGGAGAAAAAAGGATCGCTATTTGGTCTATTTGCCTGCGCTCATTGCAGATAAAATGTGCGAAACGCCAACTGGTTAAAATTAAGTTTTGTCAAAACGATAGAAGCCTCATGTTAGAGAAATGAACTTAACAGGAAAGAAAAACATAGCCGCCAAAATCAATTTTCAAATGGTTTATCTGACACAATAGCAATAACTATTGTGGGTTTTTATGAAACAACTTAAAATTACAAGTTCCATATTCGAACACAACCAACAAATACCTGAAAAATACGGCTGCAAAAATCAAGCACCAAACCCACCTATAACAATAGAAGACGCACCACCAGAGACTAAAAGCCTCGCTCTAATTATGGATGACCCAGACGCCCCAAACGGTCCCTTTGACCACTGGGTCGTTTGGAACATACCTCCATCAACGACGAAAATCGTTGAAAACTCTGTGCCTGGGACAGAAGGGCTCAACAGCTCAGGACGACGCGGCTATACATGTCCTTATCCACCGTCTGGTACTCATAGATACTTCTTTAAGGTTTTCGCGTTGAATGTGATGCTTGACTTGAATGCTGACTCTGGAAAAAGAGATCTAGAGAAAGCAATGAAGGGGCATATTCTTGCGCAAGGTGAATTGGTCGGGCTGTTCACCAGAAGATAGACGCCAAAACAATAAATTTTATTCTTGGTGAGCGGCTGTTTATCAAACATTATATAGTTTCAACAATACATATTATTGAAGGCTAATGAACCGTAGACTTGTCTTCACAATTACTATAGTACTCGTAATGACTATCGTTTTGACTCTTTTCTATATCCAAACCCTATACAGCAACAGCAAGCCCTCGCCATCAAAAAGGGAATTTTATGTAGGCGCCGAGTATGCCTACGGTTATGATAACCAGACGGCTCAAGATCAACTAGCTCAACTGCAAGCGTTAGTTGACAAAGTCAAAAATTACACTAACCTCTTAGTTATCGGCTCACTGGGGTTAACTTTCGACCAAACAACCCTCAGCCAAGCATGCGACTACATATACAACGCAAACCTCAGCATCATAGTCCTCTTCACAGGATTAGACGTGTATGAAGATCTTGCCCCCGCGTTGACGTACAATACTACCGTTTGGATGCTTGAAGCGCAGCAAAAATACGGTGAAAAATTTCTTGGAATTTGGCGGTATGATGAGCCTGGCGGAAGAACACTAGAACAAGGGATTCATCCAATTGTCCACAAAGAGGACATTACAATGGAGTATACCTACGTTGACGTTGCCAACTTATACTTTGAGAGACTTCATGTTTTTCCAAATTACTATTTGGATTTTTCTCCCAAAGTCTTTACAGCCGACTTTGGACTCTACTGGTTTGATTACCAAGCAGGCTACACCTCCCTGTTCGCCGAGTTTGTCGGAAACGAAAGCCGCGAACGCCATATTGCACTTTGCAGGGGAGCCGCGAACGCTTTTAGCCGCGATTGGGGAGCAATTGTAACCTGGAAGTACACTCAACCACCATACCTTGAATCCCCTGACGAGTTGTACGCTGACCTTACGTTGGCTTATGATTCAGGTGCTAAATACATTATTGTTTTTAGCTACCCACAGCTTGAAGGCACTGAATTCGGCATCTTGACCGAGCAGCATTTTAATGCGTTGAAACGGTTCTGGGACGGAGCTCAAAATGATCCTGGGAGTTTTAGCTTAGATGAACGGCAGGCTGCCTACGTGTTGCCAGCTGGTTACGGGTTTGGGTTCCGCCGCCCTGACGACACAATTTGGGGTGTGCTTCCCGCTGACGATTTATCTGCAAAGGTATACAACGATGTTGAAGCTTTAACGGCTAAATACGGCGCCAACTTCGACATCCTATATGATGAGCCGCCGCTTACCCCACAACTGCTACAGGGCTACCGAGATGTGTATTATTGGAACCAAACAGTAAGTTAATTGCCGATGATCTTTGTTTGGGGTAAAGATATTCAAGATAAGCAGAAACATATCGAGGGGAAGGTCTTTGGGGAATTTGGATAAAGTATATAATCGCTGAGCGATACCTCTGCCTAAGTTGACGTTGATGGAGTCCTCTAAACCGAAACTGACATGGAAGACGTTCCTATTTCCGCTACTGGGTTTAGTTGGTTTTTTCCTCTACATCTACCTTTTCCAAGTGGACTTAATCGGAATTATAGAAATCGCCAAAACGGTTAACCCCCTACTTTATGTAACGGCATTTGCCTGCGGGTTACTTGAAGTCTTTTTTTACTCTATTAGCTGGCGCATCCTTACAAACCACTTAGGCATCAAAATGACTCTATGGAAAAACTACCTCTATGTTTGGTATGGCTTGTATGTTGACATAGTTGTGCCTGCAGAATCAATAAGTGGTGAAGTTACCCGAGCATACCTGCTTGCGCGTGATCAATGCGGTATTTTCGGAAAAGTCGTTGCCTCACTTTTTACTCATCGCCTTTTAGGTATGGCGATGAACGTAGTCATCTTGGTCGTTGGAGTAGTATTGCTATCAGTTGGAGGACAAGTGTCCACGGGTGTTTTCAACTTTATAGTTTTCATAGCAGTCGCCATTACAGCCTTAATAGTGGCGATGACCGTATTCTCGTTTAAGCTAACTTGGGCGCTCAAACTCATCGATGCAGCGACCCGTTTTGTAGAAAAAATATCAAGAGGAAAATGGACGCTAGCCAAACTCCGTGAAGAAGCCTTCAAAATCACCGACCATTTCCACGAAGGCATGACAGAATACCGCCATAACCCAAAACCACTTGCAATATCCTTCTTTTACCTCAGCGTAACATGGGTTTTCAGTTTAAGCGTGCCTTTCCTTGTCTTCCTCGCACTCGGGCACCCCGTATCATGGAGCATAATCCTCATCACCGGAGCCATAGTATTAGCCGTCAAATCAATCCCCATCGGCATTCCATTCGAAGTCGGCATACCTGAAGCGGCCATGACCACCCTCTACATCGCCATGGGAGTTCCCGCTGCTTTGGCAGCGACAGCAACCATACTTTCAAGGGTCATAACCCTTTGGTTCCGCTTTTTTGTCGGTTTTGCTGCTCAGCAGTACGTTGAACTTAAGCGCACATAGTTGGTGTTATCACCAACTCCGTTTTTTCACTTTTTTCTTTTTTAGAGGCTAGCGCGTTGTTTTGTCGCTAAATTGATGATGGCAATCGATGTTATGTTTTTGGGGTGTTGACTTGGCAAGAGAAGAAGAGACGAAAACCTAATGAGCTTCATTTTTTTCTTGCTTTGGTAGAACAACAATTGCACCCACATTTGTTGTTGTTCTTCTCTTGTTTTGGCAGTAGGGTATGTTGAATCATACATAGCGCTCTCGATTTTTAGCTTGGGTAGAACAACAAACGCCAAGTGTTGTTCTTCTCCCGTGCTTAGCAGGTACTTCGCAGCCAGTTACTAGTTGTAAGCTTTCCAATTACGGGGACAAGCCAACGAGCTAAACGTTTGGACTTAAACCCGCATTGACTCAGACGGCGGATAGGGAAAAAACTAAAAACAAATCAGATTCTAATAGTGTTTAGAGCTAAGTTATGGAAGTCAAAATTGAAACTGCTACCATAAAACTCCTCGATCAACTCTATGCTATAGAGGAGCAATGCTTCAGCGAGGAAGCGTTCAGCAGACGCCAAATAGCTTACTTATTAACTGATTACAACACTATCGCTTTGGTCGCGAAAAATAATCTTGACATCGCCGGTTTCATAATAGCTCAAATAGACGTAGAAGACAACATCGAATATGGACACATAATTACGCTAAACATCCCCCATAATTACCGCCGAAAACGAGTAGCCACACGGCTTCTGCAAGAAATCCAATCAATCCTGAGGCAACGGGGCATAGCTGAAATCCACCTCGAAGTCCGGGAAGACAACCATGCAGCCATAAAACTCTACCAAACCCTGGGTTACCAAACCATGGGTAAACTGGAAAAGTACTACGGCAAAAAAAACGGGCTCTACCTCAAAAAAACATTTTAGAAAAGAACCCCAAATTTTACCCCTTTTCTGCCTGCCCCAACAAAGCTTTATATCAATTGTTGCCGTAAATTTGGCTGTGGGGAGATATGGGAGACTCACGTGGACGCAAATCGAACGAACAGACCCTTGTCAAAACCATCGTTATTTTGATCCGCAACACAACTTGGCGATGTGGCAAACTCGAGAAATCCATCGTTAAGCACCTCTACAAGCGTCATGAGAACTTCGGTAAACCTGGTGTGTCAATAAAAGATATTATGCTGAACCTCAACGTCACCGGCGAGAAAAAAGACGAATGCCTCGATGCCTTGCGCAGGCTAGAAAAACGTAACATCATAAGAATTGCACCCATCTAACTTTCTCTTTTTGTAACAATTCTTCCTTGTGAGAATAATAGAAAAAAAGGTTACTTGAGTAGTTCGCTTTCGCTTGGCACCTGCTTAATCAACCCATGCTTCATCAACAACTCTGTTGACTCTCGAGCATTCTCAATAATTGCAGAAGCACGTTCGTAGAGTTCTTGACGGCTCGGCTTCACCCGTGCCACACCCTGCTCAATTGATTTCAACGCGCATGCCACGGCTTCCCGGGGGAAAACTTCCCACTCATCCATG
>Ga0105103_10000992_pt1 | contig 16061 bp, 14 predicted proteins | sample PPLLaktember2015_2_FD_79107 | JGI IMG/M metagenome (GOLD analysis project Ga0105103, IMG submission 79107) | Freshwater sediment microbial communities from Prairie Pothole Lake near Jamestown, North Dakota, USA - PPLs Lake P7 Core (6) Depth... | ecosystem: Environmental > Aquatic > Freshwater >...
AAAGGGAATATTCACCGTGACATTTCCCGCGGTGATGGTGCTAAAGCGCAGGCTTTTTAAAATATTGAGTAAATCTCGAATAAATTCTGCATTCTGGATGGTCGTCTCGACGACTTCTACGGTGGTAACGCGGCCGTCCGCAGCAATAGTCATGTCAAGACTGACTTTGCCTCGGAGTTCAGGATCCAATCTCAAGTATTTATTATAGGTATACATCACCCGTCCCCGCTGTGCATTGATGATGGACATCACCGATTCAGCGGATCGTTCTCCTCTCGCCTCGTCGCTGCCTCGAAACGATTGGGGAGACTGAATATTGACACTACCCTGTTTTTTCATTTCGACATCGCGAACCCCCTCGGATTTAATCAACTCATCGATTCCTGTCGTCATACCGACGATTGGAATGTCAAAAGCGTCCGAGTTTTCTCCCCCTTGCCCTCTATTATTGCCTATGCCTGAGGAACGGTTTTGCAGAACCGTTGTTGATCCCAACAATTCATCCAACTGCTTCACCAATCCACGATCGAGAAGTGCGTCAACGGCCGCTCCGCTGCTCCCCTGCGTACCACGACCGCCGATGAGTGCGAGCAAACCTGCTGTGCTGACGGTTCGTTCTTCCCCGACGGCTGATGACTGGTCACTGGTTTGTTCCGCCGTCTCACTGTTTCCCTCTGTTGATGTTGAGGAACTGGTCGTCGAAGTCGTTATCGGTGCTTCCTGAGACGACGGTAAAATAAAGCGGGCAAATCGTTGTGGAACTTGATCAGTTTTAGGAGGTGATATTGGCGGCAAATCAAGATGACTGAGAAAAACGAAGGCAATGACTTCAAACATCAGAAAAAATAAAAAAATGAATTTGAACAGCAAATCATGACGCAAGGAGCGTCGGACGGCGACCTGCCAGCTATAAACCGGCATTTTATCAACTGCAAGTGTAAATGGTTCGAATGAGTAAGTGATTTCAACATCACCAAATTGGATTACTCCTTGTCGCCCGCGGTTGATAATAAGAATATGAAATGCGCCCTTTCGAGTGAGCATTCCTTGAACCATGAGATCCTGGAAACCGAGGATCGAATCCTGAAATTGGATCGTACCTGACATTTTGGGATGAAGATATAGCAGGCAAACATTACCCTTGTGTTCCAGCAACGGATGAGACTTGGGAAAGGTGTCGTCAAAAACTATAAAGTCATTCGCCGCACCGATTCCAATTGATAATTGCTCGCTTTTGTGCAGGTGTCGATAAAAGCGTCCGCGAGAATCAATGATTTGTAGTTTCAAGATATGGGTGATCAAAGATGGCATTTTTTTAATTCACCGCCGGATGCTCCTGCTGGCAGCGCCATCCGGCAATTTTCCTTTTCACTCTTTTTCTAATACTGCAAGGTTGATGTTATTATAGCCGACTTGCCCACACGTGAACATGATGCGTTTCAAAATATCAAAGGGGATATCGCGATCGCCTTGAATAGCAATACTGCCCCGAAATCCCTGCAGGTTGGTCGAAAGATTTCCGATCTGCTCAGATAGTAGGCGCAGTCGCTCCAATTCTTCCTTCAAGCCGTTAATCATCAGCGGAGAATCAGTTGTTATGGCGGACAGATTCACAACTGAACGACCATCGACAAGTATCCATTCACTAGTGACCGAAATGACCGACATTGAACGGGGTACATCGCGAGAAGTGGATTCAGGCAGCCGCAAATCCCGCGTAATGGTCATGATCTGTCCCTCAGCGCTAAAACTCTTGAGAAGAAAAACCAACAGAATGGTGAACATATCAATCATTGATGTGAGCTGCAACACGGCCATGCCGCGGCGGTTTCGTCGGTTACGGTTGACGATGTTTATCAGAGAATCTTCCGAATTGAGAATCATCGACTTTCTCGTATCTTGTTCGATTAACCAGAAATTGAGAGATTGGGAAAACCTGCATCCCGACAAATATCCATTACCGCAATGATGATCTCATATCGAATCGTGGATTCAGGTGTTATGATGACATCCATGGATTCAGGATATTTGAATTTTACCTGTTCAAGCTGACTCCGCAGTGCTTCCCAGTCATACTCGGCGACTTTGGGAACTGCTGCAAGTGAAATTTCAGGACTTTTAAGCTGAATACTATTTTCACGAATAAACAAAACATTAACCACAACTCTGCCGGTGAGAATCGAACTCTGTCGACCAGCGCGTTCCAAATCAGGCAAAGTCATTTCCAAAACCGCTAGCCGTACAAAAGAAGCTGTCAGCAGTAAAAAGGGAATCAAAATCAAAAAAATATTCATCACCGCCGTCAGGTTGACATCCTCATTGCCGGCATGACCCCTCAGGCGATGTCTCACAGCATCCTTGAGGTTCATGCATCACCTCGGCATCGTCATAATGCGAAAGAGACGGGCAACATTTTCATTGATTTCATCTATTAATTCGTTGGTTTTTTCCACCAAATAGGTGTAACCGATCAGACAGGGCAGAGCCGTCATAATACCGAGAGCAGTAGTATTCATGGCGACAGATATGCCCGCAGTGAGCAAGGAGGCTTTGTCTGCGGCATCAGCATGGGCAACTGCTGCGAACGCACTGATGAGTCCAAGAATCGTCCCCAAAAGTCCCAATAATGTTGAAACATTGGCGATCATGGACAGGTAATGCGTCCTCTTTTCCAGTTTGGGAATCTCGACCATCGCAGCAAGTTCCATGGCGTTTTGAACATCCTTTTCAGAGCGATTGAGTTCATGTAATCCTGCTTTGACAATTCTGGGGAGAGATGCTTCGGAACGATCGCAATACTCAATGGCGCCGTTGACATTGTTGTTTTTCAGCAACTGAGTGATTTGATTAACAAAGGTATCAGAATCGATTCGATTTTTAAATTGAATCGCGATCAGTCTCTCAACAATCACGGTTATTCCAATGATGAGTGCGAAAAGGATCACATACATCACTGGCCCGCCTTGAATAAAAAACCGAAAAATGCTGTCCAATTGGCCTCCTTGGCATTAATTGAAATTTAATTTTTCAAAGATAATTAAAATATTTACCAATCCAAAACATCCTTACGCAATCGATATACTGTCGGGTTGTGAACAGTTTCAAAAGTTGTTTTGGCTTCCACCGGCCGAAATAACTCGGTTAAAAAGGAACGTTCAATTTGAATATCATCGATAGCCGGTGTTTGGCCCGGCAGAATAAATACCGCCTGCGGCTTTTCCAGCTTGCCCTCGACTTCAATCTTTTCAATGAAGATCTTTTCATTTTGAGCAGGAAGAGAATTCTGAACCCTCACCGTATCTTCATCACTGGCATGGTTTGTTATCGGCATTTTCTCCTGCGCAGAAACATGAGTTAAAAAAAAACCGAAAATCAACACAAACTTCCACATGTTTTCATTCACCTTGATTTTTCGCAGTTTCCGCTGCTTCCCTTTGTAACTCATTTTGTAAGCCTTGTATGCGATCGCGACTTTTTTCTATCCATTGGTTTTCAATTTGACTGGCAGTCGCCTGTTCCACATTCTTACGAAAAGTTTCAAGCGCCTTTTCCTGGAAAGGCCGTGCCCTTTCAGCCAGTTTCTGGCGGTAGAGTTGCTGTTGCTCCAGAGTTAAATTTTCCGGAATCGGCGCCGTCAACAAAGAGCGAACCAATTCCTCGAAGGACTCTCCAATACGAAACATCGAAGCCGTTGTCCAGTCTGCAATCTGGTATTTAGTCGATTCAGTGTATTGTTTGATGACATCTGCAAAAGCATTCATTTTCCGCTTGAGATTGCTTTCAAATGGCGGGGTTAATTGGATACTTTTGAAGGTAAACATCATAATTTCACCCAGCATGAACTGCGCGTTAGCGACATAATAGGAATCGGGTGCATTCCCTTCCCGCATCAGATCAAGATATCGATTCACAGTGTTTTGATAATAGGAACGCGCCTCCTCGGTTTGACCGGCATTCATCGCCATCTCGCCGCGTCTGCAAGAGAACTCGATCACCTCTTCAATAGCCTTCGGGAATGAATCGATCAAGCGTTTGCAGACATTTTTAGCGGCAATCCACTCTTGACCCGACTCATAGCAGTAGACGGCATTTTTCAACGCTCGCAAATGGAACTCGGATTCAGGATATTGATCGGCAATCTGAAGATAATCTGCCGCAGCCAACGACCAATCAGCCAGACGTTCGCGCAAACCCGCCGCTTGATACAGGGCATCGTCACCAAGCTCAAATTTTAAATAGCGTCTTGCCAATCGTTCAAATGTTTGCGCCGCCAAAAGCAGACTATCGCTTTTTTGATACTGCAGCGCTGCTTCAAACATTGATTTAGCCTGCACTGTTGAATCGGGTGAAGTGCCCGCAATCGTCAATAAAGTAAACGCAGCGCCAATATTTTCCCCTTTCAGACTCAAGGTTTCCGCAATCTTGAATTGTGCTGAAGAAAGCAGCAACCATGCCTGACTTGCCTCCGCCGATTGAGGCATATCCGATAGAAACATGGTCAGCCAATCGCATGCCTGCTGATATTCACCACTGTCATATAGTGCCTGGCCGACGTTGATCGCTGCAGCATCCTTGAAAGGAACGGCGGATGGTAACTGATAAACCTGTTGATATACGGTTACCGCAGAAGAAAACAGACGCAGATTATAGAGCGTTTCGCCCATTTTCATGAGAACTTGACCGAGAAAAGCGCTTTCAGGAAAGGTAAGGTAAAAATCATTGCAGGCCTGGAGGATATATCCATCAATCAATGTTGCCAAGCTAATGGTCAGTGTATCATGTGCAGTAATAAAATGAGGAATCACGATCAAGCCGGATGAATCAATACCAATATTCATCTCTTTGGCTTTCACAAAGCAGAAAATACGGTTGAAAGCCGCTTTTTCGCGGTAAGGAGATGTTAGGTAGGTTGAGACGACTTGCTGGTAGGTATCCGCGGCGTTGATAAAGTCACCCATCTCATAATAACACTCGGCCAAATAATAGTTTATCTCGTGGCTGTTTTCCTGAACAGGATTTTTCAGAAAATCAAGGTACTTGTTAATGGCACGCTGATAATAGAAAAGCGAATCCGTCTGCTGGGCTTTTGCCTGATAGTATACGCCCAAAAAAATTAAGGACTCCCTCATGAGTGACAGTCCATTTTGTTGAACCGAACTGTCCGATTGATGTTTTTCCCAATCACCATCGGGATGGAAAAAATGGACCAGCTCCTCTCTCACCTGATTAGAGTCTTCCATCTTTTCCAACACCTCATAATTCTGTATAATATTGGTATATAGCTGTGGAGCATTGGTAGAAAAGGGGTAAAATTCGAGCAGTATTCGGTAGATATCAATGGCTTGGAGGTTCAGACTCCTTGCTTCATACAGTTCGGCAATTTTCAACAAAATCGGTGACGTGTACGTTTTATCAACCAAAGAGAGGAAAAATGATCGACAGTTCGAGGGGGAACCAAATTCCGTAAATGAATCAGCGATATAATGGATGGATTCAGTTTGTAAATCCGTTTTCGCCACTGAATGCGTTGTTTGATCTAACCCGGCGACTAGATTAATATCCTCCAACAGCACGAGAAAAGTGCTGATGGCGTCGCTATAGTTCTGTTGATTATAATATGACCATCCAAGCTTATAAAGTGACAAAGCAAAATAGGGATTGTCCCAATGGTTCAATAAAAATCTATAATGCTGGATCGCTTCTGCAAATTGTCGCTGCTCAAAATAATATTCACCGATGCGGAAATGAGATTCCAAAGCCATCGATGAATTGGGAAATTCCCAAATGAGGGTTTCAAACCAGGATTTTGCAGACTCCATCTGCCCCGATTCGAGGGATGCTGTTGCTATTTTATAAAGCACACGATCTCGATAGTTGATATGGGGATATTTTTCCAATAATAGTCTGCAGTATGCAATTGTCTTGGTCATATCAATGATCGGGAGTGGCGGATTCATATCTCCGGCATCAGCCACCTGTTCCTCATAGCGGCTCATTTCAGCCTGATAAACAAGCTGAGATTGTTCATAATGCAGCTCCGCTAATTGAAAGAGCAAGGTGGGAGCGAATTCACTGTCAGGATACTTGTTGAGAAGAGTCTCATGTTCAAGAATAATCCGATTCAAATCGCCGGATATTTCTATTGGATGATCCGATGATACGACCTTATTTTGGGCGAGAGCGCAAGCTGTCGAAATACCTATAATAAAAACAAATAGATAAATTGGGATTTTGCCTTTTGACGATTTTATCTCTTTATGTATCACTTTTTACCGTCTTTGGTTGTCTGAAGCTGTAGGAACTGAGCTCTTGCTTTACCGTACTCGGCATAAGCGCGCCAGTTTCTTCTTTTTTCCTGCACAGCCGTCTTCGCGGCAAGGCTATTCAACCGATCGAGACGTTGGGATAGATCTTTTCGTTCTTCTGTTGCCTGCAGCAACAAGGCATTTAATTCCGCAGCCAAGCTGGAATCAACTGTGGCCGGATCATTATGAGGTTCAACATTCAGATCTTCTATGAGCCTGCTTTCCAAAACCAAAAGTTCAATTTGCCGTTGTTCAATTCGCTTCCTTTCCATTTCAATACTAACATTTGTCTTTTCCACTAAAGTGATCACCTTCTGCTCTTCTGGAAAAATCTCAATCAACCGATCATAGATAATAACGGCGTCTGCATATTTTCCGATCATCTGATAGGCACGTCCGAGTAGAAAAAGACCTTCTTGAGACAATTCATGGGAAGGAAAGTTGCGATATAACTCTGTTAAAACGATTATCGCCTCTTGCCAAGAGTTTCTTTTCACCTTGGACCAGGCAGAAGCTAACAGGGCTGCGGGTCTCAAAGAACTGCCGGCAGGTATTTTGGAGAATTCGTCATCAGCTTGATCATAATATCCTAACTCATAGAATAGATAACCAAGCGATAAATGCCCCTCATCCAGCAATTCAAGTCGTTCGTCATTCACCGCAGGCAACAGCAACAGCTTATTGAAAGTTGCGATGGACGCTTCGATTTGCTTCATGCGTAACAGAGAAATTGCCTTGGTATACAGGATATAATCATAGTATGGACTATTCTCACTGGCATCGCGTAGGACGTTCACACATTTGGGAAAATCTAAAAGCTTATAATATGCCATTCCCGCATAATAAGAGGTCAAATCAATCAGCGGCTGAGAAGGCGATCCGCGCAACAGCACCTGATGATATTTTAAACTCTCCTGCCAATCTCCATTATTGTAGGCGATGCGCTGTAATCCCAACAAGGCATCCGAGACAAATGGACTGGAAATATGCTTTTCCACAATGCGTGAATAGAGCTTTGCAGCGGCTTGATTCATATTCAGCTCGCAAAGACAATTGGCCAGCAGCAAAAGAGATTCGTCAACCCGGCGGAACGCCGGATAAGCATCTATTAAGGTGATCAGTCGACGGGAGGACTGCCAATATTGTCCTGCTTGAAATTCCGCCTCGGCCTTTGCGAATAAATGATCAGCCTTATCAGTTTGGATTCCGGCATTATGCGGATGAAAGGGATCGACTTGAGCCTGCGCGTTGAAAAACAAGAGGAGCAAGCTCAAAGATGCCGAAAACAGGACATGACGGCACTGGAACAAATGATCTGCGGGGAAACAGTTTTTCTGATCGAACATTAAAAGGGAATTTCCTCTTTTTTTTCATCTTCAAGCCGTTTTTTAAATTCCATAAGCTCATCAATCACTTTTTCACGCTTTTCCCGAATCTGATTGAGATTTTCCCCTTGACGGAGGGATCTTTCGATCTCCTGCCTAGTCCTTTTCTGCCATTTTTCGAAAATTAACGCCTGAAAAGTCACACCAAGATTCAGCTTCCAGTCCGCATAATTCTCATAATAACGTGGAATCATCATCAATTCAGAAGATGAGGGTCTATACCTTCCCAATTCAACATCGACAGCCGCATCGAAAATTAATCCATTCAAAGCGGTAAATTTACATCCTTGAGAAAATCTCAAAGAGTTCTGACGAAATCGAATGTCCGGTCGATGGAAGAATAATTCACCACTCACTTCCGTGTAGAGTAAAACCGATCTTGTCAGCCATTTAAAGCCTAGTCCGCCGCAAAGCTGATCATGATCTCCCATAAAAAAAGGCTGATTCGCCCGATGTCTTAAATATCCGACATTAGCAATGATTTTGAGCGGAAGTTTTGCTTCTTTTTGACTCAAATTATATAGCAGGGCGCCAACAATCCCGTATCCGAATGATTTTTCTGAAAAAGGTTCATAAGGAACCGGATAAGTTCGGCCTGTTGGAAATTTCGTGAAAGATACGATTCCCATTTGCATCGGTTTCCCCGGACGTGGCATGTGCGCCTTTATTCCAACGCGAGTCTCGCCTAATGCACCCCACAGATGCTGTTGATCGGTCTGATAGGGAACCATATAAAGGAAACCTTCAAATATACTGCTGAATCCCAATGTTGAACTCAGCTGCAATGTAATATCTTTGCTGAGAACGTTGTCATTTTGACGTTTTTCGGCAAAATAAGAAAAAAAAGAATTAACATATAACCAACCCGGCGCAACAGGTTCGGCATCATAAAGCCGAAGCATTCCCTTCCCTCCCACAAGCGTCGTCTGAGCACGAGTCGGGTGGTGGAGCAAGAATTGAGCGAGGCTCACGATGAGCAGAAATTCAGCAAATGATATCTTAAACATGTCATTAACAACCTTGATGCTCAAACAACAAATTTAACCGCTCTTTGTCAAAGAATCAATGGCTTTTTGGCGGTGATATGAAACATTAGCATTGTGGTCATCAGTGATTCAACAAAAATGAAGCCAAAAGGTTTCGATCGATTCTATCGTGCAATGATGTTTAGCGTGCTAACTAGTTGAATTTTAAAGGATACCGGAAAGTAAAAGCTGATGAATTATGCCGGAAAAACGCATGCCAACGCAAATAATTACAAAATAGTAACGCTCGATACAATTCATGAAGATTTAAGGCAAATATACCTGGGCGCCACTTTTAATTGACTTGAGTTCCGCGATGGTCATTTGAATACTTGCGCGGGCGCTTTCGGCCATCATTCGCGTAGGCGTCTGATGATTCTCCAGGCAATCAATAAAGTATCGATATTCTTCGGTATAACCATCTGTTGCCGGTACTTCCAGAAATTCCGAATCAATATTGCCTTTTCTCCACAAACGCAGAGTGGGTTGCACTCCGGAATCATACTCCAGTTGCCCATCTGAGAACACGGCAGAGTAGGACATTTTAAATCCGGAAAAATAACGCCAACTCGCTTCAGCCAGGCAGCTATATCCTTCGGAGAACAGATATTGAGTGATAACCGATGTGTTCACCCCATTCGGGAATGCCGTTCCACAAGAGAATACTGCACGAGGAAGTCCCAAGAGATGCTGAATAAAATCAACATCATGAACATGAAGGTCGAATAGACAACCACCACTTTGATCAGGTTTTAAAAACCAACTTTGTTCTCCTCCCCAGGAGGGCATACCACTCAGCCTATGAAATTTAATCGAAATCAGATCGCCCAACACCTTTTTTCCCATCATTTCTCGGAGAAGTACATATTCAGGCCAAAAGCGGATACATTGAGCAATAAAAAGTTGGCGTTTAAATTTCCTTGCTGCCTGAATCATCGAATCGCAATCATCAAGTGATAATGCCATAGGTTTTTCGCACACCACATGCAGGCCGGCTGCCATGGCTTCGACGGTATAGTCGCGATGTAAATGTGTCGGCAAGCAGATGCTGATACAATCTGCTTTTTTCTCTGCGAGGAGAGCCGGAATTGATTCAAAAAAGGGGGCATCATAGGCCTTTGCTGTATCAATTTTGATGTTGCCATCGGTGACAGAATGCCACTTGTTACGATCCTGTTCGACAATGCCGACCAACTCGGCACCGGAAAGTTTTTGCAGCGTTGCTGCATGAACACTGCCGATAAATCCATGACCAAGAACAGCGAATCGAATCATAAAACCTCTTGATAAATGTCAGTCAAATTCCGAGAATGCAAAGGCTTTTGTTTCTACTTTACCATGAACATAAGCACGGCCTTTCCAACTGTATCTGCCCCAATTGGACCATATACCGATGATGATGAGATAAAGCCACTGAAGCAGTTCCGCCCCGACCAGCGGGATTACCCGCACGGATCTGGCTGCTTTACGGGCATTATTTTTAAAAAAGAAGAAATCAGCCGCAATTTTCATCAGAGGAAATATAATGGCCGGGGGGATGAAAATCAACAAGATTGCCGAAACAAATAAACAAAGATGAAAAAAGTAAATCCATAATTGCAGCCATAGTATAGAACGGGGATAGATAGCGGCTTTTGAAGCCCATCTGAGTCGTTGTTTGAAAAACTGATTCAAATTTCGATTGGCATGGGTAATCACTCCGGCATTCATGGAAGCGGCAAAAACACACTTCCATTTACGCAGTTTTTTCATTTTTTGCAGCAGCAGATCATCATCACCGGAACCAAAGTGACCAATCTGATCAAAACCATTCACTTGGAAATAAGCGCTTTTTCGATAAGCCAAATTAGCGCCATTCGCTAAAAAAGGATGGTTCAGACCAAAAGCCGCTGCTCCAACCAAGACAAATCCAAGAGAATCCAGCGCCTCGATTCTACTTAAAAAATGTTCGTTTTCCTGAACAACAACCCAAGATGCCACCAAAGCCGTATCAGATCGAAATTGACTCACCATCGTTTCAATCCACGTCGGCGGCGCCATACAATCTGCGTCTGTCGTCAAAATGATCTCCCCGCGACTGGCAATTATGCCAGTATGCAATGCCGCTTTTTTAGGCGACAATCCCTCAAAGCTTTTTGATTGCAGTAGTTTGAGCTGATGATTGGTCCGCAGCTGCACCAAATCATGGGTCGAATCACTTGAATCATCATTGATGAAAATAATTTCGTATTTTTCAGGCGGATAGGATTGGGTCGTCAGGTGCTGAATGCATTTATTAATATATTTTTCCTCGTTTCGAACCGGCACGATGACAGAGACAAAAGGGCGTTCATGGCTATCAGGAAGCAGGATCAGCTTCTTCAAGCCGCGATTCAGAATGCATAAGAACGCAATATAAATAGCCGCATTCAAAGTGAAAATGATTAAAGCCAGATGGATGAGCACGTTACCTTCCATTCATTCGACTGTTGGATATGTATCTTTTAAACAAAAACAGTAAAAGCCCCAATAAAGCCGGCAAAAGCACATTCAGGGTAAAAAGTAAAAACGAAGCGTTAAATGCAGCAGCTGAAGAAATGTTAAAATGTCCGAAAAAAAATACTGCGGCACTCTCACGGATTCCCAGATCACCCAAAGAGATCGGCAGCAATGATTTGCTGAACATGACCGCAAATGAAGCCACCAATCCTTCCCAGAGGCGGATATTTTCGAAAGCGAGTACAAAGAACACCAGTTGCAGGCAATAGGTCAGCGTTTGCAGCATCGAGAAAAAGCTCAGTCGCAGGGTCAATTGAGGCGTCACCATCTCAATGCCTTTCAAAAAGCGATCCAGGGCGGGAAATCGACTGTTTTTTCGATGAAAATAAAAAACCAAATCGCGCAGCAGAAAAGGTCGGAAAATGATCACCAGGATGAGAACAGCAAGGAACACTGTTATCATCAAAATGGGAAACCAGATCAATAGATGCAGATTCAGAGAGATAAAATGAGAAAATCCAATAATGCCCAATAGATAAAGTACAGCCAAACTGATAAATTTATCAATGGTCAAAAGTCCCATCAGCCGAACCCAATCCGCATGACTGATGAACAACGTACGCGCAAAATCACCCAGTCTGCCCGGAGTAATCAGCCCAAAGGCAGAACCTACAAGTAGGGAATAAGCAATCTGGCGGTTACGTGCAGTTTTCACTTCACGACGAACAATCAATCGCCATTTGATAAATTGCAGGTAAAGATTGACCGGCAACAGCAGGATAGAATAAAAAATCCACTGGAGATTTGCCAAGCGAATGCTGGTAATGAGGCGGTCGAGGCTGATTCTATGGATGAGCAGGATCATCACCAACAAGGCAACAATTATTTTTAAAATGAAAAAGCTGATTTTACGCGCGGGGAAAGACACAAATCGAAATCACCATGCAAATTCAGTTCATCGGCCAATAGCCGGCACAGGACAAAATATAGGTTCAGAAATCGTTAAAACCAAGTAAAATTCCGGCAAAATAAACTGCATTTCGCAAAAAACATTTGCAAAAATCAAGAGATATCGCGATTATTCATTAAGCATGATTATTTTGAAATATCGTCCAGAAAACCGAATGCTTCCGAGAAAGAGGTTTATATGAAAAGAGTTTTTACTGTTTTCACCATATTCGTTCTCATCATTTCCGCATTGCTGGTTTTTAAGCGAAGAAATGAAAAACTCGAACACGCCAGAACGACTGCCGTGTGGAACACGATCAAGAACGATACCTCCCTGGCCGGCATCGCCGCATTTTTGAACAAGCATCCTGAGAACAGAATGACGCCGAGAATCAAAAATCGATTCGATAGTCTGCGTATGGAAAAAGCATGGAAAAAAGCTCTTCGGTCAGAGTCTGCAGATGCATTGTTGGAATTTTTATCAAATTTCCCTCAGAGTCCACATGGCAACACAGCGGACTCACTTCTGGATTATCTCCAGGCAGAATTGGACGGGCCGAAAACACAACAACAGGCGACATCAGACGCGTTTCACAGGTTCAGCGATAAAGATTCTGGGACAACGGCAGTGCAGGCGGAGTCCTTGGCTATTGCGAATGAGGTTGCCGGCATACTGAGCAAGGATCACACAACCCTTCCGGCGGCGCAAAGGCTGTCTGCTTCAGCGGGCGATCAAAACGTTATAGAAATCGAAAATCAAACAAGATACAATCTGACAGTGCGATATAGCGGTCCGCAGTCCAAGCGTTTGAATTTGCCGCCCAGAACAACCCTTGAGTTAATTCTGCCGAATGGTGAATATCGCGTTGCCGCATCGGTTAATGCCGGCGGGATCATCCCGTTTGCAGGTGTTCAACGACTCGAGGGCGGGGAGTATTCAAGCCGCTATTTTATCAGAGGTCAATAATATCTTTGGAATAGGCTGATGTGGGGAAGGACTTTCGATAAAGTTCCGTTTCTATCCATGTTGCTTGAAGATGGGATCCAGGTGTCGAATCGGGCAGGGATAACCACCTTCCTGGTAATCACAATCTCCCCAGTAAAAGCAGTTGACCGAACAAATGGTATCGCTTTCCTGAAGACGAGCGTCAGGATAATCAGCTCCTTCCTGGCGCAGCTGTTTAAGCAGTCTGCGGCGATCCTGAAAACCAGCCCAGCCGTTTTTCTGCAATAGTCCAACCGTAACCAATTTTGCCAAGCTTTTTGATGCTTTGGACTTCGGATTCTCAATTACAAATGGTTTTAACTCTTTAACTGACTTGCGGACGTTCTCATCGTACTCGATAAAACCGATATATTCGACATCAACACTTAAAAGATCGTGCGCAGCAGTTTTGAATGAATCACCTTCCTGAATTTCCTTGTTTGAATGCACCATATTGAGAATCAGGCGCGGATGATAGCTGCTCAGAAATGTCTCAATTGAAAATGCAGCAATTTCATCAATTTGCCGCACATCATTGATAACATCATCCATTGTGAAATGCATTTTCCCCGGTTCCGCATACATATGCTGTTCCAAGATCGCGACGGCTGATGTATTTTTTCGCAAATCGCGCATCAGTTTTCGCATCACTGCCATTTTTAGAAAATTGAAGGTCTCCTGAATGGCCATAGGCTCCGGGGTCGTGACTAAAATGCCGTGTTCAGCTGCCAGGAAGAAATCGATGACATTATATGAAGAACCGGCGCCCAAATCGAGCAGGATGTAATCGGCATTCAGATGTTTCAATTGATTGATAAAACGAAGTTTTTGATGAAAGCGCGGGTTCGCGATACCGAGTGTGCCGCAAGCTCCGCTGATCATTCGCAGATTTTTTACCGGCGTTTCAAGACAAATATCTTCAAGGCTTTCCCGTTGCAGTGAATAAAAATGATAAAAGGTATAGTCGGGTTCCAGTATTCCCATACATGTATGAAGATTCGCGCCGCCGAAATCAGCATCGACGATCACGACATCGTAATCATGGGCTGCCAGTCCAATACCCAAGGAAGCGGTCAACACTGTTTTACCTACGCCTCCCTTACCACCACCGACCGCAAAAACCGTCTTTTGGTGAACTCTTTTTACTTCCTCAGTAAATAGATTGCGAAATTCATCGATTTCACTGGCTTCAACCCATTCCTGCATATCTTCATGATAAACTAAATCACCCTGCGTGAACTCGCCTTTGACAACCAGATTGCGAATTTCCGAAGAATTAAATGGACCCAGCTGCCTGTCTTTAATTTTGACAAAAACTTCTGCCATATTTTTTCCTGCAGGTTTTTCTCGTTAGTATTCCTCGAAAGGCATCTGAGGATCGATTAATATTATGCTTTACGCACATTAATCGCTTTATCACCTTTAAAATCACTCTTCACATCGAACTTGACTCGCAACCCCTCTGTAAGTTGGTGTGTTTTCAAGGTTGCAGACAAATCACTAACATGAAGGAAAATATCATCCTCATCATCAGTGGTGATAAAGCCGAATCCTTTTGATGCATCCCAATGTTTAATCGTGCCATATTGCATAAAATAATATACCTCCAAGTATTTATTTTGCGAACAATTTTCCAAAAAGAGAGAGCTAGAAATTAAAAGGTTGGAATAGTAAGGAAGGTTGGATACGCAAAGCAGGCGCGGGCAGATGAAAATAATTGATAAATTCGATTAACTTGTTCAATGCTGGTTGTTTAGTTTTTAACTTCAGTAGATCGTAATCAAGGCCGAAATACAACTCAATTTTTCCATCCGTCTTTTCGCTAATTCCATAGCCTGCCGATAGATTCAAAAAAGCAGGCCACCAGTTTCTCAGAAAGCGAGGCAACAATGGCCGCGGATTGGCGCACAGCCAAAACGTCATCCCCGCATAATCATCAATAAAGTAATCATTTTTGATGCCCTGCTTTGTCGGGTGGTAGCTCATCTTAAGAGTGAATTTTTGCAAAAAGGGACTATGAGCCTTTAACACGGGCAAAAGGACACCGGCAGTATTGGCTGTCAGATCGCCGAGAGAAAAACCCCATTCCTGAAATCTCGCATCGAACAATTCAATTTCAAGCATAAACAGCCAACTCGAAGCGGCGCCCAACCAAGAGGAACAACCATTGGATAAGCCAATCCAATTAAATGTTTCAGTCATCAAAAAAGCGAGTTGTCGAGCGCAATAAAAATGTCCGAACTTATCCATATGCAGCCACAGACTGTCATGAAAACCAAAGTCATATAGTCCCTGATTTTGCTTCCAGCCGCGATATAAATGAAAATGCGTTTGCGGGTGATTCCACCAAATGTTGTTAAATTGATGATATGCCCACGAATGGATGATAGTTGCACTCCCGACGACAACGACGGCTCTCAGGGGACGAAAATTCCGAAACTCAAATGATCCGGAGGCTTTCAAGATAGCTGGAGATGATGATTGGGGGAGAGGAGATAAAGTTGAATAGGTTGAAAACGATGAGATCGTTCGCCGCACAGGAGGCGTGATAGAACCGATATCAGTGGGGAATAAACAGGAAATGACCAGCTCACCTTCAGCAGCATTCACCAAACAAGGAGGAAAAAGAGTGAAGGCTGCATACAGCATTATTTTTGCTGAATTAAATAACCGGGCTTTCTGCGTATCACGCTCCCCGACTTTCTGATGAGAAAATGATTAAGAATATCCATGTCGATTGTAGCCTGACAATCGACATGGACGGCATGATGTCAATTAGGCTTCCGGATCGACGGTCTTGTCATTTGTCGCAGAATTTTCCTCACTTTTTTCTTCATTTTCTTCTTCTTCACTCTCCTCCTCAGCATCCTTTCTTTCCAGAAGATTTTCATCATCCTTGACTTTTTTGATCACCAGAAAGAGGAGCGTATTCCCG
>Ga0105103_10000993_pt1 | contig 16059 bp, 11 predicted proteins | sample PPLLaktember2015_2_FD_79107 | JGI IMG/M metagenome (GOLD analysis project Ga0105103, IMG submission 79107) | Freshwater sediment microbial communities from Prairie Pothole Lake near Jamestown, North Dakota, USA - PPLs Lake P7 Core (6) Depth... | ecosystem: Environmental > Aquatic > Freshwater >...
AAACATGATAGAAAAGCATGTTCTACACAATGGTAAGAAGATTATTATCCTTGTACCTGAGTACATTAAGGATTGTACACTACCTAAGATAGATTTATATAATTGTCCCTGGTGTGAATTTTATACGCAGGGAATATATAATCTAAACTTTATAAGGACTAATTAATCGACTATACCGATTGGTATAATAAAGAATTGAATTATTTATTTTATTCTTTTATTATCCCTATATAGAGGAAATAATAAAACCAAAAAATAACCGAATTGTAAGGTTTAAAAGGTTATTTTTATGGTAAAATCTTTTTAAGATAAAAAACTTCAGAAAACAAAGGATAGATCTCATGAATAACTTCTTTTTCTTCTTCTTCAAGGTTCTCACGAATAACAGCCGCAATTCTGAGAAAGGCTCATCCGGTTGTGGCGGCTTGCTCTTATTCGCGCTTGCAATTTTATTCTTCGTCGTTATCGGGGATGCGATTGCACACAATGTTGCAAATGAGTGCATATTTGAACTAATGGGAGTAGGTCCCTGTTGGTTCGGTATCCACTAAGAATAAAGCAAACAATTGAATAAATAATAAAAGAAAGAACTAGGAAAATAAATAAAATCCTAGTTCTTTTATTTTATACACTAATTGGAGTATCCAGGTATTATATAATCAATTAGTATTCGTAGTGCTGGAACCAGATTAGTATACATCCCTACTCCGGCATTATTTATAAATATACTAATCATATAATTATTATCAAAATTGTCATACCCCCCATTGTTGATAAAAATAGTCGACATTTCGTGTAGGTGGATGGGGCGTGTGTACCGCACGGACGGTAACTATAAAATTTCAATTTGAATAATCGGATAGAATCAGTCTTATTATATTACTTATATGATATTATATGTTAAATACAAAGAGCCAGATAAATAATATCTGGCTCTTTCAATAACTTACTTCTTTATATCTATTATAGTATATGTTAGAGATGTTGAGGAATCTTTTTCCTTCCGGTTTTTTAAATTCTTTTTACAGATTGCTATTGCTGTTCCTTTATCCATTCTCTTATCTTTAGCCATAATACTTCTTACGCATTCTTCTACGTAATCTACATTACTCTTATTATCTCCCCCCTGGTCTTTATCTATTCCATATGGAGACATTATATATTACCTCCTTCCTCTGTTGGCTTGTCATCATCCTTTAGACACATTAGACTTTTGAAACATTCTTCTAATTTATCACTGGTGATTTGTTTTTCCTTCATACACTTTCTTAGCTTATTATCTATATTATCTATGATTTCATTTTTTTCTAGGAGTGCTTTTTGGGCGGAAGTTAATTGGTCTTCCAGGTATTTACAGCGGGAGATCAGATCTTCTTCTATTTGTCTAAGCGTATCTATTTCTTGTTTGTTCATCCTCAGCACAATATCAGCTATATTATTTACTGCGGTGATTTCTGCTTTCTCTGCTTCTACCTCAACCTTTTTAACTTCTGCATTGTCTTTCCTAAATTGAAATAAACCGGTTACAACTGTAGCTAATAAAGATAGGGCAGAGGTTACTATAGCTACTATTACTGTTGGGTCCATTATTTAGTTACCCCCTGCTTATTGAAGATAAATACTACCAGTGATTGTTTCGTGACCATTTACGGTAGTTTGTCCTATAATTCTAGCCTTTCTTATTCCTGCCACTGTATGCACTCTACAATCAGCCTTTCCATGCGTCTTTAGATTGTCTAGTATTTCTGCGCAATCCGCGTCTAAGAATCTAAATATATTCTTATCTTGTAGCTGTTCTTTATCATAACCAAGAGCAGCAGCAAGCGCGTGATTTACATATTCAAAATTACCCCGTAAATCTATACTAAAGAAAGGAACTAGGGATAGATCTAGGGCAGCATAAAATTTATGATTTAAAACCTGCTTTGCATGATCTAATGCTTTTGCTTTACCTCTGGCGGAAAATAGCCTGAGCAAGGCACTAAATATATCTCCAACAAACATAAGCATCACGCCTACATGAATAAACATAATGGGAAAATTTTTGCAGAAGAATAAATACATTGAACATGCCAGCACAATATACAGCCTGGGCATAGCAGCCCCAAGTATACTAATGTCTTTCCTTGTCTTACTCTTATATAATAAGATAAGGAAAGATGCACTAGATAGAATTAGTAATGCGACTAATAGTTGATTGTTCATACGATCCTTTTTAGTACTATGTCTCTCAATAGTAATACTGCCTGAGCAACAACGGATAATATTTCCCGGAGTGCTATTATATTGGTTGCAATAAGTTTTAGTGCAGTTCTGGCTTGAGCTATTGTAGAAACATTAGCATCTATCCAGGCCTCTACTTGTGCAATAGTTTGCCCGTTTAGTACATTTGTTTTTACATAGTCTCTTGCTTGCGCTGGAGTCCATGTAGCCCAATTTGGTAATGATTCAATATCCAGATGAGCTGTTTCGTGCTTTACTCGCTCATCTGGATTATGGTTAGCGAGTACTTGATTAGCAAGGTTTATTTGTTCTGGTGTAGGTTCTTCAATAAAAACAATAGTACCAAATTCATCTACACTAAGAATGAGCAAGCCTGCTTTTATTAGTTGACTGTGGAGTAAATCCACTCTGTATGTAGCCATTATCCCCATACCTCCACAGTAAGTTTTCCTGCATAATAAGTAGCGGTACCCCCCGTAAACCTAGCTTCTGTTAGATAAAGTTGATTGTATCCAGTATTGACGGTAGATAGATATACTCTATCTGCGCCGGTGGATCTTGCGGTATCTTTTGTGGAAATACCAGCGCCACCTAGAATGGTGTTTGAGGCATTTACACCAATACCAACTGCGGTTAGTGCAGTACCGTCTGATTCAATGTCACCACGAATATCAGCGTACACATGATTTACATGCAGACCAACCACGTATTCTATGAAAGCACTAGAGTTGTTGTTGAATGGGCGTGCTGTAGTAGAGGTATATGTATGTGTTGCAACTTCACTAAATACCGCTGTCTTTAGTACTTGGTTATAGTAATTCCAGACCATACGCTTTAGTAGATTATCACAGGTAGTTGTAGCAGTATCCATAAAGATTGTGCCAACATACCGCCATGTTGTATCATTACTCCTTACGTACACCCCGTCTACAAGCGATAGTGCTACAGATCTGGCTGTGTTGCTAGACCAGGCGATACCCGCTAAGTAAAGCACTCCCCCGTTGATATATACGAATATGTCTGCTGGATAGCCATCTGTACCTAGACCGCTAACTGTACCGCTGATTTCTGTGAACCTGTAGATCTTCCACTTGGTACCATCATATAGCCCAATCCTATTACCCTTGTATGGGGTGAAGTAAAGCGTGCTTTTATCTGTCTGCTCTGCGGATGGTGTTGGATCTCCTGAAGCTAATGTTAGTCTACCGTTGCAAACGTCATGGTCACTTAGTAGAGTAACCTTTGTTTGGTTTAGTGAAGACTCATCTGTAACAACAAACCCCGCACCAGAGAAAGCTAGTGTAGCCCGTTGGGTCATTGTAGTATTCTCGTAAGAGATTATGTGACCACTGCCGCTACCACCACTCGATGTAGTGTCTGTTATTGTGATAAGTGTTCTATTATTGGCTAGATCATCCGTAACTGTTACACCTGTACCAGTAAAGGACAGATTAGCCCTTTGGGGCATATTTGTAAGGTCATTTTGGATAATGTGCCCTGAAGTCTGTACAGAGGGTGTAGAGCCTGTTGTAGAGCCGCTGATGGTCACTGTAGAGACGCCTGCGGCAGTTACTACGTTTACACTAGGGCCAGTAAAGTTTATTCTCTGTACTCTACCCTGATCTACACCAGAGTAGGAAACTAATACACCAGAGTTTATTATTATATTATCTAGTGTATCTAGTGCTGATTGTACAGTAGTATTATCAGAAGATAACACACCATTGAAATTAGATATGTCTGTGTAGATAGCTGTAGCAGGGTGGTCAGGATCAGTCAGACCTGTTAGCAGACCGTGATCGTTAATTGTAGTTGATATTGCAATATTAGCAGAAGATAATCTAAAGTCCGATACTTCTACGAGGTTAGCACTTGTACCAACTCTTTGGATGAGTACACGATAGAGAAGCTTTAGCTCTTTAGATGGTAGTCCTTCAAGAGACAGAGTTAGATAACTATTATTTATTCTAGCGTTAGCTAGTGTGTTATCTGTTCTTTGTCCAGGAAGTGAGAACAATTGGTAGTCTATGCCGTTGTACGCAAACATCCAATATGCCACATAAGAGGCATTTGGAACATCTGCCAATGAACCATTATCATACTGAATAAGACCGCCCTCATCAACAAGATAGAGTGTCTTGCTGGTAGTTGTATTCCTACAAATATCTGAACCCTGCCGATAAAACACATGCCATTCGTCGCCATAATCACTACCGCCTACATCAATTCTAATATCTTCGTCTAGAATAATGCCTTCGGCAATTTGAAAATCAGGCCATGAGAAAGAAAATTCAGCACCGCAGCCACCCTCATACATTGTACCAAAGTGCGTATGGAACCAATAATGTGTAGCACCATCCATTGCTACACCGTGTCGTTCTTCCCCTACAATCCAGGGATCACCAAATCCCCCATTATACACCGTAGCTACCGGTACATTTCCAGAAGTTAAATCCCAAACATCATACGCTTGTGATAATGTTCCAGCAGTATCATAATAAATGTAATGTAAGCCGGAACTAGAATCATCAACTATAATGCTATCATTTGTCCTAGTAAACTCTCTACCTTTTGAGTAGAACGCATATGTACCAGAAATGGTTAATGCCTTGCTTGTTTGATTGAATGTTATGGGGTTAGTTCTATTTGGGAACCCTGTTGGTTCACTTGTTATTTGGTGAGTATTGTATACATCATAGTCAATAGCTTCAATGGTTTCTTCTAGGTATATACCAGACCCAAGGTTTGTTGATAGGCCGCTAATTCTTACGTTCTCAAATAGTGGCATATCTGTAGTTGCAAGGCTCTGATTGATTGTATCCAAATAACTTTTATTTAGATGGGAGTGACCGTCACCACCACTAATTGTTGTTGGTATCCAATCTACACCATTGTAGATAAGATACTGACCACTAATAGCAGCAGATACAGCAACATCATCCAAGTCATCTAGGCTAGTCACGGTACTAAATGCGGGTACATTAGTAATGTTATCAAAATGTACCGAGGCTAATCCAGAAGTTTGTAGCTCTGTTTCAGTATAATAACGATCATCGTGTGTATGATTAATATCAGCATAGCCGGAGTGAGTATGTGCTGATGGAGGAAACGTTTCTGGAATACTTGTAATACCAGACCAGGAGACACTTTCTGCTGAATCTACAACACCATTATCATTGGTATCATATACTGACTTTAGCATATCCCCTGTACCGCTTGTAGTCGAGGCGGTGACTGTAACGGTTACAGTACCATCATTTAGTGCTGCGGTTACTGCATCACCTACAAAGTCTAAAGCATAAGCTGTACCAAGCGGTGTGCCTTCATCAAGAACTTGGATGCCGCTAGAACCGACCCCACTAACTGTAGAGGTTGTTCCACTAATTGTAACTGTAGCTGTATCGCCCAATACAGTAACGCTAACTGAATCCCCCACAAAATTTAGTTTCTGTACTGCCCCTAAATCAGAGCCTTCATCTTCTACAACTACGCCGCTACCGCTGGTTATAGCAGGTTTATTTTCTATATCATCCCAATCTACTTTGTCTGGATACCACACGCCACCAGAGTACATTAGTACGTCCCTTTCTGCGGGACTAGATATTTGTACATCATCAACGTTGCTTACTAGTGTAATCTTTGTCATAGTTCAATCCTTACATTACCCAAAGTGCGGGACCAAATACCATGTTGTTTACGTAGATTGGGGTACCAGTGTATTCAATCATAACCATTAGCTTAGATAACCTGGCTTGGTTCTTTTCTTGGTATTCTACATTAACAAAAATATCTGTGACACGCATTTGATTTCTTTCTTTATATTCTACCTGGGCAGAAATATTAGTAACATTGTCAGCCATTTATTATCCTCCTAATACAGTTAGCTTTTGCCCAATCTGTAGATCATTAATATCTGTGTCTGTCCAGGGCTGGCTGTTAGATGGCTTAGTGGCATACTCTGATCCAACTAAACGTGTAGTATAGTTATTAAGCACGTACAGGTCAGTACTTTCTGATTCTGTAGCATTCTCTTTTATCATAAGCCGTATCGCACCACTAATTGCAACGGTGTCTCTTGCTCTTGCCTCTACCCATACACGGTGTATTGTAGTACCACTTAGAACTGCATTAGCCACATGATAAAGATCTTTATTATTAATTCCGCTAGTATAAACGTAAGTGGTGTCATTATCAGCGGGGGTTTCATCTACCATCAGATAGTTGGTAGCACCGGATGATGGAGTCCATTGGGAACTGTCACCCGCTGCATTAGGGAATAAAGCTATAACATGCCCATCACCTATCCAAGAGTTGTCACTTCCACCGGCTGTGCTATTTAGTGCGAGATCATCAAACTCAGCCGCGTTTCCACCATAACCTATGTTATCCGCTGTGGTTGAGGTACCATTTCTAGTATCACCTGTAAAGTCAATGTCAGTAATACCATCAACCTTTGTTATAATTCTACCCACAGTATCGTCAATGAGTACATAAACTTCTATCAACGACCACACATCTCTAGCAACAGGGATTGAACCAGTAGCAACAAGTGTGGTAGATCTGTAAGCAATAAGTACCCCGGCATCCGATAGTCTAACTGATCCATGCACAGTAGTACCATTTCTCCAAATCAAAATATACGTACCGTCTTGTGAAAAGCCCGACTCTGGTCTATAACCAATTCTTGCGTAGAATGAGCTAAGGCCGGTTATGTTTCTATAGGCTTCCAAGTTGGAACCAAGTCTCCAAGAGTAATTACCAGATCGCTTATACGTAGTATTTATAGTACCCTCATTGGTATTAGTCCAAAATAATCCGTCACCCATTTCAAATCCTTCTGTATATATTCTAGCCATTATTTTCTCCTTAGTAATAAACTATATGTACAGATAGATCGGAGCCTGGAACGGCTGATCCTACCTGATCTAATTCTGCTGTTAGATATTCTGATACTGCCCAAGAAGGAACTTGAATGGTTGTTGTTTCTCCTGTATTATTACCAGCAACAATTGTTGGCCTGTTCGCCTGGTTTGTAAAAATAGTAGTACCATTCTTGTGAATATCCACAATTAAATTTTGTCCGGTGGGCGCTGTATTTGCTGCTATAAATACTTTAGATATTGTTACTGTTTGTCCAAATACATTATATAGCCTGAATGGATTAGAAATACCAGAGAGGGTTCCACCAAACGTTAGTAGTGCAACTCTTGGGAAAGACCCTACACCAGAGTATGCAATAGTAAGAGTTTCATTACTACCATTGTTATTCTCAGTAATTGTTATACTACTTCCAGCTACTAATTTACTTGCTAGATAGTTTGCTGTGGTATCATTAGAACTAACTTTTACTTTTTCATCTGCACTAGTACCACCACTACTGGTTGCGGTTACTGTAACAATTGTTCTATCGTTAGCACTATCATCTGTTACGGCTACGCTACTTCCTACAAAGTTCAGATAAGTTCTTGCTGGCAGGCTGGTGCCCTCATCTTGAATGGTATGCCCACCTGTTGTAACCCCGCTAGTAGTAGTTCCGCTGGCGGCTATATCATAGTCTACAAAGATTTCATCCCCAGGAAGTAGACTAAATGTTGTAGTAAAACCATTTAGAGTTTCATTAGGAGTAAAGTAGCTATCATCTTGTCTAAGGCCATTGTAGTAAACTTGTAACGTACCCGAAGCAAAGGTGTAAGCAGTTGAGAAAGTATTTACACCAGATAACGTTTCATTATATCTGTGAGTAACGCTTTCTCCACCCCCACCCCCGCCTGTATACTGAACAGAAACTCTGTTACTAGCGGTTTGCGTTACAACTCCACCAACGAAGTCTAGAACTGTGATGCCTGTTGCAACTAATGTCCCATTAGAATAGATTGATACGCTACCAGAAACTCCGCTACCGCCTTCTAATTGCTGTACTCGGTAGCGGATATGGTTTAGGTTGTCCAGTAAGCTCCACCCACTGGTAGGTAAACCAGAAGATGCTAACTCATCATAATCATATGCAATCTTGGTTTGAATGAGTTGCCCTACAATTCCTCCAACAGGCCCACCAGTACCCCCACCAGATCCACCTATACCACCTAGAAAAAGAGGTCTAGACAGCAAGGACATTTTTAAATTTTCGAAATAACCTAATAATTGATTTTCATAATCGAAGTAACTCATAGTCTAAACCTCTAAATCTGGTCGTCGCATCTAATCTTTGTGATGGCTGCTGAAGGTAGGTTGTTAGTTCTGTCTACAAATATTGTTGCTTCTTCTCCACTGTTATAGCCATCCTTTTGCCAGAATACAGGAGGAACCCCACTAATACTAACAAAGATGTAAGGATAGTCTGGATATTTTGTAGTTTCTACATGATTAGCAAAGCCATTGAATGTATTTAGCACAGTAGCCATATTACCTACTGTACCCCTTGCCATAATTACGCCAGGAGTGTAAGTAAGATTTTCCAGGCTAACTGCTACCAGATCGGTTGTAATTGCTTCAGAAATCATTTCTGAATCTGGTTGTGTAAATAATAAGTAATCTACATATTCATTGTCATCATTAGGCCACGCGGCTACTCTTGTTTCTGGAACTAAACTTTTTGTCGCGTCAAGAATAACTTCAGAGTATCTATCTTCTCCACCATTGGGAGAAACATAAATCTGTCCCTGATTGTAGCCGGTCTGTACACCAGAGATTGCTAAGCCACTATAAATAATACTACCATAAACAACTACGGGAGTGGTCTTAGATATTTCCACATTGTATGCCATAGCGGTGTCCATGACTTCTTCGTATAAATCATCTTGAAATCCTTGGAACACTAGTGCATCATCTACGGCCCACTTCGTAAAGTCTAGGTTAAAAGCTCTGCCACTAGCAGGAACCAGAACAGTAGACGTATATCTGCTGGACTGACTCCATGTAGAGGCTGCTGATACAAGAAACGTATCAAATACTAGTGCGGCTACAGAAGAGTCATTATTGAAGTGATACACAGCGTTCTCATACGGCTCAACACCTGTAGCATAAATACCCGTTGTACCAGAAGTGGTAGGGTATCGATATACATTACCATTATCAGCATTATAAAAGAAGAATGATTTATCTTCTGCCATCTGTCTGGCAACGGCTAACCTACCAAGATCGTATGGTACAAAGCGAATAAACAATCCTGTATCAGCATCAATTAATGAAAAGTTTAATGAGCCATTGTTTACGCAAGCAAATATGTCATCATCATTACAGATAAAGAACCTACCAACAGTTGCTGAACTAGCATCAATTGTGTAAGTAACCGTAGCCCCACCAAATCTAGAGAACTTTACGATCATATCCTTTCTTACAGTTATACCACCTTCTAGATAGTCTGCGGATATTGCAATGTAACCATAGTTACCTTTTACACCAAACGCACTAATTGAATCCGTCATTAGTGGGGATAGTGTATCATCTCCACCAGCGATTGCTGATGCTGGACCATCCGAGAAATAAAGCTCTCTATTTTTTCTGTGGTATAGCATACCTACGGGACAGTTTATTGTAACATCAGTTACTTCATCATCGTAATCATACGGAACATCTGTGTATGCGGCAATCATGTTCCAGATGAGATAATCTTCTGTAATACCCATAGCATTGATACCATAGGCACTACCAAAAGATCCGCCCCAAGCAGAAGAACCTGAGAAGCTCCCATAAGCCTCTGCAATAACAAAGTACTTATCACAGTCCCACATGAGCATAACAAAATTTTGTGGATTTTCGGTGTTTTCTGCAAGAATGTATAAATGCCTTTCGCCTTCTTCTATAACAAACGCACTAGCAACCGGAAAGAAACTACCATCAAATTCGATTGACTTTAGTTTTTCTTTCCTAAAACTATAACGATCAATAACAATCTTTTCTCTCTCGTTATCATAAAAGACACAAGCTACTGTTCTATTAGCAACTGCCTGTACTAATTCAATGTTTGTAGTTCTATCATTATTCGTAAAGGTATAAAACATTTGGGTTCCGTCTTTTGTATTGATCTCTTTTACTGTGATAAATTCCACAAATCCGTGATCTTCTACACGCGTGCCACCCTCGTCTATTTCATAAATGTACTTACCATCCGCCTGTACAGACTTGTTATAAAGTGTACCAAGGTTCTCTGGAAATATAGTTTGTGTAATGCCTATGTCAATTCCAGAAACGGTATTAGGGAATGTATAGTAGTTTGGTGCTGCTGCTAAACCGTGACCGTTCCACATGATTACTTCGCCAGAAAAATTAGCCACAACAGACACAGTATTGTTTACTGCATTGTTGTCAATATCTACAATAGTATACCCAGGTATTTCATCTTCATCATACAACTGGTATCTAGTGTACTCTGACGCAGAAGTAATATTATAGATCCAACTTCTTGCTGGATTAGTACCACGCAGAGAGAACCCCGCAATAATATCGCCATTGTTCTTGTCAATGGTAACAGACGTACATACACCGCAAGCAACTGGATAATGAATATCATCAAACTCATCATAGAAATCTGGTTGGAAGTATCGCCATGTTGCATCTGCCTCTGTTCTTACAAAGCAATGTCCTTGCTCAGTAGCACAAGCAAATACACCGTTATCCACAATAAGATCATGCACATAGAGGTCGGTTAGCCCCTGAGAAAAGTCTGTCCAGGTATGTGTACCAGTGAGTGGTTTTCTCCATACACCGGCTCCCCATGTACTAACATAAATCATACCACCGTAGTCATAATAAGCAAATAGCCTTGGGCATCTTTGGTTTAGTACCATGTGAGTTACTAAACCCCTATCAGATAGGGAAGACCCGATGGAGGTAATCATTCCACCAGCTTGTAGTCTGGTTGAGTTTATAAAAACAACATCCCCAATGTCTAGGTCTTTATGACCAGCTACTTCTACCGTGATTTCAAAATTAACTTTATCAAATTCTTTCAAAGCTCTAAATGCAATTAGGTTAGCTGCTGAAGCATCTCTAATTGACGAGTTAGAAATAACAGTTGTTCTTACATCGTTATCATCAAATTCATTAGCATACTGACCAGATCGATCAAGATCTGAGAATACCCATCTACCTGTGCCTGGATTTCCTGTACCCCACACAACCACTCTGTTTCTAAACATTTTGTCGTGGTTGTTTGTATTGATACTAATGATCTCATTATCATCTAAAATATCTGCATAGTTTGCAGTATCTACATTAAGTTTACCAATGTGGGCTGTGTTATCAGCGTCGAATGACAAATACCAACCATTCTGTTGAAGTAATGGCACAATTGCATCCATAGCTGTTTGTTTACCAAATGCAGTATTATTATTTACTAGGCTACCATTATCACCATCATCAAAGGTCCAACTAACAGTAGCCGCAGTTAGAAACTTTTTAATCCAATAATCTGAGGTTGACTCATAATCAACCAGATAAGATTCAGCGATAAAATATGTCTGTACTTTTATTGAAGCATCTTGACAGGCCAGTGTTTGAGAAGACTTAGGATACGATCTATCATATGTGTGAACGTAGTAAGTACCCTTTTTTACTCCACCTTCATATAGAACTACTTCATCATAAATAGAAGGCGTAAAATCTCTAGTAGTTTCCAATCTAAGTTGTCCAAGGCTAGTACATAAAGATTTATCCCTGTCATAAGATATTACTTTATCTGTAATATCATCCCCATCACAAAATACTTGTACGTTTATATATGCCATTATTCTTCCTTTGTCATTCTTCTTAGATCCATTGATGTAATGTAACCTTGTGGCCCCATTATGTGGTCACAACCAAATACATACCAATCGCCAGTAATACTAAACCTGCTCATAGCAGCGGTGATTACTGTTCTTGCTCTAAGTGCTGGATTACCTACCACAGATAATGCAACAGTTTCAGTAACTCTATTCAATAGGTCTAGGTTATAGTCTGCAATACTTTGTGCCATACCACCTTGATCGATTAGCTGTGGAAATGCTAGTACTGCTGTTTTATAAAATCCTGCGGGAAGCAGGGATGATGAATCGCTTGCTTCAGCATACACGCCTTCAGCACCATAAACAACCACTCTGTTTCTCAAAGAGCGTTCTGATTTGACATAAGCCATATCTATTGTGTTAGCATCACCAAACGTGTAGCCTGTTGGGGTGTCTGCAACATCCCCAGGTTGTCCGGTAGTACCGTCCATTACATATGGTTTTCTATTCTTGAAATTTATTGTGCCATCTGCGTCAGCCCATATTGTCCAGGTAAGTAGATCTGCGATAGTTCTACAGTAATCATAGACACTTACAAGGTTTACTTCGAATTCATTCTTCACGCCAAAGGTAAAATAAGTTGGCGTAAAATCATAAGAAGTCAATCCAGCCTCAGCCATTAGATTTTGTACCAATGTTTCAGCAGCAATGCTTTTATATTTCAGGGGGGTGCTTGGGTTCGAAGATGCGATAAAATAATCCTGCGCTCTAACTAAGTTATCATAGGCTACAATAACGTAAGTATTATCTGGTATCTTACGCTCGATTTGTTTTACGTATCCTGTAAATATATCTTCGTGATTCGTGGTGTAGCCTAAATCTATTGTAACTGCATCACCCAACGTAAGTGCTGTTTGTGTACATTCTATGGTAGCTGTAGTTGTTGGACTATCGTGATTAGAAGTTATAGTAACACCAGTAATATAAGCGCAGCTAGTAACGTCACAATAAATTGTAGATGCCATGTTATTCTTCCTCGTATAATTCTAGTGTTACTGTATATACTGGTGTCTCACAGTCTTGTGTTGTATCAATTGTTTGGTATACCATCTCATCCCGTTTGTATGAGATATTTGCCAAGAGCAATGATTTTGAAAAGCTATTATTACCCGTTAGATAATAAGCGGTTGCATTATCAATCAGCCCCTTTAATGAATTTAGGTTAGAGTCTCCAACCACTTTACATTGTACTTTCCAGATTGGAGACTCGTGCCCAAATATTTGAATAACTGTTGCTGATGTTAATGGCTGTAATCTTGGCATTATCTGCTTTCCAGATCCTTCTAGACTTTGAACATAAATGCGAATACTATTATAATACCATGCCATTTTATCATTCCTAAATTACATTAATGTTTTTACCAGTACCAGTACCAGTATATCTTACTAGGTCACTCTTTAGATACTGCTTTACTACTGCGGCTAATTGTTTACCATCCACGTTTAACGTAGTTTTATTTTCGATGGATAGATTTAGTCTTGTTGAAAGATTGGATAGTGCCTGGGTTATACCGCTTGTAATATCACCCGCACCCGCACCAGCAGCAGGTAGACCAAAACTAAGTTGTGGACCAGCAGCAGGTAAGCCTAGTGAAGTTAATAAACCAGTAAGGAACTTAGACATTTCTCCTAGAAATCCAGTACTTTCTGTTGCGGCTGCTGCTGGTGATACTGGATACATAGCATCAGCTTCTCTAAACTTTTTCATTTGATCTGCTTGATCAGGAGCAAGCATTGGCTTTTCCTTTTCAACATCAGGTAGTTTGTAGTTTGGAGAACCCTTGGACGTATAAGACTTTAGTATCTCATCCAACACGGGAACTTTCTTTATTTCTTCTTCTGCCCCTGGTGCAGTTACTTCTGGAATACCACCAGTACCACCGGAAGGTTCTTTAGCAATCAACTTAGCAGCTTCGTAGGGAATCCAGAACGATGCACCGTCGGGTAGGTTGAACATACCATCAAGGGCTTTCTGTTCTGTTTTTAGTATTTCTTGGAGTAGATACTGAACGATCTTCCAATCTTTTCTATCTTTGCTAACACCATCATTTAGAACATTGATCATTTCTTCTTCTTGTGGTTTGTAGCCAAGACCTTCTAGTTGAGCTTTCATCTGGTCATACTTAGGCCCATTAATAATTCCCTTGAAGTCCGCTTTAGACATATCAAATGTCTGGAACCCAATGCCCTTCATCTTATCCATTAGTCTGTTCTGTTCTTTCAAACTTTCTTCTGCTTTTTGTAGATAGGTTGGCATTAGTCCATCAATCTTGTCATAACCTTCTTCCATCTTGATGAGCAACGGATCTAGTGAATCTATCATAGCCTGAATAGCTTCTGGATCGATAAGACCCAACTCTACCTGGGCTTGCATATCTTCAGTTTGTAACTTCATAGCTTCTTCAATAATCATACCAATGTCTTGTTTATTGTATTGAGAGAAGTCCACTTGCTCTAGTAGATTTACCTGGGCTATAATTTGGGTATTTAGCTCTCTGATTTGACTAGCTAATTCTGCTACAGCCTTTTGTTGGTTAGCTGCCGCATTATTATATTCAGTACTACCAGCAGTAAGATTTTCTAGTTCAGTACCAGTATCTATAATAAATTGTTTTAGGTCGTTGAATTTCTCTAGGTCTTCGTCTGTACCTCTAGCAATTACATTACTGAATACTTCAAAGAATTCTGTACTATCCTTGAATTCTTTTCCAACTGTATTATAGAATTGTGATGCTGTGGCAGAGAAGTCATCCAATCTAGCTTGTCCTCTGCGGTATGGAGCAGCACCAAGATCCCCTTGTGAATATAATCCTCTTAGTTCTTCTCGTCTAGCGGTTACAGCCGCGCTGATTTGTGGAGCATATGCTGATTCTGTAGTTCTTGTTGCTGCCTGTGTTTTATTTTGAGCAGCAGCAGCTTCCCTAAACAAAGCATAAATTCGTTCTTTGTCTTGTGCAGAAATACCAGTAGTAGTTTCCAAGGTAGTCAACATGGCCTGCGTTGAGGATAAACCCTTAAAGTCAGCACCATATTGAATTTTACCAATTACATTATATAAACCTTTTCTTAGCTGTCCAACGAATGAGCCAGCACCAGTATCTTCACCTAGGAATTTTCTTAGCTCGCTGATTGCTTTTTGTTCCTTTTGCTGTTGAACAGTTAGATCTTTACCTTCTTGTTCATCAGTACCAGTTGGTGGTGCAAATGCCTCATTAAATAAATCAGCAAATTCTGGTTTGTAATCTTGTGCCGAATTAACAATACCTTCCGCAATAAACGAACCTAGTGCGGCACCAATAGTTGCTCCAAGTGGACCACCTAAAGAGGCACCAATGGCTAGACCAGCAGCGCCACCAAGAACATTACCCCAACCCTTGGCAGTTTCTCCTGATTGAAAATTGCCTATGGCTGACATTGCTGGCATAATTGCGCCAGCAGCATAGGGCAATCCAGTGGTCAAACCTCTGCCAATAGGAGCAGCGGCCCCATATGCACCAGCAAAACTAGCGCCTCTTGCCATTGCTGCCCCACCTACTAAGCTTTGAGCGCCACCAGCAATTCCAGCATTAATTCCCATAAGGCTGGATCTAACACCGGCAGAGTTGCTAATTAGTGCAACTGCGCCAATGGCTGCATACAAGGCTGGTCCTGCTTTTCCAGCAGCGTCAGTTACCTTAGATAATGCTGTAGTAATTACAGTAAGTATATCTACAATAGATTTAAACGTGTCAAGTAAACCACCGGACTCTCCAAGTGCTTGTGCTAGTTCTTGAAAAGCATTGCCGAGCCTGGTTGTTGCTGTCTGTACAGTATCTAATTTCTTTCCTAGTGCATCAGCAGCAGCACCTTGCGAATCTTCTTGAGCCGCTGTGATTGTGTCAATCTTTCCTAAGTTCTGAATAAACGATTGGAAGGCGGCTTGTCTTCTAGAACCACCGCCCAAAGCATAAGTCAATCTGCTAAACTGATCTGGATCAATAATACCAGCATCAGATAATTGTTTGATCTCTTGCATTAAAGCTAGGAAGTCTTTCGTCTTTCCTGTAGAATCTGTAATGGAAATACCTAATGA
>Ga0105103_10000994_pt1 | contig 16057 bp, 18 predicted proteins | sample PPLLaktember2015_2_FD_79107 | JGI IMG/M metagenome (GOLD analysis project Ga0105103, IMG submission 79107) | Freshwater sediment microbial communities from Prairie Pothole Lake near Jamestown, North Dakota, USA - PPLs Lake P7 Core (6) Depth... | ecosystem: Environmental > Aquatic > Freshwater >...
AACGTTCCCATCATCAATCTGTCGTATGACGGACAAGGTCTGACAAATATCACCACCCGTCTCGAAGCATTTATGTATCAGGTAAGGGAACATTTTGCGGATTCCGATAATGGGTCTGACAGGGAGTATATGCGGTTTTCTCAAGGTAAGGCAGAGTAGTACAATCTCGTCCCTATCGCCTATGACCCATGCCCAATCGCCCATTCTACTATGAGCTTACAGCTATGAGCCATGAGCTGCTTAGTAAATCCTCGGCCATGGCTCTTGCTTAGGCTCCTGTCTTCTCTCGGGCAGTGATTCGGGTCTTTGGTCAGGCCGGGAAGAGGGGCTACCGTCAGACCTGGGTCCCCTTAACCACTCGAAGAATGGAGAAAAGACAGACGGCGCCGCAAAGTCATCAGGCGGATACCGTCTCAAAGCTGTACCCATAAAACTCATCCAAATAGGAAGGCAAACCCTTGCCCCACTCTCTTTTTCGCCCAATGATGTTCTTGTGTCAAACCCTACCCATACGCCGGCGATTACGTGAGGTGAATATCCGATAAAAAGCGCATCATAATAATTGCTTGTAGTTCCTGTCTTGCCTGCCACCGGATACCCAAGCCGGGAGGCGCCTTTTGCCGTGCCATATTCTGTCGGTCCCTTCAAAAGGACGTTCATCTTGTACGCAACATCCTCGGATATTGCCCGCGCCTTTTCTTCATGATTCTCTTCCAACACGTTTCCTGCTCCGTCAACAACCCTCATCACAGCCATTGGCTTCACGCGAAAGCCGCCATTGGCAAACACAGAATAACCCTTAACCAGATCAAGAAGGGTCAGGTTGGATGTCCCAAGCGCTATGGCAAGCTCATGGGGGAGATCTGCATCTATGCCCAAGTCCATCATCACATCTTTGACGGCATTAACACCGACCTCTTCCAGCAACCTCACCGTAGCGGCATTTTTTGAATGGGCAACTGCGTCCCGCATCGATATTTGCCCGAGATACTTTCCATCATAATTTCTTGGGGTCCAGGTTTTTCCCATCCCGATAGGGTATTCCTTTGGTTCATCAACAAGCATGGCATCAATGGAATACCCCTTTTTGAGGGCTGCACAATAGATAAAGGGTTTGAAGGCGCTGCCTGATTGGACTTTGGCAGATACTGCTCTGTTGTACGGACTTTGCTCAAAGTCTCTCCCGCCCACCATGGCAAGGATATGCCCTGTCTGAACATCCATGCAGATGAGCGCGCCTTCAATCTTCACTGTCTTGATAGGGTGAAATATGTGGACCTTTTCCCCATCAATGCCGTCGTATGTGGCTTTTATGATATCACCGGGCTTGTAAGGAAAGGCATCGATCTTCAGGAAACCCTTTTCGTTGCCTGCAAAAACAGCATAACCATTATTAAGTTTCTCTGATACAAGAAGATTGTATGGTTTGCCGGCCTTCAGGCCTACTTGTTTATAATCCCTGTCTCGGGCCTTTTTGTAATCATTCCACTTCTTTCTGTCCATGTGGGAAACAACGCTGTAAGCACCTTTTCTTTGCTCATACAGGTTTAAACCCCTTTTGACAGAGTCTTCGGCCAACCTTTGCAGCCCCGGGTCTACCGTGGTATAAATTGATATTTTTCGTGTTGAAAGAACACCCTTGCCAATCCGCTCCTCCACAGACTTTACTACATAATCCTTGAAGTAGCTGTCGGCAAAAACTCCGTTGTTTTCACGGATATTTATTTTCTCCTTAAGCATCTCATTCTTGCGCCGCTCGTCGATGAACTTCTTTTCAGCCATCTGCCCAATAACATATTCCTGCCTGACCCGCGCACCGCCAGGATACTTTTTTGGCGTGAAGCGTGAAGGCGCCTGGACAATTCCTGCAAGCAGGGCAGCTTGCGCCCTTGTTATTTCCCATGCATGTTTTCCGAAATATATCTGTGATGCCGCCTCAATCCCATATACTCCATGCCCCATGTATACGTTGTTCAGATAAAGGTTCAGAATCTCTTTCTTTGTCAGAGATCTCTCCAACCGGTATGAAAGGATCGCCTCACGGGTTTTCCTGAGGATGCTCCTTTCAGGGCCGAGCATGAGTGACTTAATCACCTGCTGGGTAATAGTGCTTCCCCCCTGCACAACCCTTCCGGAGGTAACGTTCTTAAAAAGAGCTCTTACAATACTTTGAAAATCGATTGCCCCGTGTTTGAAGAACTCAGCATCTTCTGCGGCCAGAAAAGCATCCTTCACGTATTGGGGCATCTTGTTATAATCAACAAAGATCCTGTTATCCGGAACAACCAGGTATATCAATTCGCCATTCACACCATAAATACTACTGATAGGCTTATTTTCAAGGTGCTTAAGGACCTTTACTGAAGGGATGTCTTTCATAACATACAGGTAAAAACCTGCAGCGAGAAGCATGACCGAGCATACTACCATTAATACCATGTAAATCAGTATCTTTCGTTTCAAAAGCTTATTTCTCCGTTTGTATGCCAATATTTAGCCTTTCGATACTCCATAATACCATGAGTCGTTGTTGTTAAGCGTTGAAGGTGTATATTTTCATCATGCCTATTCAATAATTTATGCTGTCTTCTGACTGTTCGATGATGGTTGACAACAGATGGTTGCTCTTACAAGATTGCGCACGTCACAATTGCCTTTGAAACTAACTGGCCTTCATTGTTTTTGACATCCACATCAACTACCGCAATCTTCTTACCTTTGTGGATTATCCTTGCCTCTGCAAATATGACGGTATCTTTAACAGGCAGTAGATAGTTGATTTTCATTTCGAGGGTAAGGGCTTTTTGCTCATCTTTTAGAATCGTTAATACTGCATTTATTCCGGCTGAATCTGCCAGGCTAGCTATGGCGCCACCGTGAAGATAACCGTAGGGGTGAGTCAGGCAGTCTTTGAAATCGAGCCGAAGCTTTGCGTACCCTTCCATGGCCTCCGCAATTGTAATACCGAGATGCTTATAGTAGGGTGACTGCTCGGCAAGCTGTAATGGTAAATCCAGAATCATAATAATTACCCAACAATTTATCGCAAAAAGAACATTTAATCAAATGGTAATGAAACACAATAAGGAAGGATTAAAGGATTAGAGGGGTAAGGATTAGAGATGGACGAAGGACGATCGTCCCGCCACAGCGGGACTAAGACGACGGACGTATGAAACTGAATTCTATGGCGTCCTAGCGAAGCGATCGCCTTGGCTACCTATCTGCCGAACACTCCCTGAGACAGAAGGTAGCGGTCATCCCTCGGATAAACAAAAAGAGGTGGAGGGCTTATAAGCGGAAATGGACTGTCAAGTCATAGAAATCGTATAACGTGGGCATGCAGCCGTCCTCGAACCTCGGCGGCTGATGCCCACGTTATGCTATAAATATTAATATAAGATTTAGCCATACATCTTACCATACATTTATATTGCCATATTATAGTAGTTCTGGTATAGTCTCTTAATGAGTAAAGCAACCTTTGAATGGGATGAAGAAAAGGACAGGGAAAATCAAGCCAAACATGGTATTTCCTTTCGGACTGCACAACAGGCTTTTCTTGATCCTAAACGTGTTATTGCAGGAGATATTACTCATAGCACCAAAGAAGACCGGTATTACTGTATGGGACGTGTCGGCGAAGGTATTCTGACTGTCAGGTTTACATACCGCGGCAACGTTGTTCGAATCTACGGCGCAGGCTATTGGAGAAAAGGAAGGAAAATCTATGAAAACCAAAATAAAATACACTGAAGAGCCTATGGGCGACTTGAAGATCGTCAAAGACTTTCTTCCCCCGCCAGATCAGTTGGTACTGAGGGAAGACAATGTGAAGATCACTATATCTTTGAAGAAATCAAGCATCACCTTTTTCAAAGAGCAGGCAAAGAAGCAGAAGACTTCTTATCAAAAGATGATAAGAGAAGTCGTCGATTGGTACGCTTCACATTATCAAAAAGGCGCATAACCCGGCACTGCAACGAATCCGCTCCACGCTCGTCTCGCTGACGCTCATGTTATGCAGAAACGGCAAAAAGAGGAAAGCAGCCTTTGCAATGGGGGAAAGGAGGTTCGGATGACTAAGAGTGAAATATCAAAAAGGGCGTCCTCTCGTCTGACCGTTGATCAAGCGCGTTCCAGATTCAAGAACAGGATGATCATAATCGATAAGCGGTTCTGTGGACCTCCGAGATCCGGAAACGGGGGCTACGTTTGTGGGCGTCTTTCACAGTTCGTTGGTGCCCCTGCTGTCACCGTTCGACTTCTGCTGCCAGCGCCACTTGATACCGAGTTGGAGGTTCGAGAAACAGAAGGGGGTGTCGTTCTGCTCAACGGTGGCGCCATTCTCGCCGAGGCACGCCCCACAAAGTTCGTGCTCGAACCGCCTCCGTGTCCGAGCTATGAAGAGGCGGAGGCGGCATCGCGACGCTACCGGGGATTCACGAAACACTGGTTCCCCTGCTGCTTTGTATGCGGTCCGGACCGTGGTCCTGGTGACGGTCTTCATGTATTTGCGGGACCAGTCGAAGGGAGCGAACGAGTCGCGTGCCCCTGGATTCCCGATGCTTCCGTCGCCTCGGCAGGTGGTTCTGTATCAACCGAGTTCTTGTGGGCTGTACTCGATTGCCCGGGATCCTTCACCTTTCCCCAGCCTGCAGGTGAAGCGATTGTCCTCGGAGAATTTCAGGTGGAACTCTTTGGAGACGTGTCTGTAGGTGAGCGTTGTGTGCTTGTCGCATGGCAGATTGCCAGTTATGGCCGCAAACACCAGACCGCCACAGCCCTCTTCGACGAGTCCGGGGCATGTCGCGCTCTTGGTCTTGCGACTTTCTTGACGGTTCCAGAACAGGCGTGGGGATTTGGGGACGTTTTTGAAATGTTGAAATGTGATAAGTCTAAGGCTTGATAATGACCGACAAAAATACGATCAGCGGACGTCATTCAGCTACTATTATTTTTTCTATTGGACGTTGGTGCAAGAAACCGAATACGGATATAGAACCTGAATTAACATGAAGCTTGTATTCGTCAACATCATGCAAGAGTTACAAAGATTTGATTCAACGGCATACATCACTCAGCCTCCAGTTCCACTGGCAATTCTAAATGCAGTTACACCAAAAGCTATTGAAACGGCGTTGATAGATGAGCAAACAGATCGTGTCCGATTTGAAGGTGATGTCTTCGCGTTCTCAGTGTCGACACAAAATGCCAGAGCAGTGTATGATCACGCCGATGTTCTGCGCGCTACCGGGAAAAAGGTTATCTTTGGAGGCATTCATATTACCGTTTGCCCGGATGAAGCGTCACGCCATTCCAATGCAATAGTAACAGGAGAAGGGGAAACAATCTGGCCGGAAGTCTGCGATGATCTTTTGGCTGGAGAGCTTCAAGAGAGATACATCGGGTCACCGACGCCACCGTCGCGCATGTCGCCAGTGGATTATCGATTTTTCGGCAATCGTAGCTATCTCACACCCGCTTCTCTTTTCGCCACCAGGGGCTGCAACCGCCGGTGTTCTTTCTGTGTAAGTTCACGATATATGGGACCTTATCGCATGAAGTCACTGGACGTGCTCGAACAGGAAATCGACCAACTGACCGAGCTTTACCCCGGGGAATTTTTGCAATTTACCGACGACAATCTTCTTGCAAATCGAGAGTACCGCGCCGACTTGCTGTCGTTGCTCCGCCGGAAAAAGCAGCATTTCGTCACTATGGTCACCGTCGATCAGTTCTGTGACCATGACCTCATTGAAGAGATGGCATCCTCCGGCTGTCTGGGCGTGGCAGTCGGGGTCGAGTCCGTGGATGACGATAATTGTGCCTCCATAAGCAAATACCAAAATCTGCAACAGCCATTTTCTGATGCTGTTCATCACGCTAATAACTGCGGCATACAGGTAGCTCCGTTGATTATGCTCGGTCTTCCCCATGACACACAAGAAAGGCTTGTGCATACCCTTCAATATCTGAAATACATCCCGTGCTCCATCTACGACATACGCATACTGAGAATCTACCCGAGCACCTCTCTCTTCCAACAGATGCTTTCCTCAGGCGAGGTGACCGAAGACTGGTGGCTGAAAAAGGATTCCACTTCAACCTGCAATCATTTGCTTCCCAGTTGCCTGAGCATGCACTTCAAACACAGAAACTTCAATTCGATGCAACTTCAACATATAGCGTTGCAGTTCACGTCTGAGTTGAACAGGATGAAACGCGAAAATGTTTCTCATGTGTTGCGCATCGGTTACAGGGGTAACGGGCTAAAACTAGCCGGAACGATCCTGTACGCCCGTAAGCGAGCCGCCATACAGGCGAGAATGTTGCTCAAAAAAGTGGAAGATGCGATGGAGTAAACCTCGTTGAAATGTCATAAATTCAAAATCATATAACAACTTTTCAGCGGGGTAATCCAAAGGACGTTTAACATCCTCCTCTGATTTTTGTGTTATATTAAGGAGAGCTATAGGCATGGATATTCACATCATGATCAAGATTGGTGGCTTCTACAACAGCGCTTTTCTCGTTTTTCATGCCCTGTTCTGGAAGCTCTTTAAATGGGATAAAGAGTTGCCTAAGTTATCACGAATCAACAAGGCTATCATGCAAGTCCTGAATCTGTGTCTGATGTTTTGCTTTCTCGTATTCGGATACATCTCGCTATTTCATACGTCAGAGTTGACTTCATCAAGCCTGGGAAGGGCTCTGTTACTATTCATAGCACTATTCTGGTTGGCACGGGCAATCGAGCAATTAATCTTCTTTAGCCGCAGACGTGCTGCATCCATTGCAATGTTCATACTGTTTCTGCTTGGCAGTTGCCTCTTTGCTTATCCGTTGATTCGGATATTGCCCATATAACCATGGCATCCACCGAATCATTCCAAAAAACGGCCGCTCCCGCTAAAGCCCTTGTTAAAACACGGGTGACGAAACTGCCTGCTTCACATCGCAAACGATTCATATCCGAAGCTATCACACCTGTTGATGCTTCATTTGCCACCTCATCCATGTGCACTGGTGAACCGGGATTGCCAGTAAGGTTTCGTTGGCGCAATACTTTGTACGAAGTGGCAAGGGTACTTGAAAAATGGAAGTCTACAGGTGACTGCCGGCACGGGAGTGGCGAACAGTATGTTCGCAAACACTGGTTCAGAGTTGAGGTAACCGATGGAACACAAATGGAGATCTATTTCGACCGACAACCGCGATCAAGAAAGAACAAACAGAGATGGTGGCTTGCCGCCATTGTAGAGGACGAAAAGAAAGACAACCAGGATGTGGATGCAACATGAATAGAATATCACATAATCGATATCTACTTATCCTCGCTGCTATCTTTGCTCTCGTATTGTCAGCATCAGCCATAGAACCATACGACAGGCATGATTGGTTGCTGGAGAATGCCCTTGTATTTCTATTTGTCGTGTTTTTTGCACTTACATACAAGAGATTCCCTCTTTCCAGAATATCTATTACGCTGATTTTTCTATTCCTGTGTTTGCATGAATTAGGGGCTCATTACACGTATGCTAAAGTTCCATACAATACATGGACTCAGGCAATTTTCGGTAATTCTTTAAATAGCATCTTAGGCTGGGAAAGAAATCATTTTGACCGGTTGGTTCATTTTTCTTACGGTTTCTTTCTGGCGTATCCAGTTCGAGAAGTATTCCTGCGAATTGTCTATGTGAAAGGTTTCTGGGGGTACTTCCTGCCCCTTGACATTACCATGTCAACTTCAATGATTTATGAATTAGTTGAGTGGGCTGCTGCAGAAATATTCGGAGGTGATCTTGGCGTAGCGTACCTTGGCACGCAGGGTGACGTGTGGGATGCGCAAAAAGATATGCTGCTTGCCAGTATTGGGGCTGCAATAGCAATGATAATAACGGCAGCGATTAACATATACATAAATAATGATTTTGTCCGTGAGTGGGTAGATAGTCTAAAAATAAAAAAACATCGACCCTTAGGCGAGGATGAACTGAAGCGTTTGTGGAGAAAACGTAACAAAACCTCACGGTGACCTAAGCGTTAGACCATGCAAGGAAATAAATATGTCGGTATACATGATTATCGATTCGAAAGTTAAAGATTCCGAAAAATACCGACAATACATTGAGCAAGTATTTCCCATTGTGACGAAGTATGGTGGTCGTTACCATGTACGTGGGGAGAAAATCCGATCATTCGGAACCTGGAAGCCGGAGAGGATCATCGTTATTGAATTCCCAACGGAAGATCATGTCCAGCGATGGCTGGCATCTACAGAATACGCCGCCATTGCTGCATTACGGGAAGCCGGCGCTGAAACCCAAGCCATTCTCGTAGATGGATATCAAAATGATTAGAAGGGTGGATCTTCTTATCAGGTGAGGATCTTTTTCGTCTTTGCTGATCGGTTACGCCAGTTTACCAGAATGACTGTGGCAACGGGAAGAACCAATCCGATGATTGTGGCTGTGATCATAAGATGGCCGAGTTCTCCATACTGGCCGCGTTCGATGACAAAGATTTCGTTAAGGTAATTCGTGCCGAGACTCGACGCTGAAAGGGCAAGGTTGGTGAAGGCTGCCATAACGGCAAAGTAGGTCGCTTTCTGTTCAGAGGGCGCTTCCCTGGCAATCCATGCCAGCATGGGAATCATGGAAACCTGACCCATAGGGGAATCTGCCATGGTATCGATGATGGCGATTGTTCTCGAGCCAAAGCCGAATATCTTTTCAGTCCATTCATGGAGGCCATAATACATACCCACAAATGGCATCATCATCAGAGTCGCATAGACTGAAAGGAAGATGACGAGATACGGAATCGGCCTCCGGCTCATCCAGCCCCTGAGGGCAAACATGCCGATAATAGCAAGAATTGAGGATATCTGCCGCAGGGTCCCGAAAAAGGCTTCATCGAACCTTAGAACATCAATCTGCCACCAGCTAGCACCCGCGCCTATCCCTGGCATAGCCCGGAAGACAAAAACGATTATGGCTATGCCAATAATGTCGCGTCGCTTGAGAGGGTCAAGATCTTTAAGGAGTTGACGCATCAGGTATATGATGATGCCCATGGATGCAATAAAAATAACCTCTTTCTTGGCTGCAATCTGAGACATACCAAGGATCACGCTGATAACGACAAAAACGATGCTTCCCCCGAGAATATACCAGTTTGGTCTGATTTTGCACTCCTCAGGGCGTAACAATTCACAAATTTCTTCTTCAGGGATGCCTGCACGACGATATTGGATTCGGAGCCTTCGCGCAGTCCAGGACCCGAGCACCGCTCCCAGCACCGAGATAACGGGTATGATGAGCGATAGCCTGTACATGGCATAGTATGACATTGTCATAGCCAGCCAGCCACCTACCCCTGCAACTATGGCGCTTCCACCGATGATTGCAATTCTACCCAGAGTCTGCATGGTTATGTGCATTCGCTCGAACTCATTTTGAGGGATTTTTACGCCATCTTCACCATATGCTGGAACCGCCTCAACGGTCATGGCATCTGCCACCACATCCTGCAATACAAACCCGACAGGAGAGACAAGGGTGGCAATGACGTACCATACATCCAGCGCCATGATGCTTGCCATAAATGCCTTGTGACCTGTAAGCCCTACCATGATCATGAGGCTTCCCGCCATCAGGAGGGCCCCTATGTATACAAATAGTGATTTATGGTGCCAGTATAGATCTACCAGGTGGCCAAAGGGCATTTTCAAAGCCCATGGAAGCCCAGCCCAGAATCCCAGCCCTGCAAGGAATGCTGCTGAAAGCCCCAGTTCTTCTTTCACAAAAAAGCTTTCAATAATGCCCGTGAATCCGGAGATACCGGCAGCCAGATAGACCATCAGCGGAGGAACATAGCTCCAGCGCATCTCCCGAACGATACCAAGAAAATCTTTTGTAAACCAACGCCAGATTCCACGGTATTCAATAGTAGGCAAACTCATTTCTCCATAATTTTATTTCGTCATACCTGCACTGCGAAACCCTTGTGGAAGCAAATACCTCTCATTGTTAATGTCCGGCGCCTGCTGTTTTTGGTTTCGGTAGCAAGGCTGTCAAACCTGTACATACTATGGGCAAGAAAGACAAAACGATGATTGCCGTGCGAAGCCCGTGATGATCAGCAATCCACCCGAAGAAAGGTGTCGTTGTCCCGCCAAACGAAAATGCGAGGCCAAGCGTTACCCCCGAAGCAAGGCCCACGCGGTTCGGTAAATAGCTTTGCCCCAATACCAGCAGAGGACCCACCGAAGCAGAGTTCATAAGTGCTATGGGAATCAACATAAGCATAGCCCATAACGGATTCGATATATATGCGAATATGGGAAATAAAACCGAGAGGATTGCAAATTCAACCAGAACCGCCACGCGAAAACCAAAGTGGTCCGCTAGACGCCCACCAAGCAAATTTCCCACAACCCCTGAAGCAAAGAAGACCGTCAATGCTGAAGCTCCAGCCGCCTTTGATTGGTTTAATACATTTATCCAAAAAAGCGGGAGAAACGTATTGATTCCGTAAAAGATTACCGATCGAAAAAGTACAAGTATGGAAAGCAATATAAAAGCTCCCCAGAAGTCGATACCCTGATTTTTCTGTGCAGCCTTCCCGCCTGCTGCCTCATGGTATTGCCATAATCCGGGGAGGATAAGGGCTACCAACAAGGCCACAGCGACCGCAGGAACTGCCATAAAGGCAGTGCCTTTTATACCCCATTGAAGAAGTGCAAACGTTGCAATGAGAGGGCCAATAGCAAATCCCAGTTGGCCACCCGTGGCAAAGATACTCATTATAGTAGCCTTCTTATCGCCTGCAAATCGGTTTGCAAGACGTGCTCCTTCCGGGTGGAAAGCAGCAACCCCTATGCCGCTTAAACCAACTGCTATCAGGCCTGTTTCGTAAGTTGGCGCCAGGCCAACACATGATAATCCAAGCCCGGCAAGGAGAACTCCCAATGGCATAAGCCATGGCCGCGAAAGCCGGTCAGCAACAAGACCAAAGACAGGCTGGGTAATCGTCGAAACAAGGGTCGTAGTGAACACGATTGCCGCGGCCGCTGCATAGGTGAGGTTGTGTTGCGCAATAAAAAATGGGAGGAGCACAGGTATTGCGCCCTGATTGATATCAGTTGCTGTATGGGCCAGCGTCAAAAGACCCACAGATCGGTATTTCATCATCCCTCCTTTACTGGGGCTTGCGTCGCCCCCTCCGTCAGCAAAGCGCCACCCGCAAGCGGGTACCTGAGCCTTCCCCTCTTACCCAAGAATGGGTTAGTTTACTTCAATACCTGGGGCTTGCGTCGCCCCTGCATATCCGAAGGAAGACCTTTTTTATCACTTACCTCTTAATCCTTTAATCCTGTCTTTTTCCTGGGGCTCTTTAAAATAGATAATGAACCGGGACGTTGTCAAGGATAAACTCATACAGCAGGTATAGCGAAGAATAAATAAATTTGACTAAGTCGCCTTATCCCAGAACAAGACTTTACGAATCCTTTGAATGATCGGCTGGATTGCTTCCGGATTCTGAACAACAGTCGTCTTCTTCCATGTTCTCCAATCTCCAAAAAGCTCGTGGTAAAGTTCGACACATCCGCGGTGATAAGTAATCTCTGCGCGAGGATTTATTCGTTTAGAGCAATCCTGGAGAATCTCATAAAGTTTTTTTCTCTGTGCTTCGTCAGACACATTAAAAACAATCACCTTCGTTGTCTTTGTATCATCAACTGACCCAAAACGTCCTTTTACCTTTAGACCATCTCTCGGAGTCTTCTCAAGTTCAGAGAGGAGATCAACGCACTCTTCCATGCTATCAAGCACGGCTACCACTTTCCAGCACTTCAGGGCCGGTCCAAGATCGACATTTGTCTTACCATCCTTCAACTGTTCGTAGAGATTCGTGATACAGGGAACACATTTTCCGTAAATATCTTTTTTCGTTTCTTTCAAGCCTTGGGTGTCTTCGAAGCTCACCCACTTTGCCTTCTTGTCGTTAAAATAGCGTTTATCGATATATATTCTCGACATGATATTACGTCTTTTCAGCTTATGTTTATCAATCCATTATACCCTTCAGGGCCTTGCATGGTCAACGCTGTGGCACGTATTTTAATAAATGGGCTTGAAAATCGAGATTTTAAATGAGATCCAACACTAATATCGATTATGTGTTCCACGAAATGCTATATACGAACGACTCAATACGTTTAATCTTCTTATATGCCCCAGCAACGAAGAAGGTATTCAGACTGAACAACCTCTCCAAAAAAGGAATTAATGTTGGTTAGGGACCATTTTTTCGCCTCCGGGCTCGTTCCTTCGGTTAAGTCTTCCGGGATAATCACGTGGTAATCACGGGCGAATCCGTCACGGGCGGTCGATTCAACACACACATTAGTGGCTAATCCTGTCAGGATCAATGTTTTCACCCCACTTATTCTCAGGCCCTGATCGAGATACGTGGAGACAAAGGCTGAATGTCTGTATTTGGGAATCACCATCTCGCCTTCCTCGGGTATTACCTCGTAAAACTCCGAATAGGCTGGATCATACTGCCGGTTTATACCGAGCCGTTGATAGTGCTCAAGCCCTGCAGGCGATCCCAGAAAGGATAGCCTGGTCATCTTTAGATGGACGATATTCTTAAGAACTTTCCTTGCATAACCAAGGAAACTGTTCAACCGCACAGCAAGGGCCTTTGCCGGTTGTATGTCATAGCCCATCCTATGAAAGGCCCCGCCCTCGGCACAGTAATCCTTCTGCATGTCGATGATGATGAGAGCGGACTGTTCAGGAGCAACCTTAATTTTGAGTTTCGTAAGATCCATCAATGCCTCCTTAGTGACCTTCCTTCCACACGTGATTTTGCTATTGTCAGGGATTTAGGCTCGTATTCGCTTCTTTTCCCCTACATGAGCCCTTTACCACCATCGACCATATAGATGCCACCTGTACAGTATCTGCTCTCATCCGACGCAAGATAGAGCATAAGAGCAGCAACTTCCTCGGGGGAGCCGTATCGCTTCAGAAGGGTACTGTCTGCAAGGGCCTTCTTCCCCTCTTCCGGTGCATCGGGATGTCGACCGCAAACATGTTCCTCAACCATGGGCGTTGCAATCGGCCCTGGATGGACTGTGTTTACTCGAATACCAAAAGGCGCGCACTCAATAGCTGCAGTTCGCATGATGCCTACAACCCCATGTTTACTCGCACAGTAAGCCGAGCTTCCCGCAGATCCTTTTACACCGGCTATGGAAGACGTAATAACAATACTGCCCCCTCCCCGCTTCTGAATTTCAGGGATTGCATACTTGAGACTAAGCCACGCCCCCCGGAGATTAACCGCCACGACATGATCAAACTCCTCAATGGAATAATCTACTATGGAGCTCTTGCCCCCTACCACCCCCGCATTTGAGATCAATATATCAAGCCCGCCATAGCGATCAATGGCGGTTTGGACATATTTTGTCGTCTTATCAGGCTGCGACACATCGGCCGCTGCGTAGCTCGCAAAGGCTGAAGCAACCGATTCCACTGCCTTTCGCAGCAGGTCTTCCTGGAGATCAACCAGTAAGACCTTGGCCCCTTGCTCGGCAAACAGCCTGCCAGTAGCAAGACCAATGCCTGATGCTCCACCTGTCACAATCGCCACTTTTCCATCAAGCCGGAACATGGCATCCTCCTTTTAGAAAACCGCAAGGTTTCCCCTTATTTCGTTCAACAGAAGGGGCAAGACCTTAACGGCGAACCCCGTATTCCATTCACTAAAATCATATTCATCATCTTGGCTCACCAATCCTTATCTTATCGAGTCACGGAAATGACCGTCAAGCCTGCGGTGCAGTAGTTGGCTGTTTACCTCTAAAAGGTGGGAGCAAATGATCATCCCGTGTTGGTTTCTTTTTCATCCGTGCAACCTTTCTTGGCGCCGTTTCCACATAGGCTGTCGAGATAACCATGATCAGTAATCCCGATATTGCCGCCATCCACATAGGGGCATAAAGGCTAAACGCGTCGGCAAGGGCGCCTGCAATTGTCGGCATAATGGCTGCGCCGATAATCTCTCCAACTGCCGTAGGAACACCCACGGCGGTTCCCGCAAACTCTGGCGGTACGGCTTCAGGGGCCAGGGTGCCCACATACAGCGGAAAAAACGCGCCGCCGAACATACCCCAGAAGAAAAAAAGAATGGCGAAGGCGCCGAGCTTAGTGCCAACAGGCATAGCGATGATTGCAAGTCCGGCAAGGCAGCAGAGGAGTCCGCTGATTATAATAGCAGCCTTACGTCCTATTCCGTCCGACAGCCGACCCATCATTATCATCCCGATGAATCCACCAATACCGGAAGCGCCCATGGCGAGGCCGATTCCTTCCATATTCATACCGTGGACCTTAGCGAGAAATAATGCTGAGAAACCGCTGTAAATCCATAACCACGCCATAACGGGGATGCTGTTGATAGTAGAAATGATCACGTTCTTATATTTGAGCACGTCAGTGATTTTGACCTTATGCCCCTCCTGCACCACAACCCTCTTCTGACCTGCCTTCCTCATCTTGATGCCCTCGGCAACAGAAGCCGGCTCGTGCATGAAGAAAGCGGCGATTATTGCGAGGATGACACCAGGTATTGATATGATGTAGAATACTGGCCGCCAGGAACCGAACTTCGTAAGGAGCCAGACCGCAAGGATGGGTCCCAGAAATACGCCGATAAGAAAAAAGCTTCCGGGAATGAGGCTTACTAACAAGCCCCTCTTCTCCTCAGGCGCTTCCTCCCCCACGGTGGCAATGATCGGGCCCCAGGGACCACCCTCGAAAAACCCGAGAATTCCCCGCACTGCAAGCATGCCGGCGAGAGTATTGACCATCCCGGTCATCCAGGAGAAGACGGAGGCAAGGATGGTACACCCCACGATCACGGGACGTCGGCCAAAAGTATCTCCGATACTCGCCCAGATGATAGTGCCGAAGGCCCAGATCAGGCCGGTGATCGATATGATCATACCGACATCGGTATAGCTGAACTTCATTTCCGCCTGAATCGCCGGCATGATAATGGCTATAACAATTCGTTGAATGGCAATGAATCCCCAGATCAAGCCTGCAAGTATCGTCAGCTTCAGATAGTATTTCATGATCCCTCCATTTTCCTTTTTCTCGTAATATAAGATTCTGCTTTAAACAGGCATGCCGCATTATATCCCTTTCTCAACCCCCTTAGCTCCGCGTTTCTCCATCTCAAACACAGAACCAGCCAATGCCAAAAAAATCCCCTATCTGATCACCTCCTCTTTTATTCTACGTTAAATGCTCAATTGCTTTGCCTGAGCGTTCAAAAAACAAAAACAATCCCCACAGACATAGCCTTAGGCACAGCAGCAGGATCTACGCTCCTGTATATGGGATAAATCTCCCATCCCGCCTTTGTTACAAGACGAAATACATCTATACCTACCCCTTCCATGGAAGGTCTTGCTTTGAGCGGATTTGCACATTTGTTACCCTGCAGAACCTGGCAAGGTTTTGAATCACAAAGCGCCACATGGCAATTAAACTGACAAAAGCCCATGGCTAGGTGATAACCGAAGCCAAAAGCTGTGCTCTCCAGAGTGCCTGTGATTTCCATGTTCCTCTTTGTCCACTTTATACCTGCTTTCTGCTGAACAGGTCGGTCTGAAAATTCAGCTACGGGAATTACGTTCAGAGCAAAGAGGATCGCCCATTTGTAACGGCCAAGCGCCCGTCTCATAAAATCCGGGTCAGGGCTGTTCGGCGGGCAGTGTGGACTCTTACCATAATATGGACACATGGGGACCCGGCACTTTAGTATAACCCTCTCGTCCACATCGACCCACTCTGCCGGTATGATTTCCGCCATGGAAGCCCCCAGATCGAGCGCCTTCTGCTTCAGTTGATTCAAATCTTTTTTTAGTATTTCTTCAGGTATGTCCAGAACAATACGCCGAGATGATCCCCCCCTGTGATCCAATTTCCAACCCTCCTTTAACCGGCTTGTTTAGCCGAGCATAACA
>Ga0105103_10000996_pt1 | contig 16003 bp, 16 predicted proteins | sample PPLLaktember2015_2_FD_79107 | JGI IMG/M metagenome (GOLD analysis project Ga0105103, IMG submission 79107) | Freshwater sediment microbial communities from Prairie Pothole Lake near Jamestown, North Dakota, USA - PPLs Lake P7 Core (6) Depth... | ecosystem: Environmental > Aquatic > Freshwater >...
CGCACCAGCATGTTCACCGGCACACTCTCCGGATGCTGCGGCAGGTTGGCCAGCTGCAGCAGCAGGCCGGCCCGGTCACCCATTTGCTCGCCCATGCCCACGATGCCGCCGCTGCAGACCTTCATACCGGCCTCGCGCACGTGGGCCAGGGTCTCCAGGCGATCCTGGTAGGTGCGCGTGGTGATGATCTCGCCGTAGAACTCCGGGGAGGTATCGAGATTGTGGTTGTAATAGTCGAGCCCGGCCTGCGCCAGTTCCCGCGCCTGGTCCGCGCTCAACATGCCCAGGGTCATGCAGCTTTCCAGCCCCAGTTCGCGCACGCCCTTTACCATGGCCACTACATAGGGCATATCCCGCTGCTTGGGTGAACGCCAGGCGGCGCCCATGCAGAAGCGCGTGGCGCCGCTGTCCCGGGCGGCCCGCGCCTGCTCCAGCACCTGCTCCACCTCCATCAACTTCTCCGCCTCCAGCCCCGTGTCATAGCGGGTGCTCTGGGGGCAGTAGGCGCAGTCCTCCGGGCAGGCGCCGGTTTTGATGGAAAGCAAAGTGCTCACCTGGACCTGGTTCGGGTCAAAATAGCGGCGATGGACACTGTGCGCACGAAACAGCAGGTCGTTGAACGGCAGGGCAAAGAGGGCCTCCACTTCCTGGCGGGACCAGTCATGCCGGATATCGCCCTGTTGGGGGTCGAGTACGGCGGGCGCAGCGGTGGCGGCTGGGGACATATAACACCTGGGAGAGCGGGCTGGGGAAGGTGTTTCATGATAGCGCCGGGCATTGGCCTGTCAACCAGGGACAAGGCTGATGGTTAACAATGCCCTGACCCACGTACTCGAAGGCCTGTTCCCGGCACACTGCAGCCTGTGCGGGCTGCGCAGCCATCGCCCCATGCCCCTGTGCGACCCCTGTGAGCGCGACTTGCAGGCCAATCTCAGCTGTTGTTATCGCTGCGCGATTCCGCTGCCTGCTGGGTCCGCGACCGGCACCGTGTGCGGCCAGTGCCTGCTGGCGCCGCCGCCGTTCCAGCGGACAGTCGCCCCGTGGCTGTACTGCGAGCGGCTGGCCTACCTGATCCGGCGCTGGAAGTTTCAGGGGGAGAGGCGGTTGACCCCCCTGTTGGCCTGGCTCTGGCTGCGGCAGCTTGACCAGGCCCCCGCCATGGACGTCCTGGTACCCGTGCCCCTGCACTGGCGACGCCTGCTGCGGCGGGGTTTCAACCAGTCCGGGTTACTGGCCGGCCAGCTGCGCGCCCAGGCGCCGGCGCTGCGCCAGGCCAGGCTGGACCAGCGCTCCATCCGCCGCAACCGCCACACCGCCGCCCAGTCGGGCATGGGCGCCGCCGCCCGCGCCGCCAACCTGCGCGCCGCCTTTACAGCGGGAAATCGCTATGACAACCTGCGGGTCGCCATGATCGACGATGTCATGACCACCGGCGCTACCGCGACCGCCATGGCGGCGGCCCTGCGCGATGCCGGCGCCAGCCACATCGAGCTGTGGTGCCTGGCGCGAACCCCGGCCCCGCAGGGCTGAGTCGGGATGGCCAAACTCCCACTCAGCGGAATCCCCGATGCGCTATCTCCTGCTGTTCCTGTTGCTGCTGCCGGGCTGCGGATCCGCCGCCGGGGCTGACTCGGGGGCACCGCTGCGCATAGCGGTGGCGGCCAATTTCCGCGCCACACTGCAACAGGCCAGTGAGCTGTTCGAGCAGGAGACCGGTTTGCAGGTGGTTCTCAGCTCGGGATCCAGCGGCGTGCTGCACACCCAGATCGTGCACGGTGCGCCCTTTGACCTGTTTTTTTCCGCCGACCGTGAATCCGCCTGGAAGCTGGCGCAAGCTGCGGGCGGGAACGCTGCCGGGGAGCCGTTCTGCTATGCCCGTGGCAGGCTGGTGCTGGCGGGCGGCAGTGGCGAGCTGGCGCAACTGGGCGACCCGGCCCTGAGTGTGGCCATCGCCAACCCCGCCACCGCCCCTTACGGGGAGGCGGCAATGGCGGTCCTGGCGCGGCCGGAGTTTGCCGCGGGCAGCGCTCGCAAGCTGGTGCGCGGCGCGAATGTGGTCCAGGCCTACCAGTTCTGGCGCAGCGGCGCGACCGAACTGGCGCTGTTGCCCAGCTCGATCGCGCCCGGGGCGACGCTGGTTCCCGCGGCCTGGCACCAGCCGCTTGACCAGTTTGCCATCGCCCTCACCCCGGTCGCCGCCAACCCCGCCCTGGCCCGCTACCTCAACTGGATCAGAAGTGATACGGTGCGCACACTTATCCTGGATGCGGGCTACGAACCTTGCCCTTGAGTGCCGCCGAGCTGGATGCGATTTACCTGACCATCGCCCTGGCCACTATCACCACAGTGCTGTTGCTGCTGCTGGGCACACCACTGGCCTGGTGGCTCTCCCGCCAAAAAGCCAATTGGTCGGCACTGGTGGAAGCCCTGGTGGCTATGCCGCTCATCCTGCCGCCCACCGTGCTGGGCTTTTACCTGCTGCTGCTGTTCGCGCCCGACACCGCTCTGGGCTCCGCCTGGGAGCGACTGACCGGCACCCGGCTGGCCTTCAGCTTCAGTGCCCTGGTGATCGGCTCGGTGGTGTATTCCCTGCCCTTCGTCGTGCAGCCGCTGCAGGCCGCCTTCCAGCGCGTGCCGCAGAACCTGCTGAATGTCGCCGCGACCCTGGGCGCGGGCCCGTTTGACCAGTTTCGCTCGGTGGTCCTGCCCCTGACGCGGCGCAGTTTTGTTACCGCCGCCAGCCTGGGCTTTGCCCACACCGTGGGGGAGTTCGGCGTGGTGCTGATGATCGGCGGCAATATTCCCGGGGAAACCCAGGTGCTGTCCATCGCCCTGTACGACTACGTGGAATCCCTGCAGTTCGCCGAGGCCCACCGCCTGGCTGGGGGCCTGGTGGTGTTTTCCCTGGTCCTGCTGTTCCTGCTCTACCGCCGCGACCGGCAGGAAAGCTGGCGGGTACAGGCATGAATGGCCTCAGCCTGCGCCTGGACTGCCCGGGCGAGAATGACTTCCGCCTGCAGCTCGACTGCCAGTTGCCCGGCACCGGCATCACCGCCATCTACGGCCCCAGCGGCAGCGGCAAGAGCACCCTGCTGGACTGCGTGGCCGGCCTGCGCCAGGCCGCGGCCGGCAGCCTGGTAAGCTTTCGCGGCAAACGCTGGCTGGCGCCGGATGCGTTGGTGCCGCCCTGGCAACGCCGGGTGGCCTACGTGTTCCAGGACGCGCGCCTGTTCCCGCACCTGAATGTGCAGCAGAACCTCGACTTTGCGGCCTCGCGCCGGGCCGACGACAATGGTGCGTCAATGCCACAGGTGATCAGCGCCCTGGCGCTGGAGGACCTGCTGCAGCGCGAGCCTGCGGGCCTGTCCGCGGGCCAGAAGCAGCGCGTGGCCATCGCTCGCGCCCTGCTGTCAGCACCGCAGCTGCTGCTGCTGGATGAGCCCGTGGCCAATCTCGACCATGCCGCTGCCCACCAGTGCCTGGCCTGTCTGCAACAGCTGGCCAGGCAACTCGACCTGCCCATGCTGTATGTCAGCCATGACATCGAGGAGGTGAGCCAGCTGGCCGATCACCTGGTACTGCTGGAGCAGGGCAGGCTCGTCGACCGCGGCCCCCTGCTGGATCTGTGCGGCAGGCTGGACACCCGCCTGTCGCGCGAAGAGCAGGCCGCCGCCATCGTCCTGGGCACCGTGCTGCGCCACGACCCCGAGTACGGCCTCACCGAGCTGGAAGTAGAGGGGGAGATCCTGCTGGTGGGGCAGCAGCAGGCCCCGGGGCAGAGCCGACGGCTGCGGATCCCCGCGCGCGATGTCAGCGTGTGCCGGCAACGACCGCTGGACAGCAGTATCCTCAACATTCTGCCCGTCACGCTGACCCAGCTCGAAGCGGACGGCGAGGCCAGGGTGATGCTGCGGCTCGCCCTTGGCGCCCAGTACCTGCTGGCGCGCATCACCCGAAAGTCCGCCAGCCGCCTGCAGCTGCAGGTGGGCGACCGGCTGTTTGCCCAGATCAAGAGCGCCGCCCTGTTGATGGAGTCAGCTGATCAGCATGAATGAACATCCCTACGACCGCCTGAAACCCGACATGGTGATCGACGCCGTGGAATCCGCCGGCTATCTCAGCGATGCGCGCCTGCTGGCGCTGAACAGCTATGAGAACCGGGTGTACCAGGTAGGTATTGAGGACGGCACGCCCCTGATCGCGAAATTTTATCGGCCCGAGCGCTGGAGCGATGCCCAGATCCTGGAGGAACATGCGTTCAGCCTGGAACTGCAGGCGGCGGACATTTCCGTGGTGGCACCGATGGTGGATAGCGCGGGCAGGACCCTGCACGAGTTCGAGGGGTTTCGCTTCGCACTGTTCCAGCGCCGCGGCGGCCACCCGCCGGAGCTGGATAATTTCGATAACCTGCTGGTGCTGGGCAGGACCCTGGGGCGCATCCACGCGGTGGGCAGGGCCGGCAAGTTCAAGCATCGCCAGCAGATCAGCGTCGAGCGCATGCTGGCCCAGAGCCGGGAGTTCCTGCTGGAGGGTTTCATTCCGAAATCCCTGGTACCGGCCTACAGCACCCTGACCAGCGACCTGCTACAGACCGTGACAGCCATTTACGCCGAGGTGAAAGCCGGCGATATGATTCGCGTGCACGGGGACTGCCACGTGGGCAACATCCTGTGGCGGGATGACACCGCCCACTTCGTCGATCTCGACGATTGCTGCACGGCGCCGGCGATTCAGGACCTGTGGATGTTCCTCAGTGGCGAGCGGCCCTACCGCGAGTTGCAACTGGCGGAATTGATCGAGGGTTATGCAGAATTCTGCGATTTCGATCCGCGCCAGCTGCGCTGGCTGGAGGCGCTGCGCACCCTGCGCCTGGCCCACTACGCGGCCTGGCTGGCGCGGCGCTGGAACGACCCCGCCTTCCCCCACAGCTTCACCTGGTTCAACACCGAGCGCTACTGGTCCGACCATGTCCTGGAGCTGCGCGAACAGATGTCGGCGCTGCAGGAGGAGCCGTTGCGAGTGCTGTAGAGCATCACCGGCGGGCGCCCGGGTAGACGACCGACCACAGCCAGCGCCACAGGCGGTTGCCCGCCAGCACCTGGCGGTCGACCGCATCGAAGAATTGCTCCAATCCGGCCGGGTCCTTGAAATAGTCCATGCGCGTGACGAAGCCCAGCGCCGGATCCAGCTGCTTGACCACCTTTGCCGGGTTGCCCGCGACCACCACGTTGGCGGGAACATCCCTGGTGACCACCGCCCCGGCCGCCACCACGCTGTTCGCGCCGATGCTGACGCCCTTGAGCACCGTGGCGTGGTCGCCCAGCCAGACATTGTCGCCGATTACCACCGGCATCACCCGCTCATCGCGCACCGTCCTGTCATGGATGGTGTGCCAGTCGGAGTCGGTGACATAGCTGCCGTTGGCCATCATCACGCCGTTGCCGATGGTGATCTCGTCGCTGGCACTTATACGCGAGCCGGGGCTCATCAGCACGCAGTCGCCGATGCGAACCCGGCCCTCGCCGTCCTTGCGGCCCCACACGCCGATTTCGACCCGCTGGCCGGGTTCGGCGACCGCGGTGAAGCTGCGCCCGATCGTTATGTTGGGGCCGGAAATGTGCACATACCAGGGCTTCATGATGGTGTGGTAAGGCCCCAGCGACACGCATTCGGGTCGCAGAAAATACTCGGCATACCAGTGCCGGAACTTGAGGTAGCTCTTCTTGACCCAATACGGTCGCAAATCCTGGCGCATGGTGCTGCCTTCCCCCTGATGTAGATGTCGCTATTGTCGCGAGTTATCATCGCAGCGCCAGTCACCAACAGCAAATGCGGCGCCCTCATTGCCCGGCACCCGACCCCCGTAACCAGGCCCGCGCAGTAAGGACCTCCCCTTGCAGTCACCGTCACGCCAGCCCAGCAGCAACCAGTCGCAACTGCACCCGAAGCTGGCCGCCACCGTGCGCCGGCACCTCGCTGCGCGCCCACGCAAGCCGGTGGCGCGCCATAACCTCGCCGCTTTCGAGCTGCTGCTGGCAGAGCTGGCGGCGAGGCCGCGCCCGCTGGTACTGGACTCCTTCTGCGGCACCGGCCACAGCACCGCCTGGCTCGCCGGCCGCCACCCCGGACATCTCGTGGTGGGCATCGACAAGTCTGCCCACCGGCTCGCGCGGCACCCGCGCGATCCCGCCGGCCAATACCTGCTGCTGCAGGCCGAATGCGAGGACCTGTGGCGGCTGTTGTCGGAGCGGGACATTGGGGTCGATCACCACTATCTGCTCTATCCCAACCCCTGGCCGAAGGCCAAACACCTGCAGCGCCGGGTGCATGGCAGTGCCGGCTTTTACTGGTTGCGACAACTGGCCGCCGCCACCCGGCCGGCGGGAGCCGCACCCGGCCATATCGAGCTGCGCAGCAACTGGCAGCTCTATGTCGAGGAGTTTGGCGTGGCGATGCACCTGGCCGGGTTCCCGGGCCGGGTGGCCCGGGTGCCACCCGAGGCCGCCGACCTCACCCTGTTCGAGCGCAAGTATCGGGCCAGCGCTCACGCCCTGTGGGCCTATACCGGCCGCACCCGCGGCCTGCCACCGCGTGACGATGCAGGCCATCTGGGCTAAAGTGCCATATCGATACCGAGGTATTTTATGACGACTCCGATTGACGACCCCCTGTGGGAGCGTATTCGCCAGGAAACGGTCCGGCATGCCAGTGAGGAGCCGATGCTGGCCAGTTTCCTGCATGCAACGATCCTCAACCACGCCAAGCTGGAGGACGCCCTCAGTTTCCACCTGGCCAACCAGCTGGACAGCCCGACGGCCTCCTCGCTGCTGCTGCGGGACGTGATACTGGAAGCCTTCCAGAGCGATCCGGCGATACGCGCGGCGGTGCGTGCCGACCTGCAGGCGGTGCTGGACCGTGACTCAGCCTGCCACGAGCTGTACATCCCCTTCCTGTACTTCAAGGGGTTCCACGCCCTGCAGACCCAGCGGGTGGCCCACTGGCTGTGGCGGCGGGGGCGGGAGTCACTGGCGCTGTTCTTCCAGAACCGCATGTCCACCACGTTCGGGGTGGATATCCACCCGGCCGCGCGCATGGGCAGCGGCATCATGCTCGACCACGCCACGGGTCTCGTGATCGGGGAAACGGCAGTGGTGGGCAACAATGTATCCATCCTGCAGTCGGTGACGCTGGGCGGCACCGGCAAGGTCGAGGGCGACCGCCACCCGAAAATTGGCGACGGGGTGCTGATCAGTGCCGGCGCCAAGATCCTCGGCAATATCCGCGTGGGGGAGGGCGCCAAGGTCGGTGCCGGCAGCGTGGTGCTGGAAGATGTCCCGGCCCACACCACCGTAGCCGGGGTGCCGGCGAAGGTCGTCGGCCGGCCGGCTTCCGCCCAGCCGGCACTGGAGATGGATCACGATTTCTGCTGCGACGAGGCGGCGGCCAAAAAAACCGGCTGAACCCTGTCAGTACACGGCGCCGCCTGCCGTGTTAGCGGTCCCGGTTACCGGTCCCGGTTACCGGCACCGGTCACGAGTGATACTGCGGGGACAGCTCCTGCACCGCCTCGACAAAGGCGGTGACGTGGTCGGGATTGACCCCCGGCGTAATGCCGTGGCCCAGGTTGAACACATGGCCGCTGCCATGGCCGTACGCGGCGAGGATGGCCGCGACCTCCTCCCGGATCCGCGCCGGCGATGCCAGCAGCATGCTGGGGTCCATGTTGCCCTGCAACGCCACCCTGTCACCAACCAGGCGGCGGGCGCCGCCGATATCCGTGGTCCAGTCGATGCCCACCGCCTGGGCGCCACTGTCGGCGATGGCGCCCAGCCACTGGCCGCCGCCCTTGGTGAAGACGATGACAGGCACCGGGCGGCCCTCCGCCTCAGCCGGCAACCGGCTTATTACCCGCCGCATATAGGCCAGGGAAAACTCCAGGTAACCCGCGGCGCTCAGGCTGCCGCCCCAGGTATCGAATATCTGCACCGCCTGGGCGCCCGCCCGGATCTGGGCGGACAGGTAATCGGCCACGGCATCTGCCAGCAGGGTCAGCAAACGGTGCATCAGCACCGGCTGGTCGTAGGCCATGGCCTTGACCCGGGCAAAATCCCGGGAGGAGCCGCCCTCCACCATGTAGGTGGCCAGGGTCCAGGGGCTGCCGGAAAAGCCGATCAGCGGCACCGCCCCGTTGAGCTCCCGGCGGATGGTGCGTACCGCCGCCATTACGTAGCCCAGGTCGTCCTCCGCAACGATCGGCTTGAGTGCCGCCAGGTCCGCCTCACTGCGCACGGTCCGGTGAAAGCGCGGCCCTTCGCCCTCCTCGAAATACAGGCCCAAACCCAGCGCGTCAGGTACCGTCAGGATGTCGGAAAACAGGATGGCGGCGTCCATGGGATAGCGGCGCAGGGGCTGCAAGGTCACTTCGCAGGCCAGTTCCGCATTCATGCACAGGTCGAGGAAGGACCCGGCCCGCTGGCGCGTCGCCCGGTATTCGGGCAGGTAGCGCCCGGCCTGCCGCATCATCCAGACCGGGGTCCGATCCACGGGCTGCCGCAGCAGGGCGCGCAGGAAACGGTCGTTCTTCAGTTCACTCATAGCGCCCGGGCCTTGCAAAAGGTCGCCATTCTACACAGCTGCCCCGCAGCGGACAAACCCGCGGGGAACGCATTTCAGCCGCCCGATCTATGGCTCTCCAGCAGTTCCACCAGTTCCCGCTCCGGAACGTCATCGACGATGCAGGCACTGCCGATGGACTCCAGCAGCACCAGGCGCAGGCGCCCGTTCACCACTTTCTTGTCGCGCGCCATCAATTCAAGGAAAACGCCGGGGGACATATCCGCCGGAGGGTCAACCGGCAACCCCGATGCCAGCAACAGCGAGCGCAGGCCCGCCACTTCCTCCGCAGGAATGAAGCCGCGACGGGCCGACAGTTCCAGCGCCAGCATCATACCCGCAGCCACCGCCTCGCCGTGCAGCCAGAGGCCGTAGCCCTGGGCCGTTTCAATGGCGTGCCCGAAGGTATGCCCGAGGTTCAGGATGGCCCTTATCCCGCCCTCGCGTTCATCGGCGGACACCACCTGCGCCTTGTTGCTGCAGCTGCGTTCGATCGCTTCAGCCAGGGCCGCCTCCTCCCTGGCAATCAGCTTGGGCATATGCTGCTGCAGCCAGCGATAAAATGGCTCATCGCCGATCAGCCCGTACTTGATGACCTCGGCCAACCCGGCCGCGAACTCTCGGGCGGGCAGCGTCTGCAGCGTGTTGGTATCGATCAACACCGCCCGCGGCTGGTAAAAAGCACCGATCATGTTCTTGCCCAGGGGGTGGTTCACCGCGGTCTTGCCGCCCACCGACGAATCCACCTGGGCCAGCAGGGTGGTGGGCAGCTGCAGGAAATCGACACCCCGCTGGTAGCAGGCGGCCGCGAACCCGGTGATATCGCCCACAACCCCTCCGCCGAGGGCAACCATGGTGGTGCTGCGGTTGTGTCCCGCCGCCATCACCTGGTCGAAGATCTCACCCAGCGTCGCCAGGGTTTTGTACTGCTCGCCATCCGGCAGGACGACCTCGGTCACCTGCAGGCCGGGTGGCAGCGCGGCCCTGACCCGCTCCATGTAGAGCGGGGCCACGGTTTCATTGCTCACGATCACCACCTGGGAACCGGCGATGTGGCCGGCCAGCAGCAGGGGATCGGCCAGCAGGCCGCGGCCGATGTAGACGGGGTAGCTGCGCTCCCCCAGCTCGACATGCAATGTATGCATCAACAAGGACACCTGGAAACCTCGGCTTACACTCGGGAAGGGGCGATGATACCGCCAGGGCACCGCCGCTGTCTTTACTGCAGCTCCCGCACCAGGCGCTGGGCGACCGTCCTGGGACTACAGCCATCCGTTTCGATGATGTGATCGGCGATTTCCCGGTACAGCGGATCGCGGATCGCCATCAGGCTGCGCAGCACTGCCTCGGGATTGCCTGTTTGCAGCAGCGGGCGGCGCTGGTCGCGACGGGTACGCCTGACCTGCTCATCCACGGTGGCGTGAAGATAGATAACAAAGCCCCTCGCAGCCAGGGCCTGGCGATTCTCGGGACGCATCACCACGCCACCGCCGGTTGCGAGCACGATGTCGTCCCACAGGGTCATCTCTTCGACGACCTGCTGCTCCCGGTCCCGAAACCCCGGCTCCCCCTCCACATCGAAAATCCAGGGAATATCAGCGCCGGTGCGTTCCTCTATCTCGGTATCGGTATCGGCAAAGCGCAGCTTCAGTTGTTGGGCCAGGTACTTGCCAATAGTGGACTTGCCGGCCCCCATGGGGCCGACCAGAAATATCCTGCGAGGTGTCAACATCTTGCGTCGGGGTGTACCTAGTCGAGCAAGGTGTCAGCAAGGATGCGCGGCGTAATGAAGATCAGCGTCTCGGTCTTCTTGCTGGAGGTGGACTCATTGCGGAAGAAAGCGCCGATATAGGGCAGGTCACCAAAAAACGGGACCTTGTTGACCGATTCGATATCCTCGGTCTTGAACACGCCGCCCAGTACCACGGTCTCGCCATTGCCCACCAGTACCTGCGTGTTCAGCTGCGTGGTATCGATGGAGGGAATAAATCCACCCTGGCCGCTGGGTACCAGTTCACCGATAGAATCCTGGTTGACCTGCAGGTCGAGCATGATGCGGTCATCGGGCGTGATATTGGGCGTGACATCCAGGGACAGCACCGCGTCCTTGAACGAGGTAGTGGTTTCGCCGCTGGCGGAAGATTCCTGGTAGGGCACTTCGGTACCGGATTTGATCGCCGCCTGCTGCTTGTCGCCGGTAATAACTTTCGGCTGGGAGACCACCTCACCTTCACCAGCCGCCTCCAGCGCTGACAACTCCGCGGTCAGGAACAGGTCACCGCTGGTAAAACCAACGGCAAAGCCGCTGCTCCTGGTCACACCCAGGTCAACCAGCAGCGCGCCGGGGTAATCGACCTGCGGCTGGGTGCCGTTGATCACCGACTGGTTGAGATTGACCACATTGTCGGTGTTGCCGGACACGGAAGTGATATTGTCATTATTGGTGTTCAGGTAGGCGCCGCCCCACTCGATGCCGAGGTTCTTGGTGGCGTCAGACTGGGCGATGACAATCCTCGCCTCGATCATCACCTGTCGGATCGGGATATCGACCAGTTCTATCAGGCCGCGAATTTCGGCCAGCTTGGGCGCCGTCTCGGTGATGATGATCGAGTTGGTACGCGGCTCAACTATAACCGAGCCCCTGGGGGATATCAGGCTGCCGCCCTCTTCCGACCCGGCCTGGAAAAGCTCTACCACGTTCGCGGCATTGGCATAGCGAATACGGACGAACTCCGACTGCAGCGGTGCAAGCTCGGCAATCTGCTTGTTCGCCTCGATCTGCTGGCGCTCGCGTTCGGCAATTTCCGCAGCGGGAGCGACCATCAGCACGTTACCGATCTGGCGCTTGTCCAGGCCCTTGGTCTTGAGCACCAGTTCCAGCGCCTGGTCCCAGGGTACGTTCTGCAGGCGCAGGGTTATACGGCCCTGCACAGTGTCACTGGCCACGAGGTTGAGCTCGGTAAAATCGGCAATCAGCTGCAGGACCGCCCGAATCTCAATATCCTGGAAGTTGAGCGAGATCCGGTCACCGACATAGGTAAACTCGTTCTTGCGCTCCTCTACCTCTTTCTTGGACAGCGGCTTGACGCTGAGCACATAGGTATTGTCTGTCTGGTAGGCAAGATAATCAAAATCACCCGTATTCTTCAGCGTCAGCGTCGCACCTCGCGCGCTGGTGTTGACATCGACACTGGTTACGGGCGTGGCAAAATCAGTGACATCATAGCGGCGCATCAGGCGCTCGGGGACGCTGGTGTCAACGAACTCCACCTTGATATCGCCGGCCTCGCTAAATACATTGACGTCGACTGAGGGGTCGGTCAGCTGCAATGTAAGGCGGCCTTCGCCCTCCCCAGTGCGCTGGAACTGCAGGTCGGTAATTTCAGAGACGACGTCTGCCACAGGTTCTATGCTTGTTGCCACCCTGTAGCGCTCAGCGACAGGCTTCATGTAATCGCCGCCCGATTCCTGGCCAACGACGACAAACAGGCTGTTGCCGTCCACGCGGGTCTCGAAAGGCACCACTTTCACCAGGTTTACCACCAGGCGAGTCCGGTCGCCGGACTCGAGCACTACCACACCTGTGGCATTGCCATAGGGGAGCGAGAAGCGCTTCTGCTCCAGCGCGCTCCTGGTGTCGGGGAAGTCGATGGCAATGCGCGCGGGCTTCTCTATGGTGTAGGACTTCAGTTCCGGCGGTAAGCCATCGAAGTCGACGCGGATTTCGAATTTGCTTTCGGGTCGCGAACTGAATTCGACGTTCGTGATAGTCGAAGCGGCATTCGCCGCTCCCGCCATCAAGCTCACCACCAGCCCAACGACAGCCCCCAGCAGGCCTTTCCCCATGCGCTCTGTTGTTTTCCCCACGGCCTTCTTCCCCAGATTTTGTATTTTACTTGACATGGCAACCACCCATGGCCCTGGCCTATACGCCACTTAGCTTGATTGTGCGGGGGCGCTCCACCCATCCATCCTTGGTACCGTCACTCACGATTTCCACCACCGCCACGTAGGTATCGGTCATTTCGACAATTTTGCCGTGATGGCGGCCAAGGAAATTACCCACTTTCACCCGATGAACTCCCCCCTGGGGATCACCGATAAGGGTCCAACTGACACCATCGCGCTCCAGTGTCCCCACCATGGTCAGTGAGTCGAACGTAAACTGCTCGAGAAACTCCTTGGCCCTCGAATCATCGGGCTTGATCGCACTGATCGCCTGCAACTGGGCGATCTCACGAACCTCCACGGGGCGATCGAACGGGCTGCGCAACGTGGTCGCGCTATAGGAGAATGCCTCATAGGCTTTGAATGTCGGTATGGGTGCTATGACCCCACCGGGTCGATCACGCTTGGAGGCCATGAACTCGTCGAGATCTGCAAAATTCTGGCGCGCGCAGGCGGATAACAGGACTCCCATGGACAATATTGCGCAAAGCGTGCGGGAAAAGCTGGTCATAGCTAGGCTTCCCCATCCTTGTAGCGATAAGTCTTCGCGATGATACTCATGCCCAGATTGTTGGCGTCATCGCCTTTCGCGGTAATGGTGAAATCATGCAGCGTGACGATGCGCGGCAACCCCGCCATGCCACTGATAAAAGCGCCCAGGTCGTGATAGGAGCCCGAGGCGCTGATGGCAATCGGCAACTCGACATAGAATTCCCGCGCAGCTTCCTTTTGCAGTTGGATGCTGGCGATTTCCAGCCCGTTCAGCAGCCCCTTGTTGGTGATGTCCTCCAACAGGCCCGGCACCTCGGTATCACTGGGCAGCTGGCTTACAAGGGCGCCAAAGGACTCCTCCATCTCCACCATCTGCTGGCGATAGGCCTCGAGGTTGGCGGCCTGGAACGCCTTTTTCTCAAAGTCCTTTTTAAGCTCAAGCTCCTGCCCTTCCACCTGTGCCAACTGGGCCTGGAGGTCCTTGATGTGATAGTAGTAGCCGCCCACGAGCACGGCGATCAGCAGCAGGCCCCAGATGGCTACCTTTACCGCAACCGGCCATGAGCCGACGTTTTCGAAGTCGAGACTGGCGATGTCGAATTCGCGCAGTGAGCGTGTGATATCGTCAAGTGCCATCGCTCAACCCTCCCCTGACTTGATTTCCGCATCGGGTGCCCGTATCTGCACCGTCAAGCTGAAAGTATTGGCCTGATCGCCAAATTCCGGCGCCGCTTTTACGGAGTCCAGGTTGGGGTTGGCCAGCCAATCCGACGCGTCAAGGCGGCGCATCAGGCTGGATACCCTGTTATTGGACTCGGCTACGCCGCGAATCGATATGGTTTGGTCCTTGGTTTGCAGGCTGGTGTAGAACACCCCGTCGGGTACGGTGCGAACGAGCTGGTCCAGCACCCGCACGATAATGGGTCTGTTGCCCTGCAACTCCTGGATTACGCGCATCCGGTCGAGCAGCTGGTTGCGCTTCTTCTGCAGTTCCTGGATCTCCGCCACCTGCTCGTCCAGCACCTTGATATTGTCGGTCAGGTACTGGTTGCGGGCCTTCTGATGCTGGATCTGGCCATCGACGATGCGGTCGCCCAGCGCCACCAGGCCAAGGCCAAGGGCGAGGACCAGCCCCACCGTGACCAGGAAATCCTTCTTGAGCTCCTGGCGCCGCTCCTCGCGCCATGGCAGTAGGTTAATCTGTGCCATTAGTTAAAGCTCCGTAAGGCCAGGCCACAGGCGATCATCATCGCCGGCGCATCGCTGCTGAGGGCCACGGCATTGACCTTGGGGGATACCGACATATTGGCAAAGGGATTCGCCACCGTCGCCGGCGTGCCCAACTTCTCCTGCACCAGCTCGGCGAGCCCCTCCATGGAAGACACGCCGCCGGCGAGAATAATGTAATCAACGTCGTTGTACTGGCTGGACGAAAAGAAGAACTGCAGCGAACGGGCAACCTGCTGCACCACCGCATCCTTGAAGGGTTCCAGCACCTCGGGCTCGTAATCGTCCGGGAGGCCACCCTGCTTCTTGGCAAGGCCGGCTTCCTCGAGGGGCAGGCCATAGCGGCGCATGATCTCGTCCGTCAGCTGCTTGCCGCCAAACAATTGCTCCCGGGTGTAGATCGTCTGCCCGTTGTTGAGCACACTCAGGGTCGTCATGGTCGCGCCGATGTCCACCACCGCAACCGTGCTCTCTTCCTCCAGGTCCAGCTGGTGGCGGATGAGTGAAAATGCCCGCTCCATGGCGTACGCCTCGACATCCATGATGCGAGGTATCAGTTCGGCGCTCTCAATGGCCTCCACCCGCGTGTCGATAGTCTCCCGGCGGCAGGCTGCCAGCAATACCTCTACCATGTTGTCGCGCTCGGGGGAGGGGCCCTGGACCTCGAAGTCGATGGAGACTTCCTCCAGCGGGTAGGGAATGTACTGGTCGGCCTCGAGGGTGAGCTGGGTTTCCATCTCGTCCTCGCTCAGGCCCTGCGGCATATCGATCAATTTGGTGATAACAGACGAGCCGGCCACTGCGGCGGCCACGGTCTTGAGTTTGGTCCGGGACTGCGCCACAACGCTGCGGATGGCATTGGCTACACCATCCACGTCATTGACGTTCTTCTCGATAACCGCGTCCTGGGGCAAGGAGCTGACCGCATAACTCTCTACGCGATAGCGATCCCCGGTGAAGCTCAATTCAAGGAGCTTGACGGTCGTCGAGCTTACGTCCAGCCCGAGAACCGGCGTAGTTTTTCTTTTCCCTATTCGCCCGAACACGTGTTTTCCCTATCAGTATCACTAACTTAGGATATTTTTATGTAAAGCTACATTAATTGTTAGATATAGCACACTCCAAAATATATCCAAACCGAAAAAAGGCATATAATTACCACTACCGCGGGGCGTTCTCTCCATACAATTAACACAACCCACTGTTTGTAAAGGGATAAATGCGAATCCTAAGGGCGCTTTTACGCCTCACATTATTTGGACTTTTTGGCGCCTTTTGGCTGTTCGCCGGGATCTATTTATACTTGAGCCCCAACCTGCCCGACGTCGCCACCCTGCGGGATGTGAAACTCCAGACCCCGATGCGGGTTTATACCCGGGACGGCCATTTGATAGGCCAGTTTGGCGAGCAGAAGCGCTCGCCACTGCCTTTTGACGAGATCCCGCCGCAGTTCATCCAGGCCCTGCTGGCAGCCGAAGACGCGAACTACTTTCGCCACTCGGGTATTGATATCACCGGGCTGCTGCGAGCGGTCTCCGAGCTGGCCCTGACGGGAGAAAAGGGCTCTGGCGGCAGCACCCTGACGATGCAGGTGGCGCGCAACTATTTCCTGAGCTTCGAGCGCACTTTCATGCGCAAGTTCAACGAGATACTGCTGGCTATAGAGATCGAGCGGACCCTGGACAAGCGCGAGATTTTCGAACTGTATTTCAACCGGGTCTTC
>Ga0105103_10000998_pt1 | contig 15998 bp, 14 predicted proteins | sample PPLLaktember2015_2_FD_79107 | JGI IMG/M metagenome (GOLD analysis project Ga0105103, IMG submission 79107) | Freshwater sediment microbial communities from Prairie Pothole Lake near Jamestown, North Dakota, USA - PPLs Lake P7 Core (6) Depth... | ecosystem: Environmental > Aquatic > Freshwater >...
ACGCGCGCCGCTGATGGCATCAGCTGCCTGCACGAGGGCCGCGATGGGATGTTCCATCGGGATGTCCTCGTGGTGCGATCCGACCGCGTTGCAGACGATGAATGGCTCGTTGAATTTCTTGCAGAACTCGAGTCCCAGGAGCGCATGCGGACCCTCCACGCTCCGGTCGATCGTCTTACCGATGTCATGAAGCAACCCGGCGCGCTTCGCCATAACCGGATCCATGCTAAGTTCTGCCGCCATGATGCCCGTGAGATAGGCGACTTCGATGCTGTGCTGGAGCAGGTTCTGTCCGTAACTTGACCGGTACTTCATCCGTCCGACATGGCGCACGATCTCGGTGTGGGCACCGTGCAACCCGATCTCCAGCATCGTGTTCTCCCCGAGATGCAGGACCTCTTCTTCGAGCTCCTTCTTCACCTTCTCGACGACCTCTTCGATTCGGGCCGGATGGATACGACCGTCGGAGATCAGCTTTTCCAGCGAGAGCCGCGCCACCTCTCTGCGGAAGGGGTCGAACCCGGAGAGGATCACGGCTTCAGGCGTATCGTCGACGATCACGTCGACGCCCGTGGCTGCTTCGAACGCCCGGATGTTCCGGCCTTCGCGCCCGATGATGCGTCCCTTCATTTCATCACTGCCGACATTCAGAACGCTGACCGTCGTCTCGATGGTGTGTTCCGCCGCCGATCGCTGGATCGCCTGGATGATCGCCTTCTGCGCCTCCTTCTTGGCTTCCACCCGCGCCTTATCGCGCATATCCTTGGTCAATTGCGCCGCTTCACCCTTTACGCTTTCAATGAGGTTGTCAAAGAGCGCCTTCTTTGCTTCCTCGCGCGTGACGCCGGCAATCTTCTCGAGCCGAAGGTTCTGTTCCTCCAGCAACCGCTGGAGTTCGTGTTCACGCTCGGTCAACTTCTTCTGCCGCTCGCCGATCTCACGACCCGTCGTCTGAAGTGCATTCTCCTTTTTCGTGAGGACATCGAGTTTCTTCTCGACGTTCTCTTCCCTGTTCGTCAGCTGTTTTTCGTACGCCAGCAACTTGTTCCGTCGGGACTGCGCCTCCTGCTCAAAATCCTTCTTCTTCTTATACCACTCATCCTTGACCTCGAGCAATTTTTCCCGCTTGATCGTCTCGGCCTCCTTGCTCGCGTCCTCGAGGATCTTCTTCGCGCGGTCCTCGGCGGACAAGATCTTGTTCTGTCCGCTGCGGCCATTCAGCGCCCAGCCGAGAAAGAACGATCCGCCCCCGATCACCGCTCCCAATATGATCAGCACATACGCTTCCATACCTCTCCTCTCGCATCAATCCGTTGCGCAAAAAAAAAAGCCGCGTCCACCTGCCATAATCATGCGTATTTGAAGAACCTCTTCATCATACACAGTGGGTACCTGCCTAAGCATTTCACACTTCCACGACCTGCTCCGTCCCGAAGGACATCATCGCGAGGGCTTCCCCCGCCAAGGCGGGGATAAGGTGGCATGCGCTCCACGCTTATGAGTCAAGCTCCCATATTAACAGAATTGTAAGGTTCTTTAATAGGGAACGATTACGGCTGATGGCGCGGCAGAATTGATTCCGCGCGAACGATGAAAAAGAACAGTGACCGCGGCTAAACGGTCGGTCCAGTCGGCTCTGACAGCAAACAGTTGTCCAGGTAGTTCGACAGCTTCTCGATCTCGGTCTCGAGATGCGCGACGTCCCGTTCGTGCCGCTCCTGCTCCTTGAACAGGTCCTCCGTGATGTTCAATGCGGACAACACGGCGACCGTCAACGGCGTCTGCTCCGGGATCTTGTCGTGGATCCGATTCAGCATCGAGTCGACATACGACGCGACGCGCTTCGTGAAGTCTTCATTCTCTCCACGAAGCGGATACTCGGAACCAAAGATGCGAACTTTGATGCTCTTGCTGTTCATGTGCAGGGACAACGTCTCGTCAGGTCAACGGGACCGCCCACCGCCTGGTCCCTGGTGCATCAGCCGCTCTACAATCGTGAATTGATCTTGGCGATGAGGTCCTTCAACCGAACCTTCATCTCCTCCCGCTCTTGTGCATTGAGGAACCCGCCGCCATTCGACTGCAATTCGACGAGTTGCTGGCGCAGGGAACGGAGTTCCTTCTCACGCTCCTGCACGGTCGTCGTCAGGCGAGCCCCATCAGATTCTAAACTCGCGATTCGGTCCTGAAGTTCCTTATTCTCCGCCTTCAGTCGAATGACCGTATCGGAAACGCGACGCGCCTTCTCCCACAACTTCTGGAGAGAATCCTCAAGATGCCGCAGGTCTCGCTTCTCTTCTGCCTCGGCCTCTAGATTCACCTCAGGCACTCCCTGGCTCCCGAATTATTGAATTGCCGGCGAGTCGCTCGCTCTACGCGCGCAATTCGCCTCCGCAGTGCTTCTTGACCGCCTGGATGACGCGACTCATGACCGCGTCTACCTCGGCATCTTTCAGTGTGTGGTCCGAGGAGCGAAATTCCAGCGCATATGCGAGGCTCTTTCGCCCTTCCCCAACCTGCTTCCCTTCGTAGACATCAAACAGCGTCACTGCAACAAGCAAGGAATCGCCTGCCTGTCGTATCACGGACTCAACCTGCCCTTGGGGAAGTGCTTGGTCGAGAGTGATCGCAAGGTCGCGCGTGACGATTGGGAACTTGGGCAATGCCGCGAACTTACGGTCCTTTGCCCAGCCCTGCTCCACAACCGGAATGATGAGCTCACAGACGAACACTTCTCCTTCCAAGTCGAAGCGCGTTGCGATTTCCGGCCGTACGATTCCAAAGAATCCCGCGTAAGTACCGTTAATTTCAATGCCTACAGAGGGTTCAGTTAAAGCATTGTGCGTATCATACTGAATTAAGCGGTATTTGTCAAGGAGGAAGCGTTTGAGAAGCGCCTCGACCTCACCCTTGCCATCCAGAAGGTCAACATTTCGAGCCTGAACGCCCACTCCGAGCGGAGACACCTGTCCGCTCATGAGAATCAAGAGGCGTTCCTCTTCATCATAGGCTTCCAAGGATTCCCGGTCTTTGCCCTCCAGAAGCCGGCACACGCTTCCAAACTCAAACAGCCGGAGGTCTTTCGTGCCCCGATTTCGATTGTATTGCGCGATCCGGAGGGCTCCCGGAATGAGACTAGTCCGAAGTGTCGACATCTCGACACTCACCGGATTGAGCACTTTCACCGGGGTTTGACCGGATATCCCCATCGTGGCCTCGTCCTGGAGTCCAATGGCAAGGATCTCGTTGAAGCCGCCGCCGATGAGCGCATTGCGGATCTCCGTTGTGGCTCGATCGGTATGGACTGCCGCCGTGAAGTCGATCGCCGCGCGTGTCTGGGTGGCAATATTGTCGTATCCATGCGCCCGCGCGACCTCTTCAATCAGCTCGATCTCCTCGACAACATCCGTTCGATAGGATGGAACGCGAAGCTTGATCACATCTCCGGCGCCGCCAGCCGGCACGAAGCCGATCGTCTTGAGCAGACGGCTGACCTCTGCTCGATTCAGCTTGGTGCCGATGATCGCATTAGCGCGAGACACACGGAGCGGGACCAGACGAGCATGCATCTTTTTCGGGTAGACGTCGATGACACCGTTCAACAGTTCCGCTCCCGTCATTTCCTGGATCAACTGCGCTGTCCGGTCGACCGCATAACGGGCCATTTCGATGTCGGCTCCACGCTCGAACCGATAGGATGCCTCGGTAGAAAGCCCGAGGACCTTCGACGTTCTGCGGATGCCCCGCGGCTCGAACCACGCGCTCTCGAGCAGGATGTTGGTCGTTGTCTCCCCGATCTCGGAATTCGCCCCTCCCATCACTCCGGCGAGCGCGACCGGCCTCTCCGCATCGCAGATCATCAGCATGTCCCCGTTCAACGCCCGCTCTTTCCCGTCGAGCGTCGTGAATCGCTCCCCTTCTTCCGCCATGCGGACGATGATGCTTCGTCCCGCAAGACGATCGAGGTCGAAGGCATGAAGCGGATGACCCGTTTCCATGAGGACGAAATTCGTCACATCGACAACGACATTGATGGGTCGAACGCCGACTGCCGTGAGGCGGTCTTGCATCCATTTCGGTGAGGGGCCGATCTTCACATTGCGCAGCACGCGACCGCAGTACCGCGCACACCGGGCAGCATCCTTGATCTTGATCGAGGCGACAGATGCTGCGCGTATCTTCGACTCCTTCAGCTTCAACCGGGGCAACGCGGCGGCTTTTCCCGTCAACGCGCCGACCTCTCGAGCGACGCCGATGTGGCTGAGACAATCGGAACGGTTTGGGGTGATGCCGATCTCATAGACCACATCGGTCATGCCGAAGTACTTCGCGAGCGGCGTTCCGGTTTTTGCTGTTGCATCGAGGACGAGGATGCCGTCCGCATCTTCCCCGACGCCGAGTTCGAAGGCGGAACAGATCATGCCGTCCGATTCAACGCCGCGGATCGTTGCACGTCCCAACACGAACGGCTTTCCGTCCGGGTCGTGTTGATCGTGGGGAATGGTCGCTCCGACCAGCGCGACGGCGACCTTCTGTCCAGCAGCGACATTCTGGGCACCGCACACAATGCGCTTCTCTTCCGTCCCGATATGCACGCGGCACACGGAAAGCTTGTCGGCGTTCGGATGCTTCTGCCGTTCGAGCACTTCTCCCACAACGAAATTCTCGAAGGTCTTCGCCTGGTCCTCGGCCTGTTCCACTTCGAGGCCGACCATTGTCAAGCGTTCGACGAATTGCTCCGGCGTCCACCGGAACGGAACCAATTCCTTAAGCCACCGCTGGGAGATCTTCATTGCACACCTTCGATCAAAGAAGACCACGGAGACACGAAGTCAATTCTTTGTGCCTCAGTGGCAGATCTTGTCTTTTAGAACTGCTTCAGAAAACGGACGTCGTTCTCATATAGAATCCGGATATCATCGATGCCGTACCGAAGCAGCGCCGTCCGCTCGATGCCCATGCCGAATGCGTAGCCGGTATAGACCTCGGGATCGATGTCGCCGTACTGCAGCACGTGGGGATGCACCATGCCGGCGCCGAGGATCTCGAGCCAGCCGGTGTACTTGCAGACGCGGCACCCCTTCCCGCCGCAGAGGTAGCAGGTGATATCCATTTCCGCGCTCGGCTCCGTGAACGGGAAGAAACTGGGACGGAACCGGTACTTGAGACTGCTCCCATAGAATTGCTTCGCGAACGCGACCAGCGTTCCCTTCAGTTCACTGAAGGTGACCCCTTTGTCGATGTACAGACCCTCGACCTGGTGGAAAAGCACGAGGCTCCGGGCGCTGACCGCCTCGTTCCGATACACGCGTCCTGGCATGATCGCGCGGATCGGGGGCTTCTGCTGTTCCATCACCCGGATCTGCACGGGAGACGTATGCGTCCGCAACAGGACATTCTTCGAAATGAAGAATGTATCCTGCATATCGCGCGCAGGATGGTCCGGGGGGAAGTTCAACGCCTCAAAGTTGTAGTAGTCGCTTTCGATCTCCGGGCCGTTCTCGATGGAGAATCCCATTCCGACGAAGATGCGCTTGATCTCCTCCATCGTCTGGGTGACCGGATGCATCGATCCGATCCAGCGGGGACGCCCCGGGAGCGTGACATCCATTGCTGCGGACCGGGGCGTGCCGGCCGCCTCGAGCGCCGCCTTCTTCTCATCAAAGGCGGTCTGCGCGTAGGTCCGGAGTTCGTTCAGGGCCTTTCCGATCAGCGGCTTCTCGGCCGGCGGAACGGTCTTGAGCCCCTCGAACAGCGAGCCGATCGCCCCGTTGCGGGCAAGGTACGTGATGCGCAGCTGCTCGAGCTGTGCCAGATCCTGCACGGCATTGAGCGCTTGCGTGAATTGATCGCGAGTGTGTTGGATGGTCTCGACCATGGTGGTGTGACCGTTCGGGTGATTGCTGAGGACGGAAGGAAAGGCGAACCGGGAGACGCCTTCGTTCTCCCGGTCCGGAAATCAGTCGGGCGAACGTCAGGCGTTCGCGAACTTCACGACTTCTGAGAATGCCTGGGGCTGGCTCAGCGCGAGATCGGCGAGGATCTTGCGGTTGATCCCGACCTGCTTCTTCTCCAACGCAGACATCAACTTGGAATACGTCGTCCCGTTGAGCCGTGCGGCGGCGTTGATCCGGGCGATCCAGAGCGTACGAAACTCGCGTTTCTTCGCGCGACGATGTTTGTATGCGTGCTGGCCGGCCTTGTCAACGTGGTGCTTCGCAATGGTCAGGACTTTGCTTCGAGCGCCCCAATAGCCTTTGGCTTGGGCGAGAAGCTTCTTGCGCCGGCGATGCGACGCGACCTTATTCTGTGAACGCGGCATGGTGCTGCTTCCTTCTTCCTAGATTACGCGAGTAAGAACGTACGGACTTTTCTGGCTTCGGTCTTGTCCACATGTGTCGGCTTGCGCAGATGGCGCTTCCGCTTTGTGGACTTGCTCGTCAGAATGTGGCTGCGAAAGGCCTTCCGACGCTTGATCTTGCCCGTGGCAGTGACCTTGAACGTCTTGGCCGCGCTCCGACGGCTCTTCATTTTCGGCATGACGATGGATCCTCTCTTGTTATGCTGACTGCTGCGGTTTCTTCTTCGACTTGTCCTGTACGAAGATGACAACCATCTGACGGCCTTCCATCTTCGCTTCCTGCTCGATCTTGGCGATATCCGCAAGCTGCTCGGTGAACCGCTGAAGCACCTCGCGTCCGTGTTCCTGGTACGTGATCTCGCGTCCCTTGAAGACAACCGTCGCCTTGACCTTGTTCCCCTCCAGGATGAACTCTCGTGCGTGGCGGACCTTGAAGTCGAAGTCGTGCGTGTCGGTATTGGGGTGGAACCGCACCTCCTTCACCAGCGTCACGTGCTGATGCTTCTTCTGCAGCTTCTCCTTCTTCGACATCTCGTACCGGTACTTGCCGAAGTCCATGATCTTGCACACGGGGGGTTCAGCGTTCGGCACAATCTCGATCAGATCCAGGGCTCGTTCCCGGGCGATCCGGAGCGCTTCCTGAGTCGCCATGATCCCGAGCTGCTCGCCCTCGTCGGTCACGACGCGGATCTGCGGTACCCGGATCTCCGTATTGACGCGTGCTCGTTCCTGCTTAATGGGGATCCCTCCTACAACGTGAGTGAACGTGTCTTGACCAGCGTGCGCAGACGCTCGATGAAATTCCCTCGAGGCACCGCACCCTGATCACCTTTCTTATGCTGCCGCACCGCGACCGTTCCCGCGGCGGCCTCCTTTTCGCCAACCACCAGCATGAACGGAACCTTTCGAGTCTCCCAATCGCGGATCTTGGAACCGATCTTCTCGTTCCGTTCATCGATCTGCACGCGCAGGCCCGCGGCAAGGAACTCCTCATACACCTGACGCGCGTAGCCGTTGTGCGCATCGGTGATCGGCAGGATCGCCGCCTGAACCGGTGCAAGCCACAGCGGGAATTCGCCCGCGAAGTGCTCGATGAGAATGCCGATGAATCGTTCCATCGATCCAAACGGCGCGCGGTGAATGATGACCGGCCGATGCTTCTTGCCGTCGCTTCCGGTATACTCCAACTGAAAGCGCTCGGGCATGACGTAATCGACCTGCACCGTGCCAAGCTGCCAGGTGCGCCCCAATGCATCCTTCACCATGAAGTCGATCTTCGGACCGTAGAACGATGCTTCGCCAATCCCAACGAAGTAGTCGAGCTTCATCTCATCCGCGACTTCCTTGATCTCGCGCTGCGCCTGCTCCCAAAACGCTGCCTCGCCGCCGTACTTCTCGACGTTCTTGTCATCGCGGTACGAGAGCCGGATCTTCACCGACATGCCGAAGGTCTGGAAGACCAACTGCGTCAACTCCACTGTCGAGATGATCTCCTGCCGCAACTGTTCGTGCGTGCAGTAGATGTGTGCGTCATCCTGCGTGAAGCCGCGTACGCGGATGAGACCGTTCATCTCACCGGACTGCTCATACCGATAGACGGTCCCAAACTCCGCAAACCGGACCGGCAGGTCGCGATACGAGCGCATCTTCGCCATGTAGATCTGGTGATGATGCGGGCAGTTCATCGGCTTGAGCATGTACTGCTCCCCATCCTGCATTGTGATGGGGGGAAACTGCGAATCCTTGTAATACGGGTAATGTCCGGACGTCTTGTAGAGCTCGAGGTTCGCGATGTGCGGCGTCATGACGAAATCGTATCCCCGCTTCTTCTGCTCCTCGCGCAGGAAATCGATCAGACTATCCCGAATGATCATGCCGTTCGGCATCCAGAGCGGCAGCCCGCCGCCGACATTCGGGGTCAGCAGGAAGATCTCCAGTTCCGCACCCAGCTTGCGATGATCACGGCGCTTCGCTTCCTCAAGTCGGAACAGGTGCTCGTCCAATTCCTTCTTTGTCGGGAACGTGACGCCATAGATGCGCTGCAGCATCTTGTTCTTCTCGTTCCCGCGCCAATACGCACCGGCGACGTTCAGCAGCTTGATCGCCTTGATGCGGCCCGTGGAGGGCAAATGCGGACCGTAGCAGAGGTCCGTAAAATTTCCATGATGATACAGGCTGATCGACTGTCCCTTCAGCTCTTCGAGCAACTCGAGCTTGTACGGATCGCCTTTTTGCCGGAACCGATCCACGGCGACATCCCACCTGACCTCTTCCCGCTGGTACGGAACATCGCGTTCGGAAAACTCGACCATCTTCTTCTCGATCGCCGCGAGATCCTCCTGCGTCAAACGATGCTCACCCAGGTCGATGTCATAGTAGAAGCCGTTTTCGATCGCCGGGCCGACACCAAACTTCGCGCCGGGGAATAATGCCTCGACCGCTTCCGCCATCAGATGGGCAGAACTGTGCCAGTACGCATCCTTCCCGCCGTCGTCATTCCATTTCAGGAGCTTGAGCGACGCATCCTGCCGGATCGGACGATCAAGATCCCACACCTCGCCGTTGACCTCGACAGCGAGCGCTTCGCGTGCGAGGCCCTTACTGATCCCCTCCGCGATCTGCAATCCGGTCACACCGCTGTCATACTCGCGGCGGTTTCCGTCCGGGAATGTAATGGCGATCTTGTTCATAGTAGGACAAAAAAAATATCGGACATGGTCCGATGAAGAAACGGGGAACCGAGGAAACGGGGAAATGAGGAAGCGTACCAATGTCCCAAGTCTGAAAGTGGTTTCAACTTCTTTCCACTTTCCCCATTTCCCCGCTGCCCAGTTTCCTGCTTTCTGTGGGCTCTATAGGACTCGAACCTATGACCTCTACCATGTCAAGGTAGCGCTCTAACCAGCTGAGCTAAGAGCCCCGCACAAACAAACGGATTTTATGATACCGATTATTTGGCTGGAAATCAAGGGTTTCTTACCGCGGCGGGTTGTAGAAGTTGCGGTCCCAGCGGTGTTTGCGAAGCTCGGCGATCGTGCCCGTGGAGAGGATTCGTCCATCTGAATAGCCGATATTGGCTTCGACGTTCGCGACCGAACGCATCCCGGGGATGACCGTGGAGACCGCCTTCGGATGGAGGGTGAAGCGGAGGGCCAGTTCCGCCATCGAAGCCGCCTCCAGACCAAGAAGCGGGGCCATGGCATTGACGCGATCAAAGACCTCTTGCCTGCGTTTTCCCCCAAAATAATTGTTCCGCCAATCTCCTGCCGGGAATACCGTCTCCGGCGTGATCTTGCCCGTTAATCCCCCTTCGTCCAGGGGCACGCGGACAATGATGCCGATATTCAGCTTTTCACACAAGGGAAAGAGCCGCTCTTCAGGTGCCTGATCGAATATGTTGTAGATAACCTGGAAGGCATCGATCAACCCGGTCTCGGCCGTCTTCAGGGCGTTATCGGGCTGATGGTCGTTGATCGAAATGCCCGCGTGCCGGATCTTCCCCTCCAACTTCAGTTTGGCGATCGCATCCTTCCACTCGTTCTCCGAAGCCCAGTCGTCGAGCCACACGTGAAACTGCTGAAGGTCGATGGTATCGAGGCCGAGATTCTTGAGGCTCTCTTCGGTCTTTCGGATGATGTGCTCGTACGGGAACGCATCCCGAAGCGCCGTGCCGGGACGGGCGGGCCATCGTCCGTTCTTTGGGGGGATCTTCGAGGCGACGGCGATCCGTTCCTTCCGTTCTCTCACGACCTGTCCCACCAGTTGCTCGCTGTGTCCGTCGCCGTAGACGCGTGCGGTATCGATGAAATTCAAACCGAGGTCGATCGAGCGATGGAGTGCGCGTAACGATTCATCGTCCCTCGCTCCCAGCCACATCGATCCGCCGATCCCCCACGCGCCGTACCCGATCTCCGAAACGCTGATTCCTGTTCTTCCTAATGCACGATACTTCATTCCGCGCCTCCCTTGTCCGATCTGTTCCCGGCCAGCCTCTTCCACGCTTCTTCGATCTGCGCCTTCGTCCGCGCCGGGACGTACTTCTTGTGCAGAACTTGCAGGCGCATCTGCGTGAGATTGTCGAACTGTTCATCATCCTTCTGGCGCTTCAACATCATGGCGAAGTCCTCCTGTTCACGCCGCTCCATCTTGCTGTGAAGCAGGCGAAGGTCTTCCACCATCCGCGTTTGCTCGACGAAGGTCATGTCAAGGCTGTGTCGGGTGTTTATGCGCCAGCGTGATGAGGAGTCCGCCACCGCCGATGAGAAGCATGATCACCGCCTGCACCATCGTCTTGTAGGAAATCTCCGCGGACTCAACAGATGTGTAGAAGAACCAGGCTCCAGCCGCGGCAACGATCGTATACATGCCGAGCACGATCTTCCTCGCGCGGGCATTCGTCTCGGGCGTGTCGGTCATGAAGAAACGGTTGTAGAGGAGCAACCCCGAGATCGCGACCGCGCCCAGGACGGCGAAGATGAGCCAGAATTCCCGCACCGTCGCAGAGGCATCTGCGCTGCCGATGACCGGCTTGAGAATCCTCTCATACAATGCTCCGCCGAGGTTTGAGCCAATCAGGCTTCCGACTACACCGTAGAGGAAGGAATACCCCATGTAGACCGCTTTGCGGTCGGCGGGGGCGACGAGTCCGACGTAGCTGAAGTACTTCGGGTGCGCGGTCATCTCTCCGATGGAGAAGACGACGATGCCGGCGACGAAGATCCAGATGGTGGAGGAGTACGCAAGCAGGACGAATCCGACGACACCGAGGACCATGCCCGAGATCATCGTGAGCAGGGGCCTCGTGTTCTGCACGATGCGACTGATGACCACCTGCAGGAGGATGATGGTCCCCGCATTCACCACGGTGACATGCTCCGCATCGAATTGCAGGGGGATGCCGATCGAGGCGAAAGCGTTGTTGATCGGGGTCGGATCGATGAAATCGCGGAGGTACCAAAGGACCGAACCAAAATTCTGGAAGTAGAGGATCCAGAAGCCGGAATAGAGCAGGATCATCAGCATGAAGCGGGAATCCCCCAGCACCATCACGGCACCGCGCGCAACCTCGGCGAGCGAGCGGGCATTCGCAGGCCGCTCCGGATCCTTGTAGAAGAAGATGGTCGGGATCAGCATCAGCGCGCAGTAGGCAGACGACGCGGTGAACACGTAGCCCCAACTGAAGCCCTTCAAGTAACTCACCAGCAGCGGTGCAAGGAACGCCCCAAGATTGATCATCCAATAGTAGATGCCGAAGCCGAGGCCGGAGGTCTTTTCATTCGTCGTCCGTGCGATGGTCCCGGAGATGATCGGCTTGAACAATCCGGAACCCGTGGCCATGATCAGCAGACTTGCAAACACTGCACCGTACGCGCTCATGTGGCCCGTCACAAAGTAACCGACCGTCATCAGCGAGAAGGCAATGAGCAGTATCTTGCGATAACCGTACCGATCCGCCAACGCTCCGCCGGCGATGGGGATGATGTACGTCAGCGCGTAGATCAATCCCTGCAGAAAGCCGACCGATTGTTCGGAGAATCCGAGCCCCCCTTCTGCAACGCTGTTCGTCAGATAGATGGCGAGCACGGCGTTCATGCCGTAGTAGGCACCGCGCTCGAACAGTTCCATGACATTCGCGACCCAGAAGACGCGAGGGAACGAGGAGAGAGAGGGGGATGAGGACATGGGGGGGAGTCTATTGATGATTGGGGATTATTGATTGTTGATTGAGGTTCACCGTCTCGGAGCCCATTGTTTCAGGAACGCCAGCACCTTTTCCTTGGAGTGTCCTTTGCCTTCCTCCAAGTCTCCTGTGTTCTGCGAGTGGAGGAGTTTTCCTTTTGCATCCAGGACGAACAGATGCGGATAGCCGGCGACTTGCGGGTATTCGCTCAACACTTTTTCGTTCTTGTTCTCCTTGCTCACATTCACCTTGACGACGATGTAGTTGTCGAGCAGGTATTTCTCGAGGTCGGGGTTCTTGATGTAGAGCGAATCAAGCCGATGACACCAGATGCACCATTCTCCGCCGACATCGAGGAGGACGTGTTTCCCTTCTTTCGCGGCGACTTCGACCGCTTTCGCAATATCGCTCGCCGCATCGCGTGCCGGATCGAATTTTGTGCGGGCCGGTGAACCCGGATCGTCGCCCCCCGCGAACAGCGTATTCGCACAGGCGAACGCCATGAGAACAACCATGACCGCAGACATCCTGCAAGAGCGCAACTCCATCTAATCCTCCGTCGATTGTGATGTATCGATGACCGCAGGCGCAAGCCAATACCGGCGTGCAGTATCTTCCTTGGCAAAGATCCAGAGTACGTCGATCGGGCGGCCTTCCCACCTGCCGGACCGGGTGTCTGCAGAGACGTCACCGATCCGGAACACATTTGTCTTCGCGACCGCGACATAACTCTCGCCTTGCAGCATCTCCATTCCAGCCGCGGCGGCGAGACCGACTCCGATCCCCGCGATGACCTGTGGCTGCTTGAGGATCTGTGTCGCGACCTTCGACAACGCCTGTTCGGTTCCCATCGCCATCCCGCTCTCGACCTTGCGTACGCTCGTGTCGGCAACGGCAACTCTGCTCGTGTCCCGGATCGCTCCGGAGTCGAGCCCGACCATCCGCCGCAGGACGCCGTACGCCGTCTGCGCGTCGGCGATGCTTCTCTCGATCATTCTTCCGGTGTCCACCTTCGCGGCGACATCAGACAGCCGTTTCAACTTGGCAGAGAGAGAATCGGAAAGCCGGAAATACAAGCGGTAGTACCCCGCATCACGATATTTCCGGTCGAAGGCCATCAAGCTCTCAGGCTGGGCGATGTGACCGACATCGCTCACGGGGATAAGCTCGAAGTCCGCCTCCTCGTGCAGGATCCATTCCTCCTCGCGGCCATCCGACAAGGCCAGTTCACCGCCATGCAGAAGCCTGCTGGTCAGCGCCCATTCGTTGAGGTAGCCGTCGACCCCGACAAAGGCCGCGACCGCCAAGACAACCGCGATGAGGACCGTCTTGACCGCCGAGCGAATCCGCTCACCAAACGGTTTTCTGGGTTCCTGGCTTTTCGTCATGACGTCCTCGCTCGAACGTGTTCATAAAGGTGGCATTCGAAGTATGAAAATGCAAGGGGCGTTTGACTCTCATCCGCCATATGATTACTATTTTTTTCAGCCAAATTGGATCTTCACGTACACAGGATCAATCTATGAAGTGCTTCAGGGATCGCCTCGAACGCGAGGTCATTGTCTTTGACGGAGGAACGGGAACCTATCTATACGACAAAGGCGTGTACGTCAATCGTTGTTTCGAGGAGCTCGTCCTCACGAACCCGGAACTCGTCGCCGAAGTCCACCGGGACTATATCAATGCCGGCGCCGATGTCATTGAAACGAACACCTTCGGGGCGAACCGGTTGAAGCTGGCGGCCCACGGCCTCGAGTCCAAGGTCCATGAGATCAACGTGAAGGCGGCGCAACTCGCCCGGTCGATCGCGAAGGACTCCGCTTGCGTGGCCGGTTCTGTCGGACCGCTCGGCGTGGAGATCGAGCCTTTGGGCAAATTGGCGTATGATGAAGCGAAGGACCTGTTTGCCGAACAGATCAAGGGGTTGTTGGAGGGCGGAGTCGATCTGATCACGTTCGAAACGTTCCGGCTGGTGGAGGAGCTCGTGCAGGGAATCCGGGCCGTACGGGAATTGAACGCCGAGATCCCGATCATGGCGCAGGTGACGATCAACAGCGAAGGAAATCTCCTGTCCGGGGAATCCCTCGAGCGCTTCGCGGAGGAGATGGCGCGGTACAAGGTCGACGTCATCGGCCTGAACTGTTCGGTCGGTCCGCGTTTGATGCTCGACGCGCTCGAGCGTCTGCGCGAACTCACCACAATTCCCATCTCTGTTCAACCGAATGCCGGCATGCCCCAGAACATCGGCGGCCGGATCCTCTACATGACCTCGCCGGAGTACATCGCGGAGTACGCGAAGCGGTTCATTCAAACGGGCGCGGCCATCGTCGGCGGGTGCTGCGGGACAAATCCGACGCACATCAAGGCGATCCGTCGGGCGGTGCAGGCACTCCAACCTGCGAAGCGGATGGACATCAAGGCCGAATCACTGAAGCTGGAGAAGCCGGATGAGGTGCGGATCGTTCCGAAGGAGGAGAAGTCACGGCTCTCCAACCGGCTTGCGCGCGGCAAGTTCGTGAAGCTGGTGGAACTGGTGTCGCCAAAGGGGGTCTCCGCGGAGAAGGAGATCGAGAAGGCACGGACGCTGTTCCATTTCGGCATCGACGGGATCAACATTCCGGACGGTCCGCGCGCGTCAGCCCGCATGTCTGCGCTGGCACTTGCGGTCCGTATTCATAACGAGGTGGGGATCGAGCCGGTGCTCCATTTCGCCTGCCGTGACCGGAATGTGATCGGCATGCAATCCGACCTTCTCGGCGCGTGGGCGCTGGGAATCCGGAACATCCTTGCGATCACCGGGGACCCGCCGAAGCTCGGCAACTATCCGGATGCGACCGCAGTGTTCGACGTCGATTCGATCGGACTCACCAATCTCCTCAATCGGCTGAACCACGGATTGGATCTCGCCGGGAATCCCATTGGCGCGCCCTCCGGTTTTTCCATCGGCGTGGGAGTCAATCCGGGGGCGATCAATCTGGACGAAGAACTGCGGCGGTTGGACTGGAAGATCGAAGCCGGAGCGGAGTACATGATCACACAGCCGGTGTTCGACATCAGCATCCTGGAGAAGTTTCTGAAGCGGGTGGAACACATCAAACTCCCGGTCCTCTGCGGCATTTGGCCTCTTGTCTCATACCGGAACGCAGAGTTCATGAACAACGAAGTGCCGGGAGCATCGGTACCGGAGCGGATCCTGGAGCGAATGCGGAAGACCGGTTCGAAGGAAGAGGGATTCCGCGAAGGGGTTCAGATCGCGAAGGAAACGTATCAGGAAGTGCGGTCGCGGGTGGCGGGGGTTCAGATCGCCGCGCCGCTGGGACGCGTGGACGCAGTCACCACGATGCTGGAGGAATAGAAACCTCAACCGTGCCAGGAGCGGGAATCGAACCCGCACTCACCTTGCGGTGAACGGGATTTTAAGTCCCGTGCGTCTACCAGTTCCGCCATCCCGGCAAGAAAGTTGGAAAGTGAAGAGTGAGCCTGCCTGACGGCAGTCAGGGAAGCGGGGAAAGTGTACGGAACAGGGAAAAGATGTCGAATAGGAAGTTGAAATACCACCAGAAACGCGAATGCGGGACGGGGTTCTTTTTCCCATCCCGCATTTCGCTGTGAGCAACACAGATTCCGACCACCGATCCACGCTCTCTCTCCCCGCTTCTGCTCCCACCTTCCTCACTTCCCCGCTACTGCTCCCACTTTCCTCACTCCCCCGCTTCCAACTTTCCTACTTTCCTGAGGCGCCGGGCGGATTCGAACCGCCGCATAAAGGTTTTGCAGACCTCTCCCTTACCACTTGGGTACGGCGCCAGCAAACATTGGTGATTTGAGATCATTGATTGGTGATCGAGGAGTTCGTTTCCAATCACAATTCACCGATCACAAATCAGCAATGAAAAAATAACCCCGCTACCTGGTGGGATGGGTGGCAGCGGGGCAAGGTCATAGATGTGATGCGAT
>Ga0105103_10000999_pt1 | contig 15983 bp, 16 predicted proteins | sample PPLLaktember2015_2_FD_79107 | JGI IMG/M metagenome (GOLD analysis project Ga0105103, IMG submission 79107) | Freshwater sediment microbial communities from Prairie Pothole Lake near Jamestown, North Dakota, USA - PPLs Lake P7 Core (6) Depth... | ecosystem: Environmental > Aquatic > Freshwater >...
ACCTCGTAATAAGCAAGGGATACTTAAACTCAGGCGACAAAACCGACATATACCTGGACCTTATCCACGAATTGTACCATGTCAAGCAATTCATGGATGGTCGAGAACTCTTTGACCCCAGCTACGATTATGTGAATCGCCCCACTGAAATCGAAGCCTACCAATACTGCGTAGCGGAGGCAAGACGGCTTGGGCTCAGCGAAGAAAGAATACGCAGCTACCTTTGGACTGAATGGATGACCGAGAATGACTTTAGACGTTTGGCAAAACATGTCAACGTTTCGTGCTGAGGGCTTCGCGATACACTTCAAGCATTTTTTTGGCGCTAACATCCCAAGTGTAGTTCGCATTTACGAATCTTCGACCGTTTTGGCCCAAAGTTGCACGTAACTGCTTGTTGTTCAAGAGCTTAATTAGCGCCTCAGCTAAACCGTCAGTGTCGCCTGGTTTAACAAGTAAACCTGTTTCTCCGTCGCGCACCGCTTCTTTGACTCCCCCCGCATCGAATGCGACAACAGGAACCCCCGACGCCTGCGCTTCCAACAGCACAATTCCCTGCCCCTCCTGAACAGATGGCAAAACAAATACATCCGCGCAGTTGTAAATTTTTGGGAGTTGGCTGTCTTTTAGGCTGCCCAAAAACCTGAAGTTGCCCGCTAAACCGCCTGAAGCGATGGAAGCGTTAAGCGGAGATCTTGATGGGCCGTCGCCTACAATTAGGATCTGGGTGTTTGCTTTTTCTTTAACTACTTTTTTTGCTGCTTCGACAAGGTAGGGTAACCCTTTGCGAGGAATCAAGCTGCCGACGAAAAGTAGGCATGGCTCACTTCCTAACCCGAACTTTTGCTTGGTTTCTGTCGAGTTCTCTTCTGGCTTGAATCTTTCGGTGTCGACTCCGTTTGGGACCACTCGGATTTTCGCGGCGTTAACGTTGTAGTGTTTAACTATTTTGTCTGCTGAGTACCTGCTGACTGCTACAATCAAGGATGCTTGTTGCGCGGTTTTCTTTTCTAAACCTGCGAGCCTCCGCATGAACATGTTCGCTAATCTGCCTCGGAATCCTTGTTGGCTGTGCAGTGCTTGTTCATATTCGTCGCGGAGGGGACCGTGGACGACGTGGACGAAAGGCTTTTTTAGATTCCGTTTCTTGAGTGCGTTGGGGAAGCCGTAGCCGCTGACGTTGTGGGCTTCGTAGACGTCTGCTTCGTAGGCTTCAGTTGTTCTGCTTAGGCTACGATTGAAAAACCAGTTGTCAAGGGGATAAATTTTGTCCGTTGAGTAGCAAGGAACGATCTTTACGTTGCCTACGTTGGAGGGTGCTTTGAAGCCTGCTTTGGTACCGCAGAAAATTGTGACCTCCATCTCATCATGGAGGCGCTTTGTGACTTCGATTATTCTGCGTTCTACTCCTCCATGGTAGATGTGGGGTGGTTGAGTGTTGAATATAGCGAGGCGGGGTTTTCCCATTGGAGGACACTTTTCTTGTAGTTTATTGTTGTTTGTTTGGATATAAGTTGTGCTTGCCTGTGACTTTTTTGATCAGTTTTACGCCCGGGCTTCGGTTTGGTCTTCTATCAATAAATTTAATATCCCATGCATTCACATGGTAGCTAACAACCGAAATGAACCAGAAATGAAGTCTCCCCTCAAAACCTTCATCTCCAAACGCGCTATAGTTCTCCTTCTCTCAGCTGTGCTTCTATTGTCCGCCTTTAACACTTACCTTATTTTGGGGGGGATACAATCAGCTAACCGCACCAACGTGGTGAATTATGATTACGTGCTGTCAAAAGACGGCGATAACTATCAGCTCAAAAACATGTTGACTGGGTATGTGGCGCAGCAGTCGGGAGGCGCTTCAGCCGCCATCAATGCAGCCATGTCTGATGGTAAATCTATTTACCTCAACCCCGGAACCTACGACCTAAACGAGGACGTGGCGATAATCAACAAATTAAACGCCAAACTGGTAAGTGACGGTGCAACCGTAAACGGGAATGGCAAAAAAATAATCATAGTTGGAGATAACTATACCCAATCACAGTATGGAAAAATCTCCGGGTTAACCCTGCTCAATGCCACTATCCGCGTTGAAAACTCGTTTGCCACAACTATAACAGACACAAAATTCGTCAACTGCACCACCGCCATCGAGTTTGCCAACACCGACACGTGGAGCGAGTATAACAAAGTTGAAGACTGCCAATTCATCAATGTAACTGAAGGTATCGCTTTTCGCGCACCTGCTCGAAACGGCACAGGCTCCTATGCCAGCTCACAGATAGAACGTTGTATGTTCAACTTAAAAGACAACTCCGTGGGGATCAATGTGGAGCCGCTTGCTGAATTCTCAGACAGCCAAATCCAAGACGTCCGATTCTGGACGGGTGAAATCGGTCACACTAACCAGACAGCTCTGCGGGTTTACGGCTCCATGTTTCAGACTTTGCTGTTCGGTGTCGTGTTTGAGTCATTCACCTCAGATCCAGTAGACATGTACGCGATTGATCTTGGGCAAACATGCGACCCCGCGCCGATTTTGTCGGGCGGAGTTAGTTTTCTGGGCAACTGGACAGCAAGAGTGCATACCCCCTATCAGACGTGGGTTTCGGCTGTGGGCAGCATATTTGACCGCGAAAACGTCGCGGTTCCAGTGGGGACTAATGGTCAATTTGGTGAACCCTTAAGCATTCAGTGCCGTCCATTGACAATGTTTAGTTTCAAACCCAAACTCGATGTAAGCTTTAGTGGCGAACAAACAGTGACTGTGCGCATCCGTATAGAATACATAGACAACGTCCTGTCACCGCCTGTAACTCGCACATTCACTAATAGTAGCGCAGTCTGGTTAAGCGACGACGAAATCCTGCAGTTGTTCCCCTCTCAAAACGTAATATGGGAAATCTTGGTGGATGCAAAAACCACAGCAGCCTCAACGGATGCTTCCGTGAAAGTCAGCGGTTACGGCACTGCTGGTTAGTCACTGTTCGTTTAGGAGGTTTTTGCGGCTGAAAATTTTCTCCAGTTCTGTGGGCGAAAGCAGTTTCCGCTCGAGAGCAACTTCTTTTACGGTGCGGTTTTCAGCTTGCGCTTGCTTTGCGATTTTCGCTGCTTCTAGGTAGCCGATTTTTGGCGCCAGCAGAGTAGCTAACGAAGGGTTTTTCTCGAGATACTGCTCGCAGCGTTTCTCATCCACAGTTATGCCTTTGACGCATTTGTTGGTGAAGGCGGGTAGGTAGTTGCTGAGGATTTGGATGGAGAAGAGCATGTTGTAGGCGATAGCAGGGGTCATAACGTTTAGCTCCATCTGTCCAGCTTGAACCGCTAAAGCCACAGCTGCGTCAGCCCCCACAACTTGGAAGGCAACCATGTCAAGGCATTCCGCCATTACTGGATTAACTTTTCCAGGCATGATTGAGGAGCCAGGCTGCACAGGAGGCAACGTGAGCTCGTTTAGTCCAGTTGTGGGACCAGAAGCTAAAAGCCTTAGGTCGTTTGCTATTCGGATGAGTTCCAATGCGAGTTCTTTGAGCCCGCTCGAAACCGTTTGCGCTGCCCTGTGACTCTGGAGTGCTTCGAAATTGTTTGATGCAGGTTTTAGGGTGAAGCCTGAGAGTTTTGCAAGTTCCGCGACGGCCAGTTGCTTATAATCTGGGTGTGTGTTTGCGCCTGTCCCTGTTGCTGTGCCTCCTAACGCGACTGCGTAGAGGTTTCCTTGTCGCCTCCGCAGTTCGGCGCCGCAATTCGCTACAACTGAGCTATAAGCGCTAAATTCTTGGCCAACAGTGACGGGTACGGCATCCTGCAGGTGAGTTCTGCCTGACTTGAGTACATTAGCGTTCTTTTTGCTTAACTCCATAAATGCAGCGGAAAGATCATCTATCGCCTCAAACAGCGGCTGAAGCGCCATCAAAACTGATACGTGTAGCGCCGTTGGGTAAGTGTCGTTGGTTGACTGCGCCATGTTAACGTGATCATTTGGTCCGACGCTTTTGTAGTCACCTTTCTGTTTCCCCAAAATCTCTAACGCCCGGTTTGCCAAAACTTCGTTGACGTTCATGTTAAACGATGTTCCAGCACCCGCTTGGAACACGTCCACAACAAATTGGTCCAGCAGTTTGCCGGAGAGCACTTCGTCACATGCAGAGACTATGGCTTTTCCGATTTTTTTATCCAGCCAGCCGACCTGCATGTTGGCGGTTGCGGCTGCTTTTTTGATAAGTACGTAAGCTTTGATTATTTGAATGGGGGCTTTGATGCCGCTGACTGGGAAGTTCTCTGTTGCCCTTAACGTTTGTATGCCGTAGTAGGCGTCTTTTGGGATTAGCCTCTCGCCTAAGGGGTCAATTTCTTTTCGAGTCTCCAACTGTGTCTCCTGCCTATTGCTGATTAGATTGCTGTTCAGATATAATTTTCTTTTTAGTTCTAAGTATCGCTGCAGTCACTTTAATGTTCTTTGGGCAAACGACTGTGCACATGTAGTAGCTTTTGCAGCCCCACACGCCATGTGGCTTCTTTAAAACAGCCAACTGCATCTGCGGATTTGCGGTTCTTGAATCAAAGATGTAGCGTTGCGCTCGCAGAATCGCCGCGGGACCAATAAACTCGCTATCCTGCTCTGTTATGACTGGGCAGGCGCCGTAGCAGCAAGCGCACAAGATACATTTCAAAGCATCATCAAATGCGTTGCGTTCTTGGGGTGTTTGGATTCTTTCTTTTTGCGGTTCGGCATTAGCGAGACTGGTGGTTGGTGGGGTTATGGAGTTTATGCGTTTAAAGAAAGGCTCCAAGTCTACAATTAGGTCTTTGATGACTTCGAAGTACTTAAGAGGTTCAATCGTTATACCGTTGTTGTAATCGTAGTCTTTGACTAGTTTTTGACACGCTAAGCATGTTTGCCCATTGATCGTTAACCCGTCGGACCCGCAGATGCCATGCGCACAGGACATACGGAACGCAAGTGTGCTGTCTTTTAGCCACCGCACCCTGTTTAAGCAATCAAGTATGCGTTCATCGGGCCCGGCTTCTATAGTGAAGGTGTCATAGTATGGCTCCTTATCTTTTTCGGGGTTGAAGCGGTAAATTTTTAGTGTGATATGCATTTTAGTAGCTCCTTTTCTGCGGTGCGAATTTGCCGATGACTACAGGTTTGTAGCAAACTTGAAGCCCCGTTGGTGTTTCATTAACGAAGGTGTGTTTGAGCCATTCTTTGTCGTTGCGTTCTGGGTAGTCGCTACGGAAATGTGCCCCTCGACTTTCGTGCCGTTGTAGTGCAGAGTAAACGATGACTTCAGCAACCCGCAGCATGTTACCGAACTCCAAAGCTTCTTGAAGTTCATAGTTGAAAATTTTGAATTTGTTGGTTAACCCGAGGTTTAGGTAGTTTTTCTTGAGCAGCTGAATCTGTCTCATTGCGTTTTCAAGTCCTCGATGGTTGCGAAATACGCTGCATTGGTCCGTCATTAGATACTGCAATCTTTCTCGTAAGGGTGGTACACGTTCCGCGCCTTTGGATTCCAGTAAATTGTTAATTTTGTCGGTTACTGTGCTTTCTGTCTGCAGAGGAAGCGGAGGCAAACTCTGCGTTTTAGATTCGCTGATGATGCTTAGTCCTGCCCTTTTACCGAACACGACCAGGTCAATTAGTGAGTTGCAACCTAATCGGTTTGCTCCATGGACGCTTACGCAGGCGCATTCGCCAACAGCGAACAACCCTGGCAGCACTGCCCCCAAGGTATCCGCCAAAACGTGGCCGTTAACGTCGGTTGGGATTCCCCCCATTATGTAGTGGCATGTCGGCGCTACAGGAATCTGGGCTTCCGATGGGTCAATGCCTAGGTAGGTTTTCACAAAAGAGGTGATTTCAGGCAATTTTTGAGCTAATCGTTCCTTGCCCAGTTCTCGTAGATCCAAAAAAACGTAGTCTTTCCCGTTGACGCCTCTGCCCTCAGCAACTTCTTGGAGAATAGCGCGGGAAACAACGTCTCTAGCAGCTAAATCCTTGAGGATAGGCGCATAACTCTCCATGAAGCGCTCACCCAATCCGTTGCGGAGCACGCCGCCTTCTGCTCTTGCTGCTTCGCTGATCAGGATTCCCAAGCCATAGATTCCTGTTGGGTGGAATTGGACAAACTCCATGTCCTCGAGGGGCAAAACGGCGTCGAGTGCAAGTGCGAATCCATCGCCTGTGGATGCGAATCCATTGCTGGTTGTTTTGTAAATTTTTCCGCATCCGCCTGTTGCGAGGACAACATTTTTTGCGTGGAAAACCCGCGGCTGCATTGTTGCGATGTCGTATCCTGCGGCGCCACAGCAGTAGTTTAGGGTGAATAGAAGCTGTTGTATGTAGACTTCGTTTTGAAACGTTACTCCGCTGCGGATGCATTGGTCGTAGAGTGTGTCCATGATTGCTCGGCCTGTGCGGTCAGAAACGTAGCAAGCGCGTTTGATGGGGGCTTCGCCGTAGTTTTTTGTGTGTCCGCCGAATCGGCGCTGTTCGATTTTGCCTTCTTTGTTGCGGCTAAACGGCACTCCCAAGTGCTCTAGAAGGTAAATTGCGTTTGGGGCTTGTTTTGTGAGGGTTTCGACGGCGTCTTGGTCGGCGAGGTAGTCGCTGCCTTTCATCGTGTCGTAGCTGTGCCATTCGGGGTGGTCGTTTTCTTCGTTGCCAAGCGCTGCGGCTATTCCGCCTTGTGCTGCGACTGAGTGGGAGCGGGTTACGTGTACCTTACTTACGACGGCGACTCGGCAGTTGTTTTGGGCAACGGTTAGGGCGGTGGTTAAGCCTGCGATTCCACCACCGATAACTACGACATCGTATTGTTGTATCACTTTGTTTGGCCTCAAAAGGTTAGATTTCGAATTTTTCTATGATGCGGTTTTCTTTTTCGCCGGTGATTTCGGCGATGACGTGGAAGTATTGTTGAAGTCCGGAGCTTAGGATGCGGGGTTTGAGGAGTTCGTCGATTTGGAACACGCCTGCCGAGTTGGACATTTTGATTTTTATCTGGATGGGTTTCTCGGCGCCTTCTATGACTTCCACTTCGACCTTTTCGATAGATAATGCGGAGACGGCGTGGATGTCGATTTTTCCGGCGCTAAACGGTATGCGTGCTCTGCCCGCCTCCATATCTAGGGCGTCTGCGATGCCGACTATACCTGCTTCTTTGGTTAAGATTTTTTTGGCAGGTTCGTAGTTGGCTGGTTCCTCATGGGTTACGATGGCGTGGAGGACTTCGGAGGTAATTATGGCTACTTCTTCTTCGCTGTAGGTTGGCGTTAAGCACGTGTTGAGGAATTGTAAAGCCAAAAACGCGCTGTACTGTTCGTGGTTTTTGCGTTGCACCGTCATGCCAAGGTCGTGGAATATGGAGCCTAAAACTACTACGACTTCTGCGTCTTCGTTTTTCATACGGTAGTTTTCGACTATGCTTGGGGTGATCAGTTTTTTCTCGACTAGTGCGCGGAGGAATTTGAGGGCGAGGTTGGCGACGATTTTAACATGCGTGGGTCCATGGTCGGTGTAGCCCATGCGTTCAATCGCCATCACGTTCGCGCATCGCCAATACGTATGGAGTTTTTTGTCGTCTCGTATTTTCTCCATGACTGCCTTGAGTTTGGCGTTTCCGTGGTAAGGTATGTTGAAGACGTATGACACGAAATGATACTCCAAATATGACTACATAAGGTGGAGATTTAAACTTACATCCACTGTCAGCACCTACCCTCTAGAAAATATGTCCAACATAGGCATCCGATCTAATTTAATATCGGAAGGACCAGAAATCGAGCTATCCGATACTTTAGAATATTGCATAACGGAACTTTTCTTTGCACTATTGCTTGATTATCCATTATGGCGCTTCAACCGTGACGCGCTTATCCAAATGGTTGTTGACGATGTCACGAATTGTTTGGTTGTTTGTTAGGCTTAGGATTTCGGCAAAGAGTTTTCTGCGGAAAAGGAGTGGATGCCCCCTTTCACCGTTGTGGATTGGGCTCACAATTAGCGCCTCTGTGTTCTGTTCCAATGTTTTGACCATTGTTGTCAGAAGGTTTGGGTCATGTATTGGTTGATCACCTGAAACCAAAAAGGCGGCGTCAAGGTTTTGGATGATGATTAGTCCGGTTTGGAAAGAGGATGCCTCATCTTGTTCAGGGGTTAGGTTTAGGGCGATTTTTGTTTTGTCGAGTTTTGGGCGGATAGCGTTTACGACGGGTTCGATGTTGCTTCCCAGAACAACTATCTGCGCGTTTATGCCGGCAGTTTCCAGCGCTTCTAAGATGCTTATGATTGTGGTTTTTCCCTGAAATGGCAAGAGTAGTTGCTCGGTTTTGCCTGTCGCTAACACAACTGCGCCAACTTTCAAAACATTGCGCCTCAAACAAAGGGGTGGTCCCTTCGTTATTTGCTTATTGGCTTGTGGTTAGGTCGCTTGGCGTAATGTTTTTTCAGGTTAAGCAGCAATAAACGGCGTGGACGGTAAGTTTTTTTTGCTCTTTGATGAACAAACTTTTAAGGGTGAAGAAACTATTTTATTCAAATCTGAATTATTGAGGCGTAGCGTTTGGGCAAGAAAAAAGTGTTAAACGAAGGCGCAATCAGTGAAATGAAGTACCCAGGTGAAGGCGAAGTCCTGGGCGTAGTTACCAAGTTGCTTGGGTTTGACCGCATCATGGTGAAGTGCCAAGACGGTGTAGAACGATTGTGCCGTATCCGCGGAAAAATGAAGCGTCGCGTCTGGATTCGGGAAGGCGACATAGTTATTGTTTCACCCTGGGAGTTCCAAACTAATGAGCGCGGCGACGTGGTTTGGCGCTACACACATGCACAGTCAGATAACCTGCGTCGCAAAGGGCTCTTAACCCTCTAACCCCTCGCCCTCCAAATTCTTTGAGGGCAAAAAACCCGCCAATCTAACTACCCCTCTTAGAGATTATGCTTTTCACCGTTTGGGTGACATTTATGTTTAGAGCAGTTTTAATAGTCTAGAGCCCTATGGATGTTTGACCTTTATGTCTCGTAAAGTCCAAGAACGCATAGCTCACACTGAACGAAGAGTTGAACGCAGAGACAAAATGCTTATTCATGATAAATCCAGTGAACGCGCCACCGTTGAGGAGGTTTTCGATCAAACCACCCGCTTGGTCGTTTTTGATATGCTTAACCGAGGGATAATCTACGAGCTAAACGGTGCCGTAAGTTCAGGCAAAGAAGCCAAAGTGTATTGGGGCAAGAACAAGGAAGGCACCGATTTGGCGGTGAAAATTTATTTGACGTCTTCCGCCGAGTTCAAGAAGGGGATGCACAAATACATCGAAGGTGACCCCCGCTTCAAAGACGTTAAGCATGACACGCGGTCTTTGATGGCGGTTTGGGCGCAAAAAGAATTCCGCAACTTAGGGGAAGCCTTTGATGCGAAGGTTCGTGTACCAAAACCTATCGCGGTTAAAAGCAACGTGGTGGTTATGGAGTTTATCGGCAAAGACGGCGTGAGCGCGCCTTCACTTAAAGAGCAGCCGCCAGCTAACCCCGAGCGAGTTTACAGAACAATAGTTACATACATTAAGCGGCTTTACCGAAAAGCCAAGATCGTGCATGGTGACTTAAGCGAATATAACATCATGATGTGGAAGGGCAAAGCAGTGGTTTTTGACGTGTCGCAATCTGTTTCGATTCAGCATCCGCTGGCTGATTTCATGCTTCGGCGGGATTTGGCGAACGTGAATAGGTTCTTTAGTCGGTTAGATGTTAAAGTATTTCCAGTTGAAGATCTATACAAGATGGTTGTTGGAAAATAATGGCTGGTCTTGATACTTTTCTTAAAATCCCCAAAGAACGAGTCGGTATACTTATCGGTCCTGAAGGCAAAACCAAAAGCTACATCGAAGATCGCATCGGCGTGAAAATCGACGTAGACACCGAAGGCGCCATAAACATTGTACTTACCGAGAAAGCCCGCGACCCCTCTATGCTGCTTAAAGCAAAGGATGTTACTACGGCCATCGGACGGGGATTCGCACCTGAAGCCGCATTCCGCTTAATCCGAAACGAAGATGACATCTTTGACATGCTGGACCTCCGCCAGATTTTTGGGCGCAGCGAATCCGACATGAAACGAGTCAAAGGCAGAATCATCGGCACCGAAGGTAAAACCCGTAAACTCATCGAAGAACTCTCCGAAGCGGATGTTGTCGTCTACGGTCACACAGTCGGCATCATCGGCAGCTTTGAGCAGGCAGCCATCGCTCGGCACGCTGTGCAGATGATCATAGAAGGTTGCCAGCATCAAACTGTCTACAGGTACTTGCAGCGGAAACGCACTGAACTCAAAAAGGAAAAAATGCAGCTTTGGGAAAAACCATCCAAGTAAGGCAATAGCCTTTTTTCTCTACATTTGGCTTTTCGGTTGGTTTTAAAAGTAATTTGCAGTTTGTGCAAGTGCATTTTGCTAAGTGGAAACATGAATTGTTATGTCCTCCCTCAGGCAAACGAGTAGTTTCCGCAGTTTACGCGAACATATAACGCGCCATATTTTCCGGTTGATATTTCAGGTTTAAAGATCTTTCTTCCTTTTTCGCGCCATAGCTCTTCTTATGTTTTTCTTACAAATTTCTTCTTCGAGTTTCTTGACTCTATCTTCTAAGTTTTTGACTCTGACTTCTAACTGCGTTGTGTTTGCATCATACATAATATTTCAATCTCCTTTGCTAAAGCTTTTCAGCGTGTGCAATAAAAAACTTCTACTATTACTCGACCGAGCGCGCTTTTCATTAAATCTCTAAAAAAAGAAAAGGGTGAAATTTTAATTTACGTATATTCTCATTTGCAATAGCTTAAGGCCAGAATTGTCATAGTCCCAGAAATAACCGTATAGATCGTTATCAAATAAGTTCATTCGAACTGGGTTGTCTATGCCGTCATCTGTCATGTCAACGTAGATGGTCGTGAGCTCTAATGTTTTATCCGTAAACTTTTCTGCACCTTTGGTTCTTGTGAGATTGACTGATTCAATAGAGTACCAATCGGCTCCATTTTCGTCAGTAAATCCAGTTGTCATCCCCATGAATCCACCTGGTTTACCTAGAGCGCGTACGTAGATTGTGTAGGCTGCATCTGTGGTTGTCCCTGGATAGGGGTCCATTAGTTGCAGTTTTGCGGTTCCGTCAGTTCCGTCTTTATCTAGAACAGCAAAATCGTCGCCTTTTACAAGTAAAATTCTTGTGTCGGCTCCCCATAGTTTTACAAAAATAACGTTGCCGCCGCCTGTCATATCACCGTTTTTTTCTTTAGTGCCTATAATGTTTAGGTTGTAGTGGGCTCCATTTGGTGCACCGTTTCCGGTTTGTGCCATAGCAAAAGCAGGTGCCATTAGGATTGCTGCTAGAGCTATAACTATTCCGAAAGAAAGCATTTTATTCATATCTTAATACTTCCTGTTTCATACAGGAATGAATCGAGTATTTAAATTTAAGGAAAATAAAATATTTGCATCAATTTGTTCAACTGTTAATCAACACATCCTAAAACTTGGGAATCACATGCTTATATGTATCAACAAAAAGAAATCAAAGGAATACCCAAAGGTTTGGCACTTCTAAAGACTACAGAAATTACGAATTAATGAACTGTGCAGTCAAGGGAGTAGAATTTATCCCAACTTGTGCATTATTGAACCGTTTTTGCACGCCGAGAGTTGAAGTAAGTTGGGAATTAGTTAGGTGAGCTCTTGGGTAGTAAATCATCTGTATAGTTCGGGTATACTACCTGAAACTTAATCATTAATACTACGTCCGCACTCAAGATCCACATCATCCTGTCGTCTGCGGGGCCAGACTCGTCATCGCCCACCCAGAGCAAAAACAGCTTCTTGAGTGTTTAAACGTTCAGGTCATTTGTACGCGATGATGTGCTAAACTTTTAAAGGTTGCGAACTATCATGCTTCTAAAAGGGGTGTAGAAGAAAATGCCGTTTTGCCGAAAATGCGGACGTCGACTCATCGAATACAGCGAAAGCTGCCCTGACTGCAGAACCTCCACAACTGCTCCATTGATAAATATAAAACGCTCGCAGAGTAGTCGGCAACTCGATGCGGGCAGAGACTCAAACTCGGCGAAAACTTTCATTCCACAAGTAGCATCTATTCAAATCAAGGCACCTGCCCAGACGGTTGTAGTGATTAAAAAAGTTTCTCCTGCGATAGTTGCCCCGCCCAAAGTCTCTATTGAAGTTAAAGCTTATGTGCCTGCGACTCCCGCAAAACCCAAAGAGCAACCCAAACCGGTCCTCTCAGCCAAGCACATAGTTAAACTCAAGAAGACTAAAGCAACAAAAGTAGTCGCCGCGTTTACTATTGCCAATGCGAGACCCGTCTCTGGTCTTCAAGCGCCTCAACCCAGACCTGCAGCACCTAAACCCCTAACTCAACCTAAACGAATTGTTTTGGCAACATCGGTTTCCCAACCAATGCTAATCTCCCAGCCTACATCTCTGGTTCAGCCAACTCATGTTGATCAGCCTGAACCGCTTGTTGCTCCCGTTAAACCCGCTGCCCCGCCGCCAATAGCAGCGCAACCTAAAGCTGTGTTTTACCCAGCTAGGCCTGCCGCACCGCCCAAACCCGTAACCCCTGCTCCAGTCTACCCGCCCCATGAAATCATAAAAAGCAACGTATCTCTCAAAGAAGACTTACTCGCTAACCCGCAGGATTACGAAACCGAAACCTTCCCATTCGACCTCGAATGTCCCCAAGAACATTTCTGGCCGGAAGGCGCGGCACTGCCAGTGTCAAAAGGAAAAGCTTACTGTCCGAAATGCGGTGAACGACTGGGTAAACCCAAACCCAAAAAGAAACACCGCCGTAGATACCGCAGATTATAGTTTAACGCTGATTTCCACGCCGTCTTCGCCTACCGGTATGTAGCGGCTGTTGTATTTGCCTGAGCGCCTAACATATTGGAGGTAATCGCTCATCTGGACCGCAAATATGCCCGCGTTATCAGCGAATACTGTAGCGCCCTTGTGTAGTTTGTTTTCAGCAAGTTTGAGGTATAGGTAGTACTCGGTTTTTTCGGCGTCGATGAAAGCTAAGTCAAATTGTCCCTGCAAAGTGGGGATAACATCCAGTGCGTTTCCGGTGATGATGGTGATTTTGGGTGGAACGTCTGCTCGCACTACGTTTCTTCCCGCTTCTTCGGCTTCGTCACGGTGGATTTCTATGGTGACAATTTCCGCGTCACTCTGCATTTCTTTGCCCATAAGGATCGCCGAGTACCCAATCAAGGTGCCCACCTCTAAAACATGATGTGGATTAGCTCTCCGAATTTCTTGAGCCAAAAGCCGTCCCTTTTCTGGTCCGATAATGGGCAAAAACTTGGTTTCCGCTGCCGTTTCAATTGCCGCTAAAATCGCTTCGGCGCTGCTGCTGGACTGGATTTGCGTCAAAGCGGCACCTTGATTTTGTCTAGGAACCGCGCTTGCAGCTTTGCAAGTTTCGGTGCTATGACGGCTTGGCAGTAGGGTTCTTTGGGGTGTAATTTGTAGTAGTCTTTATGGTAAGATTCAGCTTTGTAAAAAGTTTGTAGCGGTACCACTTCGGTGACGATGGGTTTGTCCCAGATGCCTTCTTTTGTGAGTTCCGCGATGAGGGCTTCGGCGGTGGCTTTCTGCTCTGCGCTATTGTAGAATATGGCTGAGCGGTACTGGGTGCCGACGTCTGCGCCTTGCCGATTAAGCGATGTAGGGTCATGCATGGTGAAAAAGATCTCTAGAATTTCGCGGTAGCTGATGACTTTGGGGTCAAAGTAGACTTGAGCTGCCTCGGCATGTCCGGTTTTGCCTGTGGTGACCCGTTCGTATGTGGGGTTGGTTACGGTGCCGCCCGTGTATCCGGGTTCGATGCGTTCGATGCCTTTTATGATGCTAAAAGCGGCTTCGGTGCACCAAAAGCAGCCGCCTGCCAAAATGGCGACTTCAAGGTTTTGCTTTTCGCTGGATGGTTGACTCATATTGACGCCTATACGGTTATGCTATCAGCTTGAAACATAAATTGTTGTGACTGTCATGCAACAGCAACGCCGAAGAAAACGTTTTTACCCCCTAAAATTATCTGCTTAGTACTAGAACAGGCGAAAACATGACTGGCGTTCTTGGGAAAATTAAAATTACACCTTTAGCGGCGGAGAGCTTGGGCGTCCGCTCTATGTGCACGCTGGTTGAGACTCCGGACGTTTCGATGTTGTTTGATGCGGGCATCTCTTTGGCGCCTTACCGCTTCAATTTGCCTCCGCACCCCATCGAATTCCAAACCATCAGTCGCCTCCGAAAGGTAATTGCTCAAGCCGCCGACCAAGCCTCAGTTACCACCATTAGTCACTACCATTTTGATCACCATACGCCCTCATTTGAGGATTGGGTTGGAAACTGGACAGAAGATGGCGAAACCGCCCGCCAAATCTATACAGACAAAACTGTTCTCGCTAAGAACCCTAAAGAAAACATCAACGCTACCCAAAGGCAGAGGGCTTGGATGTTTAATAAGACAAGGGGCAAACACGCCAAGGCGGTTGAAGCTGCCGACGGCAAAACCTTTAGCTTCGGAAACACTAACCTGCGTTTTTCTGAGGCGGTCGTTCACGGAACAGAGGAACCAGTTCTTGGCTGGGTCATCATGGCAACTGTGGAGCACGGTGATGAGCGGTTTATGTTTTCCCCTGACGTGCAGGGGCCAATGGCGAAGCGCACTGCCGAGTTGATTTTGGCTACTAAGCCGCAGATGATTATGTTGGGGGGTCCACCGCTGTATCTGGGTGGCTTCCGCGTTGACTACGCACAGTTAGAGAAGGGAATACGCAACCTTGAAAGCATTGTTGAAGCAGTGCCTACTGTGGTTTTGGAGCATCACATCTTACGCGATGAAGATTGGCGCAGTAAAATCGATCGCGTCTTTGCCAGAGCCGCCGAGAAAGGGCACACCATACAGACAGCCGCAGAGTACGCTGGGGCAGAAAACAATTTATTGGAATCCAAACGTAAACAACTCTACAGCGACCAACCGCCCTCAGAAGAATTCAAGAAATGGACAAAAACCCTCAACAACAAAGTGATCGCTAAACCCCCCATATAGCGGAAACTACATGTTTTGCCTGCGAAGGGTCTGGCTGTTTATCGCCACCAAAACCGTGCTCAAAGACATCAAAATCGCACCCACCGCCGGATCCACCACAATGCCAAAACCAGCGAAAACTCCAGCCGCCAGAGGCAACGCGAACACGTTGTAACCAGCAGCCCACCACAAGTTCTGCAGCATCTTTGAGTAAGTCCGCTTCGAGAAGCCGATAGCGTTCGCCACGTCACGCGGGTTATTTTTGACCAATATAACATCAGCGCTTTCAATTGCGACATCAGTGCCCGCGCCGATTGCAATGCCAACATCTGCCGTAGCTAAGGCTGGAGCGTCGTTTATTCCATCCCCAACCATAGCAACCCTGAACCCTTGATCTTGTAGCAGTCTGATTTGCTGGGCTTTCTGGTCGGGCAGAACCTCAGCGAAGTAGCCGTCGATGCCTAATTCTTCCGCAACTGCCTTAGCTACAGCCTTGGAGTCACCCGTTAACATGTACACGCGAATACCCTTGGCTTTTAGTTCTTGAACGGCCTGTTTTGATTCTTCGCGGATTTGGTCAGCTAAAGCGAAAGCGCCAACCAGTTTATCGTCAACTATAGTGAAGACAACGGTTTTACCTGAATTCTGAAGCTCCACCACTTTGGGGTCAGTCACCGAAAGTTTTAGTTTTTCCAAAAGGCGAGGTCCTCCAACATAGACTTGTTTGCCGTTAACTTCTGCCTTGGCGCCTTGCCCGGGGATAGCTTGAAAACCTTGACTTTTCGGTATGGCTACTCCTTTTGCATTTGCATGTTTAACTATGGCTTTGGCGATTGGGTGCTCTGAATTTTGTTCCACAGCCGCGCTATAACCTAAGA
>Ga0105103_10001000_pt1 | contig 15967 bp, 15 predicted proteins | sample PPLLaktember2015_2_FD_79107 | JGI IMG/M metagenome (GOLD analysis project Ga0105103, IMG submission 79107) | Freshwater sediment microbial communities from Prairie Pothole Lake near Jamestown, North Dakota, USA - PPLs Lake P7 Core (6) Depth... | ecosystem: Environmental > Aquatic > Freshwater >...
GGAAAAAATCCAGCCCGGTTGCACGAGTTACCGCACCCGGAAAGTGAGAAAGAATAACTCCGGTCGTTTATGAGACACTACACTAGCTCACACAGTGGGCAAGAAGGGGAGACTCCGAAATCCGGGGCACCCACCCGGTGAGTGGGTCGTGTGGAGGGGGCGACGCAAGCCCCAGGGATAAAGGCAGGATTAAGGATTAAAGGGGTAAGGATTAATAACCAGCCCATTCTTGGGCGAGAGGGGGAGGCTCGGCAAGCTTTGCTTGCTGAGGGGGCGACGCAAGCCCCAGTCATAGTATAACAAACTTTTTCAGGTATTGAACAATCTCCTCCGGTTCATCAATGATTTTAAAGATTTCAAGGTCTCCCGGGGAAACCTTATCACAGAAAAGAAGGTTATCCTTCATCCATTCAACAAGCCCCCTCCAGTAAGAGGAATCAACAAGAATAACCGGGAAAGACTTAATTTTTTTTGTCTGGATGAGCGTTAGGGCTTCAAAACACTCGTCGAGGGTTCCAAAACCTCCCGGGAGCGCGATATATGCCATTGCATACTTAATGAACATTACTTTGCGAACAAAAAAGTAACGGAATCCTAGCCTTATGTTCGCATAGGGGTTGGGTACCTGCTCAAAAGGCAATTCTATGTTGAGCCCTACTGACTTTGCCCCTACTTCTGCAGCACCTTTGTTTGCTGCCTCCATTACGCCGCCGCCGCCGCCAGTAATCACATTGAAACCGTTTTTACCAAGAAGCTTCGCAAGATTATATGCTCTTGTATAAAGAAGATCTCCTTCTTTGCATCGGGCGCTCCCGAATATGCTTATCGCAGGCTGTATAGCTGAAAGATTTTCAAAGCCTTCTACAAATTCCGACATGATGTGGAACATGCGCCATGTGTCTTGTACGGTTATGTCATCAACAACGTACTGTTTCTCCATGAGAACCCCTTTTTACCTTGAGATTTTAGGTATTCACATATATTATTTAGATGGTGCGAAGATGTCAAACGAAAATGGAGTCCCCCGAAGCTTCTCCAGCTTAAGTGGTCATTTCCATACATACCCTGTTCTCATTGCATTCGGGGTATGAACTATTGATTTTTGAGTTATACATATGAGTGAAGTCCTCGTCGGCACAAGCGGTTTTTCTTTTGACGATTGGATTGGCGAGGTCTATCCAGAGAATATCAGAAAGCAGGACATGCTATCCTACTATGAAAAGGTCATGGGATTTACCGCCCTCGAGGTAAACTATACATATTATGCACTGCCTTCGAAGAAAACCATGGAGTCTTTCTTGAGACGAACTTCGGATTCATTTTCTTTTGCTGTTAAAGCCTTTAAAGGAATAACCCATGAAAGAAATGATGTCACACGGGCACAATTCAAGATGTTCAAAGAAGGGATTAGCCCACTTGGAAAGAGCCTCAAAGCTCTTCTTTTTCAATTTCCTTATGCGTTTGTCCCAAGCCAGGAAAACATTGATTACCTCAAAGTCCTCAAAGATGAGTTCTTAGATTACAAGTCAGTAGTTGAATTCAGGAATGCTCGCTGGTTCGAGGATGGGCACATGGATATCCTTGAAACATTGTCTTTTGGTTGCTGTATTGTAGATGAACCAAAGCTGAAGGGCCTTTTGCCGTTTCATCCATCCCTTACATCAGAAACAGGCTATTTCCGTTTTCACGGACGCAACAGGGCCTGGTTTCGAGAACCCGTTGAGGTGCGTTACGACTACCTGTATTCCGAGAAGGAATTAAGAGAGTTTGTAAAGCCGATACAGGATATTGTGCAGAGGGCCGAAACAACATTTGTTTTCTTCAATAACTGCCATCTGGGTAAGGCAGTGAAGAATGCACAGATGATGAAGGTACTTCTTCATGAAAGCAGTTATTGAGTTTTGAGTTACGGGTTGCAGATTCAAATTAAAGATTCAGAATTAGAAGATGGAAAAACAAGGATTCAAAAATTGTAATTTGGGCAGATTCCCATGGGCAAGCCCCAGGGATAAAGGCAGGATTAAGGGATTAAAGGGGTAAGGATTAATAACCAGCCCATTCTTGGGCGCGAAGGGGAGGCTCCACGGACTTTGTTCGTGGAGGGGGCGACGTGAGCCCCAGGGAAATGACATGCGAATAGGAATTGACATCGGTGGAACAAAGATAGTTGCAGGAATTGTTGATAACTCTGGCAAGGTTACGGCTAGAAAAAAGATATTTGTTGGACGCCATAAGAGCTATCCCATTGTCCGTGATACCATTATTCAGTTAGTGCGTGGTATTCTCTCGGAAAACACTATTCATAGAGAGTCGATGGATAGAATCGGCGTTGCCTCAGCAGGACAGATCGACAAGGAATTCAAAAAAATCATATTTTCACCGAACCTCGGGTGGCATAATGTACCGTTGAGGGATGATATTGAGGCTGCATTGAAAGTACATGCTTTTGTGGACAACGATGTGAATGCCGCAACATACGGTGAGTGGCGTTTTGGCGCAGCAAGAGGGGCAGATAATGTACTCGGGGTTTTCATCGGGACAGGAATTGGTGGCGGAATCATTATCCATGGAAAGGTCTATAGGGGATTCCAAAACGCAGGGGCAGAAATTGGCCACACAACTCTCAATCCCTTTGGTTACCCCTGCAACTGCGGAAATACCGGATGTTTTGAGGCTTACTGCGGTGGCACATACATTATTGAACGGGTCAAGAAACCCATAGAGAGCGGGTACAGAGGAAAGATATGGGAGCTGATCAATGGCGACATGGCAACCCTGAATGCCGGTCATATTGAGTCTGGAGCAGCCCTTGGTGATGATCTGTGCGAGACTGTATGGACTGAGGTACTGGAATATCTCGGTGCCGGTCTTGCAAGCATGACAAATCTTTTAAACCCTGAAATTATAGTATTGGGAGGAGGAGTTGTCTATGGAACACGCCATCTCATAGAGGATGTTAAGCCAATTTTGAAAAAAAGGGCTATGGCAGCCTCTTTAAAAAACTTGAAGCTCGTCAAGGCAAAGTTGAGAGAAGATGCAGCAATTATTGGCGCTGCATTTGTGGAACCATAGAGAAAGCTCATAGCTGTTATCTGGTAGCGAAAGGAGAAAATCATGGGAGAGGATAGGATTGGTTTCCGTGTCGTAGCAACTATCAAGGGAGTAAAAGGACATTGCAACGCTGGCCACAAAGTCGGGGATCAGATCGAGTTGAGTGGCCACGATACAGGCAATATGTGCGGTTTTTTCTATCATGATATCTTTCCCTATGTTATCATGCTGCAGTTTGGTGGAGGTTTTCCGCCTGAATGGGGCAACCCCGAAGTGGTCGAGCTGTCCTGCATGGACAAAATAAATGAAGTAACCATTGAGCTAAAAAGGATACGAGACTGAGGATTCAGAGGTACAGGGTAACCAGCCCATTCTTGGGCGCGAAGGGGATGCTCGGCAAGTTTTGCTTGCTGAGGGGGCGACGTGAGCCCCAGGAAAGGATGACACGATGAACAAGGTCATATTCAGAGAATACGATATCAGAGGAGATGTTGAGAGAGATCTAACAGACTCCGTTGTGAGAGACATCGGCCGGGCATTTGCTTCTTACATGTCTGAAAAAGGCAAGAAAACTGCATCCCTGGGAAGAGATTGCAGGCTAAGCTCGGAACACTTTAGGGATCTTATTGTTGAAGGCATGGTAGAAGGAGGATTAGACGTTGTCGATGTTGGGCTTGTTCCTACTCCGCTTTTCTACTATTCCCTCTTTACCCTTGATGTGGAAGGCGGGATCATGATTACGGGAAGCCATAACCCACCCACCATGAACGGCTTCAAGGTCGCTTTCGGCAAAAGCACCATCTTTGGTGATGAAATACAGTACATAGGGAAATTGATCGAGGAGAAGCGTTTTGTTCATAGCAAAGGAGCGTATAGTGAATATAAGGGAATCATAGAAGATTATTATAGCTTCCTGAGATCAAACATCAAACTGGAAAAAGGCTTCAAGGTTGTCGTTGATGCTGGAAACGGGACCGGCGGTGTTGTTGCAGTCCCTATACTCAGAGAGATGGGGCAGCACGTTACCGGTATCTTCTGCGAAATGGACGGCCACTTTCCGAATCATTTTCCCGACCCCACTGTTGAAACGAACATGGAGACGCTGCGCCGGACGGTTCTTGAGCAAAAAGCCGATATTGGAATTGGATATGATGGCGACAGTGACAGGATCGGCGTTATTGATGATAAGGGCAACATTATCTGGGGTGACTATCTCATGATCATATTCGCACGGGACATATTAAAGACCCACAAAGGGGCATCCTTCGTTTCTGAGGTGAAGTGTTCAAAGAACCTCTTTGATGATGTAGAAATGCATGGTGGCGTTCCGGTCATGTGGAAGGCGGGTCATTCCCTAATTAAACAGAAAATGAAAGAGACAGGGGCATTGCTGGGTGGCGAGATGAGCGGACATATATTCTTTGCTGATAAGTTCTTCGGCTTTGATGATGCCATTTACTCATCCCTGAGGCTTCTTGAGATTATGGGTAAAGGAAACCGTCCCCTCTCTGAGTATCTCGCTGATGTACCGAAAAGTTACTCAACCCCTGAGATACGCATCGATTGTCCTGACAACGAAAAATTTGAAGTTGTAAAAAAACTGACAGACTACTACAGAGGTAAGTTTAACATTATTGATATTGATGGCGTTAGAGCCCTCTTTGATGACGGATGGGGGCTCGTCAGGTCTTCAAACACTCAGCCGATTCTTGTATTGCGATTTGAGGGCAAAAGCGAAGAGGCTCTTGATAGAATTCAGAGAATGGTGATGGAGGACCTTGGGCGCATTATAAAGGAACGGGTATAGTAAACAATAGAAGTTGTGAAGATGAGAAGCTAAAAAATGAGTTTGAACTTCTTTACCTCTTGGCTTCTTAACATTTAAGTTCTTTAACGACTAAACTGAATACATTCCCTAATACTATGGTATAACATTTAACGATGATGAACATTCCAAGCACTATCACAAAACCTGCCCGATACACGGGAATTGAGCCAAATCGGATAATGAAAGACCCTGATGAGGTGGCAGTTAGATTTGCGCTCTGCTACCCTGATGTCTATGAAGTCGGCATGTCCTACTATGGCTTATTTCTTCTCTATGGCCTCGCAAACACCATGCCGGGGGTCTGGTGCGAGCGTTGTTTTGCTCCGTGGGGTGACATGGATGCCCACCTCAGGCAGAACGGTATTCCCCTTGCAACCCTTGAATCACGAACACCACTTTCCGCCATGGACATGGTAGGCTTTTCCCTTTCCTATGAACTCAATGTCACCAATATCCTCAACATGCTTGATCTTGCCGGAATCCCCATCAGGGCAGAAGACAGGAAAAAGGGACCAATCGTGGTGGGAGGCGGGCCATCCATGTTTAACCCTGTCCCTTTTCAGAATTTTTTCGACCTCATCGTCATTGGAGAGGCAGATAGAAAACTTGTAGAAATCCTGAACATGCTGAAAGCACATAAAGGGGTGCGACGAGAAGACACTATCAGGGAAATAGCCGGACTTGATGGCGTGTATTCCCCTCTTTTTCCAAAAGACCAGGTGAAGAGACAATTCATTGAGAACCTTGACGATTCTTATCACCCGACACGACCCCCTATCCCCGTGGCAGGAAGCATCCACAACCGGTTCAATGTTGAAATATCGAGGGGATGTGGAAATGGCTGCAGGTTCTGCCTTGCGGGTTTCGGGTACAGGCCTTATAGAGAACGTTCTTTTGAAAAAGTGAAGAACATCATCGACCAGGGTATGGAAGGCACAGGATATGAGGAGATTTCTCTCCTTTCTTTAAGTTCCGGTGACTACAGCGCCCTCTTTGACGTTATTGCCTATATTAAGGAGCGGTATCGTGGTGTGTCAGTTGCCCTGCCATCATTGAAAGTAGGGAGCATTCAGGAAAGCGAGATAACCCTTATCGGCGACATTGCCCGCACGGGCTTTACCTTTGCCCTTGAATCAGCCACAGACGAGATGAGGTGCAAACTCAACAAGAATATCGACATGGACATCCTCCTTGGACAACTCCCCCTTCTTAAAAAATATGGGTGGAGAAAGCTTAAACTGTATCTCATGATCGGCTTTCCATGGGAAAAAGAGGAGGACATTCATGCAATCAAAGCGATGCTCATCCCCTTTGAAAAAGAGCATATAGACATCAACCTGTCTGTGTCTCCTTTTATACCAAAGCCGCACACACCTTTCCAGTGGCTGCCTATGGAGGAGGAGACGATTCTTTCCGAAAAAATCAGTATGCTCAAAAAAACCCTGAAAGGCAGGAGGGTGAAGGTAAAATACAGAGATCCCAAAACGAGCATTATTGAGGCGATTGTAACCAGAGGAGACGGCCGACTCACGTCTCTTTTTGAATACCTCTTTCACAAGGGCGTGAAGCTTGAGGCATGGCGGGAGTATTTTCAGCCAGAACTTTACGACGAATGGTTTGAGCAGCAAGGAATTTCTATGGATAACTACCTTGGTGCAAAACCAATCGAAACAAACCTTCCCTGGGACATTATCGATACAGGAATTAATAAATCCTTCCTGTCCCAGGAACTCATCCATGCCCAGTCAGGTAAGAAAACTGACGATTGCTATACCGGATGCGCGGCATGCGGGATGGGATGCGAAGCTCCCCGTTATGAGATAAGGGTTAAGGATCATGGATTAAAAACTATACTTGAATCCGAAGCCGATATGTCTCACCTCATAATTCAAAATTCATCCACCCTCCGCAGTAGCAGAACAACTGTTACGGAGGACGAGAAACTCGACCCTGACACGCTTACGCTCCGAACTCATACCTACGCCGAGGCTTCAGCGGGCAGGCCGAACTCCCAACTAGCAAATGGCATCAAATATACCTTCAGGTATGGAAAATATGGAGATGCCAAGTATATCGGACACCTTGACACCATGAATATTGTGCTTCGGGCGCTTCGATCACTGGGAATCATAATCAGAACCCATGGCAAATTTCACCCCATGCCGAAAATATCCCTCTCGGATGCGCTGCCAATTGGCATAGAGAGCACCTGCGAATTGATTGAGATAGAAATAGACATGGGAGTTTTGATACACGATAAAATCATAGTTGAGATGAACAGGATATTGCCGAGAGGTATCAAAATTTATGAGTTCATCAAGGGAAGCCTTCAAAATATGGTAAAAGATTACTCATATCTCCTGATAGCAGATAAAAGTATCAATATGGATTTGTGGAAACTGGGGTATAATAGTAAACGGTATTTTTACACGTGGAAAGGTAAAGGCATTAAAGAGTTGAAGGCAAAAGGTGATTTTCAAAGAATCATAAAGACGGAGGACAGAAGGATCCATGGCCTCAGAACTGATAATTAATGTAACATTTAATGAGAAACGCATAGCATTCCTGGAAAACGGCGTTCTTGTGGAGTTCTTCATAGAGAAGAAAAATGACAACAGCATGGTTGGCAACATATATAAAGGAAAAGTGGTGCGAATTGTGCCGGGTATGGACGCTGCCTTTGTTGATATCGGACTGGAAAAATCAGCCTTCCTCTATGTTGGCGACATTATTCTCGACAGAATGATGTATGAAGAGTACGATGATTCTGAGTACCCTGTTGTCCTCAACGAAAGAATCGAGGGCGTCCTTGAAGAAGGCCAGGAACTGATCGTCCAGGTTTCACGGGAGCCTATCGGACAAAAGGGCACGCGGGTTACCTCGAAGATAACCCTTCCCGGCAGGCTTCTTGTCCTCATGCCAGGAACTGAGCATATTGGGGTTTCCCGGAGGATTGAACAGGAAGACGAAAGAAAAAAACTTGCAACCATGCTCAAGGAAGAGATATGTCCGAAAGGGTATGGGCTCATTGCCAGAACCGCTTCGGAAGGTAAAACACCAGAAGAATTAAGGGCAGACCTTAATTTTCTCAAAAGGATATGGGAAAGTATACAGGAAAAAGCCAAAACCGTGCACGCCCCTTCTATTTTGCATCAGGATCTTGGCATCATTTTCAGGGTAATACGGGATTTACATTCCCACAACCTCAAGAAAATTATCGTTGACGACGTCTTTGTCTACGAGCGGGTAGGAGAATTTCTTAAAGACTACCTTCCCGAGGAAGGCTGTGAGGTGGTTCACTTCGACGAAAAGGATCCCATCTTTGAGGTCTTCGGGATTGAGGTTGAGATTGCGAAACTCTTGCAGAAGAAGATATGGCTGAAGTCGGGTGGTTACATTGTCCTTGATTACACCGAGGCCTTGACGGTAATCGATGTCAACACCGGCCGATATCTTGGGAGAAAAGATCTTGAGGATACGATACTCAGAACTAATCTCGAGGCCGTCAAGGAAATAGCCTACCAGATTCGGCTGCGCAATATTGGTGGCATCATCATCGTTGATTTTATCGACATGGAGCGCAAGGAGTCTCGGGAAACTGTTTTCCAGACCCTTATGGATGCCTTGAAGAAGGACAGGATCAAAACCTTTGCATATCCAATAAGCGAGCTTGGCCTTGTTCAGATTACCCGCAAGCGGACACGGCACAATATCGTAAACCTACTTACAGAGACTTGTCCCACGTGTGAGGGCTCGGCATATATAAAATCACGATTCACAGTCTGTTATGAAGTGCTGCGTGAGCTCAGGACCTTTTGCCGAAAAGAGGGCGGTAAACGGATCAATGTGTATCTTTCACCGGAAGTCGCCAGCCTTCTTTACGAAGAGGAGAAAAGCTCCATAGAGTTTATTGAAAACACATACAACACGAAGGTCAATATCATCGCAAATCCAGAGTTTAGTGTCGATACTTTCCAAGTAGAAGGAGTGCGTTAGTGGGCCTTGTTTTTGTTTGCCTGTATGTTGCGTGCGAGATTATCGCAAACGTTACAGCTGGAAGGCCCGTGTCTATTTTCGGGATTGTTGTACCATCAGCCGTTTTTATTTACACGCTCACATTCACCCTCGTTGATGTCATTCACGAGATTTACGGGAAAGAGGGCTCGAGGAAGGTAATTCTCGGAGCCTTTTTTGCAAACATTCTCCTCGCCATTTACGCCTATCTCGTTATTCATCTTCCGGCACCTGCCTTTTTCCTAGACGCTAAATCCTACGAGACAGTTCTCGGGGCAACACCAAGGATAGTCTTTGCAAGCCTAACCGCATATCTTGTCAGCTCCATGATTGATGTTGAGATATACCACTTGTGGAAAAAACGTATACAAAAGGCAAAGTGGTCACGGGTTCTCGTCAGCAACAGCGTTTCCACCCTTGTTGACAGTTGTGTATTTATAACCATTGCTTTTGCAGGTGTCATGCCTATATTGCCCCTTATCATAGGCCAGTATGTTGTGAAAATGATCATAACCGTCCTCAGCCTCCCTTTGATATACACAACAGGTTTCAGAGGATCGATCGCGCGGTATGCAAAAAGCAGGCAATAGGTTATAGGTGATAGGTGATAGGAAAAGCGGGACGAGCGGGAAAGGCGGGAAAGGAAGTAAGGGTTAAAAAAATAAAGGTGGAAAACAAAGGCGGGGCATCAAAGAATGTAGTTTTTTATCGATCACAGATCGCGACTCCCCTCGTCCATCGTCTTAGTCTCGCCTTGGCGGGACGGTCGTCCATCGTCTCTCTTGCTCTAATGATTTGGTCTCCGAACTATAAACTACGAACTCCGAACTGTTGATGACGCACACCATCCTCTCTCCTGCAAAGGTTAATCTGTTCCTGAAGGTAGTCTCGAAAAGGCCTGACGGTTACCATAATATTGTCAGTATTGTTGATATTATTTCCCTGTTCGACATCATCCATATGGAGGAAATCCCAGGTGATATTGTTACCGTTAAGGATGATAAAGGTGTATTGCCACAGGGCATGGCGAACACTATTTACCGTGCAATCATCGCCTTAAAGAAAAGATTCAAAATCAGTTCAGGCGTCCATGTATTTATTGAGAAAAAAATACCCATCGGAAGCGGTCTTGGAGGGCCAAGCAGCAATGCTGCCACAGTGCTAAGGGAGTTAATAAAACTTTGGAAGATCTCTGTCAGTTCAACCGAATTGAACGAAATCGGGAGCAGTATCGGTGCAGATGTACCACTGTTCCTGTATGGAAAACCATGCATCATGAGAGGAATCGGCGATGAAGTTTCACCCATTGAGTTGCCAAACCTTTGGTACCTCATTATCTACCCAAACGTATCGATATCAACTCGAAGAGTCTATGAAGGTTTAAAAATCGTGTTGACAAAAAAGCAAAATGATATTAAATTGGTTGCGAAATTTAATAATACTCAGGAAGTATCTGCCATTTTGGAGAACGACCTTGAGAAAGTCGGTATTTTGCTGTGCCCGACAATTCAAACCATCAAAGACAGGTTAATTGAAACAGGGGCCGCAGGCGCACTGATGAGCGGGAGTGGCTCATCGGTTTTTGGTATCTTTGAAACTGAAGAGGGAACAAAAAAAGCAATAGTTTCATTAACAGATATGGGAAGTGTTTTCATAACACAAAGCTTTCGATCGGGGGGAATTTATGGAGGTTACCGGTGTTAAGATATTTCCTGTTAGTGATAGCCGCGTAAAGGCTTATGTTTCCATCGTTCTTGATGATTGTTTTATGGTAAGGGATTTAAAGGTAATACATGGGGACAGCAAGCTTTTTGTTGCTATGCCAAGCAAGAAAATGAAAGATGGCTCATATAGAGATACAGTCCATCCATTAGACAATACCACGAGGCAAAAGATCGAGGTGAGTGTTCTGAACGCCTACGAAAAGGAGTTAAATAAGCAACCAACTTTGTAAAACAGGCCATTGGGGTGTCGTCAAGCGGTAAGACACAGGCCTTTGGAGCCTGCATTCGGAGGTTCGAATCCTCCCACCCCAGAATATTCTACCAAGGAGCGACACGTGAATAAGTTAAGGATATTTACAGGAAATGCGAATGTAGCACTTGCCGAGAAGATTTGCAGCTTTCTCAAGATACCTCTTGGCAAAGCAAAAGTTGGCAGTTTTAGTGACGGCGAGGTTCAGGTAGAGATTATTGAAAGCGTAAGAGGGATGGATACTTTCGTGGTACAACCCACATGCCCCCCCGTAAGCCAGAACCTGGTAGAATTGCTGGTTATGCTCGATGCACTGAAACGGGCATCTGCCGAACGTATAACAGTTGTCATACCATACTATGGTTATGCACGGCAGGACCGGAAAGTCCTTCCCCGTACTTCTATTTCTGCGCGGCTTGTTGCAGACCTGATAACAGTTGCCGGCGCTTCAAGAATCCTGGCTATGGATCTCCACGCAGGACAGATCCAGGGCTTTTTTGACATTCCCGTGGACCATCTCTATGCCCTCCCGGTACATTTTAAGTATTTTGCAAAGATTAAGGGTGACATCGTTATAGTGTCTCCGGATGCTGGTGGTGTTGAGCGAGCAAGAGAGTTAGGCAAGAGACTAAATGCCACCATCGCGATCATTGACAAAAGAAGGGAAAAAGCAAATGTCTCAAAGGTCATGCACGTCATCGGCAATGTACACAATAAGACAGCCATACTTCTTGATGATATGATCGACACTGGAGGGACTATAGTCCAGGCATCAGAGGCCCTGATGAAAGATGGTGCAAAGGCTGTCTACGCCTGTTGTACCCATCCGGTGCTTTCCGGAAACGCAGCTCAGAAAATTGAGAATTCTCCCATTAAAGAATTAATTGTCACGAACACAATACCCCTTTCAGAGGTGGCAAGCAAAGTAAAGAAGATTAAGGTGCTTGATGTGTCGCCAATCCTTGGTGAGGCAATAAAAAGGATTCACAAAGACGCATCAGTAAGTTCGCTTTTTATATAAAGTTCAACCCGGCTCGTACCATCGTGGGAATATTTCCAGCGAGCACAGCGAGCGAGAAGGGGAGGCTCAGCGAGCTTTGCTTGCTGAGGGGGCGACGTGAGCCCCAGTAACAGTTTACGCATATAACAGGAGGTTTGGAATGGAAGAAATATTATTAAGGGCAGAAACAAGAAAGGGCACCGGTAAAGGCGTGACCAGGAAACTCAGAAAAGAAGGGAATATACCAGCTGTACTCTACGGAAGGGGTGTAGAGTCGGTTCCAATAAAGATCTCGGCAAAAGAATGGGACACTCTCATGAGGCGAGTAAGGAAGAACGTAATCCTTACCATGGAACTCCACGGTGATACAGGTAAAGAAAATAGGCCTGTCATGATAAAAAATATTCAACCGGGTTTCCTTGGTGATGATGTTTGCCATATCGACTTTCTTCAGGTTTCCATGGAAAGAACAATAGAAATCGAAATACCTATCCGTCTGACCGGGACTGCAAAGGGGGTCATTAACAGTGGTATAGTTGAGCAACATTTACGGTCGATTATGGTTGAATGCCTACCAACCCAGATTCCCGAGCAGATAGAAATCGATGTGACAAACCTTGAAATAGGTGACTCTATACATGTAAGTGACATTTCTCTCTCCGGAGTGAAACTTCTTGAGCATATGAATGTTGCAGTAGTAACAGTTATTCCTCCTGAAGCAGAAGAAAAACCTGTAGCCGTTGAAGAGATAGAGCCTGAGAAAGCCGAGAAGAAGGAGGAATAGAATCCTTTTTGTTCTTACTATGCGGCCTTGGCAACAAAGGTTCTGAATACGCCTTCACCCGGCATAACATTGGCTACCTCGTTGTAGACAAGTTTTCTGAACGGTTTCATATCTCCATACAAAAACGCCTCTGTGGCTGTAAGGTTGGCGAATCAGAGGAGATCATTCTTGCGAAACCCAACACGTATATGAACCTTTCCGGGGGTCCTATAGCGTCCTTAGTACAGCGCAAATCTGTCTCTCCCGAGAGTCTTGTTGTCATTCATGACGACATCGATATGGACTTCGGGAGGATACGGATACGTTGGAATGGGAGGGATGGCGGCCATAAAGGTGTCCGTTCTGTTGCGACTGCACTGCAATCACCCCTTTTTTACCGGATGAAGATTGGCATTGGCAGGAATCCCGCCATACCACCGGAAGAGTATGTTTTGTCAAGGTTTCAGAAAGATGAATTTGAGAGCCTGGCAGAAATCTTAGACCGAGCCGTAGATGCCCTCCACACCTTTGTTTTTGAGAGCATAGAAAAAGCAATGAGCATGTATAATAGAAGTTAGGAGTAGACGAGTAATCAGATGATAGAAGTCAGACTTTATAGAATCGGATCACAAGCCAGAACACAGAAGTCAGACTTGACAGGATCAATGTGCGGTCTAAACACTGTCTGACATCTGTGTCGTGTGCTCTTACTTCTGAGTCTGACATCTATGTTCTGTGCTCTTACTTCTGTTAAAGAGGTTAACCTTTATGAGTTGGTCATGCGGAATTATTGGCCTACCGAATTCAGGAAAATCAACCATTTTTAACGCGCTGACGACCCTTACTGTACCGTGCCAGCCCTACCCCTTCTGTACCATCGAACCAAACGTCGGTATTGTTGCAATGCCTGATGAACGGCTAGTAAAGCTGGCAGAAATCCTTAAACCTGAAAAGGTCACGTTTACAACCATCGAGTTCATCGACGTTGCCGGCCTCATCAAGGATGCCCACAAGGGTGAAGGCCTTGGCAACAGGTTTCTCTCCCATATACGAAATGTGGACGCTATTGCCCACGTGATACGGTGCTTTGGAACAAAAAATGTTCCCCACGTATTCTCGGATATTGACCCAAAAAGGGACATGGAGATCGTTGAAACAGAGATTATTATCTCTGACCTGGAGATCGTGGAAGAAAGGCTCGATAAGCTGAACAGGCTTGCCAAGGTGTCAAAAGAAAAAGGGGACAAGGAGATAGGGCTTCTAACTCATATTAAATCAACCCTTGAGCGAAGCTCCTTTGTGAACATGGAACATTTTGATCACGGGGAGAGGGAAATTGTGCGTTCCTTCAACCTTATCACTACCAAACCCATCTTTTATGTAGCAAATATCGATGAGGAGAACCTGGGGGACTTACCCATCGCCTCCCTGGAAGATCTTGTCCGGTCAAAGGACAGCAGGCTTGTCTACATATGCGGCAAGCTTGAACAGGACCTGATTGACCTGTCTCCTGATGAGCGGAAATCATACATGGATCTTTATGGCATGACAGAGATGTCCATAGAGAAGGTAATCAAGGTGGGCTACGAAATGCTGGGGCTCATCACCTTCTATACCATTGTGGGGAAGGAAATGAGGGCATGGACAATCCCTAAGAATACGACCTGTGCAAAGGCTGCCGGCAAGATACACACAGACATGGAAAGGGGATTCATAAAGGCTGAGGTTATCAATGCAAGCGATTTTGTTCAGTATGGCTCAGAACACATGCCGCCAGGGAACACGGCGCCCTAAAGATCGAAGGCAAAGAATATATCGTCAAAGACGGAGATATCCTCCATATACGGTTCAATGTCTGATACCAATTTGGATTCAAAAATAGAACGAGGCTCCAAGGAGGAGGCGACGGAGGCGTACATCATAGTACGTCGAAGAGATGACGACGATGGCAACAAAGTTATATGAATGAAGGCGAATTGGTATCATTCGCACCCGTGCGGCTTAGGATCATTTGCATACGCAAAAGACCAAGTCTCCTTGCTTCTTGACGGTTTGCTAAAGTAAAACCCGACACCATGCTCTCATGATTTATTTTGGCTAAGTAAATGGGGTTGCACTTTGGTACACCGAGAAGCCTTCAGCATTGGTTCATGTTTGTATGAACTATTACCATTTGCAATACAAACGTGGGAGCGCTGCTTGACAATCCATCAAAATAGAAAGATAATGCTAATGAACCAAATCAGTACATGTTGCTAGGGCGACCAGTACGCCTAAAAGAAAACAGGATGGATATGAAGAACCTCATGAAAAACGTTTACCGTGCCATGTGTTCCTTGCATGTCCATGAAACGTTTCTTCTTTCGAACGATTGACCGTTTCTTTGCAGGAGGGAAAAGATGGACCTTTCTAAGATTCGTCAGCTTTTTTCTCGGAAGCCGCCACAACCACCCGATCACCTTCTCAGCCATGCTGAACGCGAACTAGACCATCGCGAACAGCTGATACGAGAAAAGCATCAAGCTGTCGAAGAAAAGCTGCGAAGCCTCTATGAAGCCAATCACCGACTCAAAGAGGCAGAAACAGTGCTGAGAAGGTTCGATGAAACCGAACGTGTCCTCAATGCCAAGGTTGAAGATTTAAGAATGAAAGAAGAACGGTTGGCAGCCGACCGGGCGGCATTGGATGCTCAAATTGAAGAATTAAACCAGAAGCTGGCAGACCCTGATTCACAGGCTGCAAAAATAGTAAGAGAGGAAATGGACATTAAGAGTGAAAAAGAGAGATTACTGGCTGAAGGGGAAGACTTGTCCCGAAAAAAGCTCCACCTTGAAGAAAGACAACAGGCACTTCAGGCATTCGAAGATAATCTGAAGATGCTCCAGGAAGGACTTTCTCTTGAAGAGAAGCGATTAAAGGAAGTTCTCCAAGAAGCGGAAACCAAGAAACGTTTTTCTGAGCAGGAGGCGGATAGAGTGCTGCGCGCTTCTGAAGAGAACGAAGCGTATAAGCATGCGATCAATGAAAAAACACACCAAATCGAGGAACGAGAAAAAGAGATCAGTCTCAGAGAGAAGTCACAAGAGGAGGAATCAGTTACCCTAGAGACTAAGCGTTTGGAGTTGGCCGCACAGGAGCAGTCGATTGCTGAATGGATGAACCAGATCGAGGAGCAAGAAAAACAGGTTGTTCTCAGGGCAAAGTCCTTAGAGGAAGAATCAACACATCTGGAAAACAAACGTTCGGAGCTGGCCGAACAGGAAAAAATAATTGCTGAACGATTGAATCAGATTGCAGAACGGGAAAAAGAGATCAGTCTCAGAGAGAAGTCACAAGA
>Ga0105103_10001002_pt1 | contig 15932 bp, 14 predicted proteins | sample PPLLaktember2015_2_FD_79107 | JGI IMG/M metagenome (GOLD analysis project Ga0105103, IMG submission 79107) | Freshwater sediment microbial communities from Prairie Pothole Lake near Jamestown, North Dakota, USA - PPLs Lake P7 Core (6) Depth... | ecosystem: Environmental > Aquatic > Freshwater >...
CGATACCCACGAAGCGGCGCAGGCTGGCGATGTCGTACAGCGCTTCCTCCACGGCGTTGTCGGCCAGGTTGAACCAGTGTTGCAGCAGGTGAATGCGCAGCATGCGCTGCAGGCCGATCGGCCAACGGCCATTGCCGGCCTTGGCGTAGTGCGGCTCGATCACTGCGCACAACGCAGCCCACGGAACAATCGCCTCCATCGCGTCAAGAAAGTACTCGCGCTTGGTGCGCCTGCGAAAGCGCTCGAATCCCGCGCCTTGGTCCGCCGCCATCGCCTATGTCTGCTGCTTCATCTTCGGCCCCATGCGTCACTGTTACGCCATCAACGCAGCAAGAACCGGGCCAGGGGACTTGATCAGTGTTGCCCTAAGCTGTGCGCCCGCAGTCGCCTTCTTCGGCCAGGGATGGCACTGCGCCTGCGACGTCAGCGCAGATCATTGTTTTATGCGCCGCTGCCCAGCATTCGTGCCCGCCCGTCGTTCCCGCGGGTCACCAGCCCGTCGCCCCCTCGGCCAAACAGCGTTGCAGCGATGCCCGGCTCCAGATCCGCGTAGCTCAAAAAGGCCGCATCGGACAGCTCATCGGCAGCGTCCGGATTCAGGTCCGAGCGCAGGCGGATCAACGCATCGGCAAACGCCCGACGCCAGGAACTACTTGGACACTCCGCGCTCAGTACGACAACATTCATGGGTTGCCTCTCCCATTACCAGCCTTTGGTGCGCGGATGCTAGGAACTAATGAAGTCCAAGTATTGCGCCCGCTCAAGAATTGCTCAGACGAGGCGCACCAGAAGTGACGAGCGGGCTGAAGGCCGGTCGCCTGCCCACTGGCCAGCAGGCCACCGTGTGCTTTCGTCTGCAGCTCATGTCCAACGCTGAGCGGCAGCAATCTGGAAAGCTGAATGGCCGCCGTCTGAAGCTGCAGTTCAACTCGACCAGATGGCCGGCAGCAATTGGTCGGCAGCGTCCTCTGCGAAGTAGCGAATTGCCTGCTTCGACAACTCTGTCCGCGAAGTAATCAAACGCGTCCTGATCGCGGCGGACAAGGTTGCGCGTCGACGCGAGCGCGCCTCGCCGCGGGTATCCTCAGCCCGGTTGTTGCGTATGCCACCGGGTGTGGTACTCGGCGAGGAGGCTGGCGATACCCCGCCCAATGGCTTCGTATGCGTCGTCGGGCAGGTTTGCCAGAGAGACACGCACGGACATCTTCGGTGCATCGAAGCCACCACCGTCCAGCAACACGATGCCGCGCTCTTCGGCCAGTCTGACGACGAAGTCAATCGGCTCGAAGCTGTTCAGCAGCCAAGCGGCGAACTCCTCGCCGTAACGGGACCGCGCCGCCGCGGCGATGTCCAGCGTCGCATAGTAGTGGGTGGGCAGCGGATCGTCGGGAAGCGCTAGCCCGGCACCCCGATAGAGCCGCTCGAAGCGAGTGCCGACGATGTTGCGCGCCAGGCGTTTCCGCGCTCCGCCGACGTCGAGCAACGCGTCGAGTGCGAAAAGCGTCATCTGCACCTGCTGAGGCGTCGACAGCCCCGCCGTATGGTTCAGGCCAATGGCGCGGCTGTCAGCCACCATTCGGTCGATCAACTTCATTCGTTCGGGAGCGGTCGTGACAGCAGCATAGCGCTCACGGGCCGCTGCCAGCGCGTCGCCCGAGGCGTTGGCCAGTCGATCGTCCAGTGCATTGGACTCGTGAAGCCCGACAACGCCCAGCCGCAGCCCGGTTGCGCCCCAGAATTTGGAGAACGAGTAGACGACGATCGTGTTCCTCGGTGCGACCGTCGCGAGCGAGCAGAAGCCATCGACGAAAGGCGCATAGACATCGTCGGTGATGACGATTAGGTCGGGCCGATCTCGCACGATCTGCCCAATTTGGTCAAGCGTCTCGGCATCCATCGCCACCGCGGTGGGGTTCGACGGATTCACGGCCAGGAACACCTTTACCCGAGGATTGCGCAGTTTGTCGATCTGCGCCGCCGGGTAGCGCCAGTTGTGTGCCTCGTCCTGGGCCACCTCCACGAGCTCGAAGTTGTACTCGGGCAACCGCGGCACCTCGAGGTATGGCGTGAAGATCGGCACGCCCAGCGCGATGCAATCGCCGGGCACGAGCAGCTGTGAATAGACCAGTGACTGGAAAACGTAGGCGATGCCGGCGCTCGCCCCTTCGACGGCGAAGAGGTCATAGCGGCCCTTCGCCGCATCGCCGGCGAAGAGCTCGTCGACGAGGTGCGCGCGAACGAGCGTCTGCGCATTCGAGAGCATCCGAATCGGCAGCGGATAGTGATCACCCAGGACTCCGTCCACCCACTCACCGACGAGGAGATCCGCATCCAGCGCGTGCACGTCACGCGCATGCACAACCCCGCGCTTGAGCAGCGCCACGCCTGCCGCTCCGGGACGATCGTCGAGAAACGAGCCCAGGCGCGCTGCAATACCCCGCTTCCTCGGCAGGCCGCCGAAGTCCGGCCCGATCGCGACCCGCTGTGCCTCGGACAGCGCGAACTCGCCCAGGCGGAAGAAGGCCGCTCGCGGCTCGAGTGCGATCCAGTTCGGGTTGCCACGCCCGGCGTTGAGCATTGTTCGCTCGCCGCGGTGCTTGGCCAGTTCGACCAGCCTGTTCTTGATCTCGAACGGGCTTAACCCAGCGCAACGGCGCTCTTCATTGCTCTCCATGGCCTCCTCCGGCTCATCGTGATCTTGCACGAAAACGGCAAGGCCATAGCCACTCGATCGCGTTCCGACTCGCTGGCTGGTGGGCCGGCGGTCGTGGCAGACCGTTGGTCTTGTCCGCAAACCATGAGTTTCAGCAGTTCGACTTCATCAATTCTGATAGCGGCCTCAGGGCGATGAGTTCGCGCTCGGGGCCGGCGCAACCCGGCTCCCTTGCGGAACCCGGTTTGGTAAGAAGCGCGCCGCAGATGGGGCGGGTCGTTGCGCACAACGACCGACAGACCGACCCCTCAGTTGAAGCAAGCCGAGTGACCGCTGTCTGCCGAGGCTGCCAATTTGCAGTCCCGGCCCGTTGCCGCCGTTCATGGCCGGCCGCTTCACGGCGGGTCTAGGTCGACCCGCTTCTCGGGGAGTCGAAGCACGAGTTCACCGGCCTCGTTCGGCCAATGCCTTTCCAGCTCTTGGCCTTGAACTCGAACTCTGCGGCGGCGCAGGTCGGCATACCGGTGATCTCGCCGGAGAAGTGAGCGACAAGTTCCGAGAGTTCGGGGTTGTGGCCGACCAGCATCGCGCATTCCCATGTGCTGTCAAGCGCTTCGATGACCGCGATCAAGGATTCGACGGTGGCGGCATAGAGGCGATCTTCGACAACGATATCCCTGGGCTTGTAGTGGAGCGCCTTGGCGATGGCTTCTGCCGTGACCAGAGCACGCACTGCCGGACTCGACACGATCACGTCCGGCCGCACATGGCGTCGCGACAAGCGCTTGCCCATTGTTGCCACATCGCGTTCGCCACGGGTCGCGAGTGGCCGACTCCGGTCGGGCAAGGTCGGATCGTCCCAACTCGACTTGGCGTGGCGAATGAGGATCAGGGTCTTCATCCCGCGCCCCATGCATCTGAAGCTGTCTTGCTCATGGCATCCCTCGCTGTGTGGACCGACGCTCCCGTTCCCGCCACGACGGCTACGTCACGCAACACCGTCAGGCCGCCGCCCTCACCGCGCGGCCTTGAGAGGCGTCAGGAAAGCGCGCCACTTCATTCGGTCTGCGGTGCGGTGGCAACTTAGCACCGAACAAGTTGTTGTGGCGTGGCGGGTGCAGGCGGCGGCCCGTTGGTCCCCGACCCCCGGTGGCAGGCCTGCCCGCGGGGCGTGCCGGACGCGGCTGCCTTACGTGCTGGAACATGGCGCCGGGCAGACAAGGCTCCGTCTCGCCCGGCACGCAGTCCTGAGACTGCAGGCTGCCGCGCCACCCGGGCGTTCGCGGAGGTTCGGCTTGGTGACGAATCAAAGGGCCCCAGGTCGCGCCGCAGCGCTTCTTGGCCGCACGGCTGCGGATGCCCGGAGCCGCGGGGACGCGTCGTTACAGGTAACCTTTGGGCGGTTTGGAGGCGGCATTATTTCACGCGAACGTGTTGCCTCACCCCTCAAGCCGGGCGCTGGCACAGCCGGCGAATCGCGTGAGGATTGCTGCATCAGTAGCGGAGCATCCACCATGACGATCACTGCAGCGGCCAACGATATGTTCGCGAGACAGGTGAGCAACTCGCTCAAGTGCGGTCACCGCGGCATTGAAGTTCCAAAGGGGCATACAGGGCCTGTCTTGCTGTCGGATACGGGACGCACGGTTTGGTGGACGGGGCGCGTGGCCATTGGCCTGCGCTATGAGGCACCGCGCCATGGAGAGGCAAACGGACAATCGGCGATGTGGATCCAGGACGTGCTGCTGCGATGCGTGTGACGGAACCCAGAACCTGGGGGTTCCCATTGCAGCCGCACTCCGAGATGTCCTCGGAGTTCTCGGAGCACCGACTGCAGGCGCCGTTCGTCGGCGGCCCCTGACGGCCATCGTGACGGCGAGGCCCAGGGCAAAGCCCTTTATGGCTGACCGTACTTGAGTGACATGCGGGGGGCTGCGCTGCGCGTTGAGCTTGCCGGCGTGGGCAGGAATCGACCGATCAAGCCTCCCTTGCGGGCCCCATTACTGTTCGTTCGCGAGTGCCAGCGATGCGGCGGTCCAGTCAAGCGCGCCACGCGCCGGATTGAAGCAACGAGACGAAAGCGTAGCTAGGGCGTCGTTGCGGGCGCCGGCCGCACCGGGGCGAGCGGCACTGGGTAGCCCGGAGGCAGCGGCAACTGCACGGCCGGAAGGTCCAGCGCCCATGGCGTCGTCTTGAGGTGGCCCACGTAGATCAGCGGCTGCTGCACCGGCAGCGCTGGAACGTCGCCCTCGCGCATGTGCAGGATGTCTGCCGGCGTTAGCCAGCGCGGGCGGGCCTGCGTGATGGGCACGCCCGCGTCGCCGAAGGCGTCGAGCACAAAGGACGAGCAGAAGAACCGGTCCTCGGGCTCGGCCAGGCCGAGCTGTGTGCCGGCCAGCAGCCGGATGCACGCATCGCGCAGCGGCGTGGGCAGGAACGGCAGCTCGCAGGCTTGCCGTTGCACGGAAAACGGCACGTAGAGGAAGGCGCCGACGAAATCGTAGTGAAGGCCCACGCGCGATCGGGCGAGCTCGGCCACCCGCTGCGCCTGTTCCTCGGTAAGCCGCGGCAGGCGATACACCGCGACCACCGATTCCTCGGCAAGCAGCGCTGGCACGCTGCGCAGCCGCACCCCGCCGCCGAGCGCCTCGGCTACGGCGTCCTCGCCCACGAACACCGCCGCGTGGCTCACCGGCGCGACGGTGACGATCCGGATCCCTGACGAGAGCGGCGCCGCCTCGGCCGAGAGCAGGATGTCACCCATCCGCAGCGACTCCGGTCCGATGCGCAGTACCCCGCTGGCCGGGGCGAGACTCTTCTGTTGGAAGGCCAGCGCCGCGCCGCCCGCCGGCTGCGCCGGCGAGGGCGGAGCCTGCGCAAGCTGGGTGGCGCAGGCGGTGAGTGCAAGGGCCAGCAGGCCGAGTAGGATTCTGGGTACCACAAGTGCCAGCAAGGATTCAAACTGGACGGTTTGCGCTGCAACGGTGCGGCGTGTCGAGTCGGTCTTCGGCTGTTGCAGCCGTTGAGGCTGATCTCGCATTCCATTCCACCCATTGCCCGGCGATCGTCGAAGGCTGCACCGTCCAGCATATTTTGGGGGTTCCCGGAACCGACGCCGACGGGATGATTGGCCCCACTCGCCAGTGCGCCGCACATGTTGTCTGCCTCGAAGCGAAGAACAACTTTGCAGCCCTTTCCACAGCGCTTCAAGGCTCCGGAATCGGCTTCCTCCTGGCTCAGATAGCGAGCAGTCCGTGCAGCCCTGAATTCCTGCGGATTGAAGGCAATGGTGCCATGGCCGCCGTCGATGCCGAATCCGGTATCCAAAAGTCCGGATCGACGGGATAGCCGCAACACACCGCACTCACGGCCAGCGAAACAATTGCACTGCGGCGAATCGAGGACATGAAACGACTCTATGCGCAGCGCCGTGTTCCAAGTTGAGCCGACTCAACGACCACCGGTTGACGTCGGTGGGTTGGCGTTTGGCGGGCTGAGTGTCCGGACACGCGTCGTCGTACGCATTGGCTTTGGCGTGCAGTACCCGGTGGACACGAAAACTCATGGACACTGGCCGAGCACTTGAGCGCTTGGCGGCACATAGCAGCTCGGTGCCTATGACCAGTTCCCTCTCCGACAGTGCGAAGGTCGTTCGACGATGAACTTGCGCCACATGGGCGCGGATGGGCGCCGTGCCCATCCGTGCCCAAGGGGAGCCCAAAATGTCAGGGCCCGCTCGCTGGCGGGCCCTGGAAAAGATTGGTGCCGGTGAGAAGAGTCGAACTCCCGACCTTCGCATTACGAATGCGCTGCTCTACCAACTGAGCTACACCGGCGCCGGGAAGACTGGCATTGTAGCGGCCCGGCGCGGGCACAATGTTCGGCAAACGGCAAGCAGCAGGAGGACGCGATGACAGCCACCAAGATCCTCGTCGCCCAGGGCGGCGGCCCCACCGCGGTGATCAACCAGTCGCTGGTCGGCGTGGTGCTGGAGGCCCGGCGCATGGGCCCGGTGGACCGCATCTACGGCGCGCGCCATGGCGTGCGCGGCATCGTCAACGAGGACTTCGTCGACCTGACGCGCGAGACCAGCCACAACCTGGAGATGGTGGCGGCCACGCCGGGCTCGGCGCTGGGCTCCACCCGCGACAAGCCCGACTTGAAGTACTGCCATCAGATCTTCGAAGTGCTGCGTGCGCATGGCATCGGTCACTTCTTCTACATCGGTGGCAACGATTCGTCGGACACGGTGCGCATCGTCAGCGAGGAGGCTGCCAAGGCCGGCTACCCGCTGCGCTGCATCCACATACCGAAGACCATCGACAACGACCTGGTGTGCAACGACCACACGCCCGGATTTCCGTCGGCGGCGCGCTTTGTCGCGCAGGCCTTTGCGGGCGCCAACCTGGACAACGCCGCGCTGCCCGGCGTGTACGTGGCGGTGGTGATGGGCCGACACGCCGGCTTCCTGACGGCAGCCTCGGCGCTGGGCAAGAAGTTCCCTGACGACGGGCCGCACCTGATCTACCTACCGGAGCGCGACTTTGCCGTCGACCGCTTCCTGGCCGATGTGAAAGCCACCTATGAGCGTCACGGCCGCTGCGTGGTGGCGGTATCCGAGGGCATCCACGACGCGTCGGGCCAGCCGATGCTGACGCAACTGGCCAAGCAGGTGGAGCACGACGCGCATGGCAACGTTCAGTTGTCGGGCACCGGCGCACTGGCCGACCTGCTGTGCGAGGAGATCAAGGCCAAGGTCGGCATCAAGCGGGTACGCGGCGATACCTTCGGCTACCTGCAGCGCAGCTTCATCGGCTGCGTGTCCGATGTCGATGCGCGCGAGGCGCGCGAGGTCGGCGAGAAGGCGGTGCAGTTCGCCATCTGGGGCGAGCGCGACGGCTCGGTGACCATCAAGCGCACCGGCTTTTATTCGGCCGACTACGAGTTGGTACCGCTGTCCGACGTGGCTGGCAAGACGCGGGTCATGGAAGACCATTTCATCGCGCCCAACGGTACCGATGTGACTGATGCCTTCAGGCTGTACCTGCGGCCTTTGCTGGGCTCGGGCATGCCCGATGCCTACCGGCTGCGCCCGGCGCCAGTGGCGCGGGTGCTGAAGCCCTAGCCGCTTGGGCTACTTCGTCGCCGCCTCGGCCTCGAGGTGGTAGGCGGTGGCGCGCTCGACCTCGTTCTTCGAGCCCAGGAACACGCTGACGCGCTCATGCAGCTTGCCGGGCATCAGGTCCATGATGCGCTGCTTGCCGTTGGTGGCCGCGCCGCCGGCCTGCTCCACCAGGAAGGCCATCGGGTTGGCCTCGTACATCAGGCGCAGCTTGCCGGGCTTGTCGGGCTCGCGCGCATCCCACGGGTACAGGAACACACCGCCGCGGCACAGGATGCGGTGCACGTCGGCCACCATGCTGGCCACCCAGCGCATGTTGAAGTCCTTGCCGCGCGGCCCGGTCCTGCCGGCCAGGCATTCGTCGATGTAGCGGCGCACCGGCGGCGCCCAGTGGCGCAGGTTGCTCATGTTGACCGCGAACTCCTTGGTATCGGCCGGAATCTGCAGGTTCTCCTCGGTCAGCACCCAGGAGCCCATTTCGCGGTCGAGCGTGAACACCGCGACGCCGTTGCCCACGGTCAGCACCAGTTGCGTCTGCGGGCCGTAAACGCAGTAGCCAGCCGCGGCCTGGAAGCGGCCGGGCTGCAGGAAGTCGTCCTCGACCACGCCGTGGTGGTGGCCCACCTTGCGCAGCACCGAGAAGATGGTGCCGATGCTGACATTGACGTCGATGTTGCTCGAGCCGTCCAGCGGGTCGTACAGCAGCAGGTATTCGCCCTGCGGATAGCGATTCGGCACCACATGGATGGTGTCCATCTCTTCGCTGGCCAGCGCCGCCAGGTGGCCGCCCCATTCGTTGGCCTCGATCAGCACGTCGTTGCTGATGATGTCCAGCTTCTTCTGCACCTCGCCCTGCACGTTCTCGGTGTGCGCGGTGCCGATGACATCACCCAGCGGCCCCTTGTTCACCGAAATCGCGATGCGCTTGCAGGCGCGTGCCACCACCTCGATCAGCAGCCGCAACTGGCCGGGGATGCGGCCGTGCTCGCGCTGTTGCTCGACCAGGTACTGCGTCAGGCTGACTCTCTTCATGCGCTCTCCAGGGCACGGTGGACGATCTCGCGCACCTCGGCGCTGAGTTCGTTGCGCGCGCCGACGCGGGCAATGGCCTCGCGCGCGGCACTGCGGTACGGTTCGGCCAGGTGGGCCCAGCGGTCCATCACCCGTGCAATCCGGCCAGCCATACTGGGGTTGATGGCATCCAATTCGATCAGCCGCTCGGCCCAGAACACGTAGCCCGAGGCATCGGCGCGGTGGAAGGCGGCCGGGTTGTCGCGGCACAGCGAAACCAACAGCGCGCGCACGCGGTTCGGGTTGCGCAGCGAGAAGTCCTTGTGCAGCAGCAGCGACTTGACGCGCGCCAGCGCGGCGCCGCCACCCAGCGGATCTTCACTGGCGCGGGCCTGCACCTCGAACCACTTGTCAATGACCAGCGCATTGCCCTGCGCCAGCGCATGGAAGCGCTGCAGCGCCGCGTCGGCCAGTTCGCAGCGCGCATGCACCAGGGCATTCAGCGCGGCCAGCCGCTCGCTCATGTTGCCGGCGCCCTTGACCTGCTGGTAGGCGCGGCCCGGCCACACCGGATTGCCGCTGCGCGCCGCGTGCCGACACAGCATGGCGAGAGCGCGGCCGGCCAGCGCACGCTGCCCGGCCTGCTGGCGCTGCGGCGCATAGCCGACGCGCACCTGATGCTGCTCGTAGGCCCAGGCCCAGTCGACATGCAGTTGCTCGGCCAGGTGGTCCAGCAGGTGCTCGCGCGCTGCGTGGATGCGCTGTGGATCCACCACAGCCAACTGCTCAGCCACATAGCCCTCGCCGGGCAGCGCCAGCACCATGGCCTTGAACGCCGGGTCAAGTACCGGATGGCGCAGCACGCTGCGCAGCGCCTGCAAATAGGCCTCGTCCAGCACCGGCAGGCTGTCGGACTGCAGCGCTGTCAACAGGCGGCGCAGGCTCAAACGCTGGCCGGCTTCCCAGCGGTTGAAGGGGTCGGTTTCGTGGGCCAGCAGCGTCAGCAGCGCAGCGTCGCCCAGGCCGTCGTCCAGCGCCACCGGCGCCGAGAAGCCGCGCAACAGCGACGGCACTGGCTCACTGGCCACGTTGACGAAGCTCCAGTTGCGCTCGGCCTGGTCCAGCACCAGCAGTTTCTCGTCAGCGACTGTGCCTGCATCGTCGGCCAGCTGCAGCGGCAGCGGCTGGCCGTCGCCGGCGAACAGCGCCACTCTCACCGGGATCAGCAGCGTCGCGTCCGGGCTGCCGGGCAGCTGTTGTGCCAGCTGCAACGTGTAGCGCTGGGCGTCGGCGTCGTAGTGGCCGCGGGCCGTGAGCCGCGGCGTGCCGGCGCGCGCGTACCACTGCTTGAAGGCGTCGAGCTGCTGCGCCAGCACGGAGCCGGGGTTGGCATCGGCGATGGCCTGGGCGAAGTCGTCGCAGGTGACGGCCTGGCCGTCGTGGCGCTGGAAGTACAGCTTCAAGCCCTGCGCAAAACCCTCGCGGCCGACCAGCGTGTGCATCATGCGCACCACCTCGGCACCCTTCTCGTAGACCGTGGGCGTGTAGAAGTTGTTGATCGCCACGTACTGGTCAGGCCGCACGGGGTGGGCCATGCTGCCGGCGTCCTCGGGGAACTGCACGGTGCGCAGCTTGAGCACGTCCTCGATGCGCTTGACGGCACGGGCCGACGCGCTGCCGGCCATGTCCATGCTGAATTCCTGGTCGCGGAAGACCGTCAGGCCCTCCTTCAGCGACAGCTGGAACCAGTCGCGGCAGGTGATGCGGTTGCCGGTCCAGTTGTGGAAGTACTCATGGGCGACGATGCTTTCGATGGCAAAGAAGTCGTCGTCGGTGGCGGTGTCGGCGCTGGCCAGCACGAACTTGGTGTTGAACAGGTTCAGGCCCTTGTTTTCCATCGCACCGAAGTTGAAGTCCTCGACCGCGACGATCATGAATCGCTCCAGGTCCAGTGGCAGTCCGAAGCGGGCCTCGTCCCACACCACCGAGGCGATCAGCGAGTTCATCGCATGCTCGGTCTTGCCCAGGTCGGCGCGCTTGACATACACCTGCAGCAGATGGTCGCGTCCCGAGCGGGTGCGGATCTTTTGCTCGCGCGCCACCAGGTCGGCGGCGACCAGCGCGAACAGGTAGCTCGGCTTGGGGAAGGGGTCGTGCCACTTGGCGTAGTGACGGCCGTTATCCAGCTCACCCTGTTCGACCAGGTTGCCGTTGCTCAGCAGCACCGGGTACCTGGACTTGTCGGCACGCAGTGTGACGGTGTAGACCGCCATCACGTCCGGCCGGTCAAGGAAGTAGGTGATGCGGCGGAAGCCCTCGGCCTCGCACTGCGTGTAGAAGCCGCCGCCGCTGGTGTACAGGCCGCTGAGCTCGGTGTTCTTCTCCGGCGCGATGGTGTTGCGGATCTCCAGCGTGAAGCAGTCGGCCGGCGGCGGGTTGTCGATGTGCAGCACACCACCCTCCTCGCGGAAGGACACGCTCTCGCCGTCGGCCAGCACACGCAGCAGGTTCAGGCTTTCGCCGTGCAGCTGCAGTGGCCCACCCGGCCCCGAAGGGTTGCGCTCGATGCGCATGCGGCTGCCGACGATGGTCTTCGCCGGGTCCAAGTCGAAGTTCAGCTCGACGCTACGGATCCAGTAGGCCGGGGCGGCGTAGTCGGCGCGTTTGACGACGGTGGCAGTGCCTTCTCGCATGGTTGTCTCAGCTCGAAAAATCTTGGATGGTCAGGCCGCAGCGTTGCGCTGCGCGGGCCTGCTGGCGGTCCGCGGTGGCGAAATGCGTGCAGCCCAAGGCCTTCGCAGACGCGACATGCAAGGCGTCCAGCGTGGCCAGCGCGACATCGAGTTCCTCCACCAGTCGCGTCGCCGCGGTAAAGGCTTCGACCGGGAAGGGTTGCACGACCCAGAGCGCGGCGCGCAGATCGCTGTCGAACAGCCCGCGCAGCCGCTTCAGGTAGGCGCGGTCGAAATCGTTCTGTCGCAGGCGACGCATCAGCACCGACTGCAGTTCGACCAGGGTCAGCGGGCTGAGCACGAACTCATCGTCGGAGGCTCCGACAAAATCGTCGAAGGCCTGCGAGCTGGGCTCGTGAACGTAGCGCTTGACCAGCGCGCTGGTGTCGACGTAGGTGCCCACCCGCGTCAGCGCTTGTCGCGCTCTTCGCGCAGCAGCACCTCGGTGGGGACGCTCACCATGGCCATCTTCGCGCGATGTGCGGCGAGCGACGGGACCTGGCGCTTGCGCAGCACGGGCAGGATGCGCGCCACCGGCTCGCCGTTGGACACCAGGAGCAATTCATGCTCCTGTGCCAGCGTCTCCTTCAGCTGCGGCATGACGCTGCGCAGCTCGCGAACGTTGATCGTCTTCATGGTGACACTAATTCTTGTAGCGTGTCACGCCAGTATAGCGTGTGCGTCACAGCCCCTGCTTCAGGCTTGCTTCGATGAACACATCGAGGTCGCCGTCCAGCACCTTCTGCGTGTTGTTGACCTCGACGTTGGTGCGCAGGTCCTTGATGCGGCTGTTGTCCAGCACGTAAGAGCGGATCTGGTGGCCCCAGCCGACGTCGGTCTTGCTGTCCTCCAGCTTCTGCTGCGCGGCGCGCTGCTTCTGCATCTCGTGCTCGTACAGGCGGCTGCGCAGCATCTGCCAGGCTTCGTCGCGGTTGCGGTGCTGGCTGCGGTCGTTCTGGCACTGCACGACGATGTTGGTCGGGATGTGCGTCAGCCGCACCGCCGAATCGGTCTTGTTGATGTGCTGGCCGCCCGCGCCGCTGGCGCGGAAGGTGTCCACGCGCACGTCGGCCGGGTTGATGTCGATCTCGATCGAGTCGTCGATCTCCGGGTAGACGAACAGCGACGCGAAGCTGGTGTGCCGCCCGCCCGAGGAATCGAAGGGACTCTTGCGCACCAGCCGGTGCACGCCGGTCTCGGTGCGCAGGTGTCCGAAGGCATAGTCGCCCTCGATCTTGATCGTGGCGCTGCGGATGCCGGCGACGTCGCCTTCGGTCTCTTCCAGCACCTCGGCCTTGAAGCCCTTGCGCTCGCAGTACTTCAGGTACTGGCGCAGAAGCATCTGCGCCCAGTCGCAGGCCTCGGTGCCGCCGGCGCCGGCCTGGATGTCGACGAAGCAGTTCAGCGGATCGGCCTCGTGACTGAACATGCGGCGGAACTCGAGTTGCGCCACCGTGTCGCGCAGGCCGTCGGCAAACTGCTCGATGTGTTCCAGCGCGTCGAAGTCGCCGTCGGACTTCGACATCTCGTACAGCTCGGTGTTGTCGGTCAGCTCACTGCTCAGGTGGTCGATGGTGCCGACCACGGTATCCAGCGCCTTCTTCTCGCGGCCCAGTTCCTGCGCGCGCTTGGGGTCGTTCCAGACGTCCGGGTTCTCCAGCGCCGCATTGACTTCGTTCAGCCGAAGGGCCTTGCGCTCGTAGTCAAAGATACCCCCTTAGCGCGTCGGTGCGCGCTGTCAGGTCGGCGAGCAGGCTGCCAATTTGGTTGATGCGTTCGATGTCCATGGCGTGGGGGTATGCCGGGTGTGCGGTGAGGGCGCGATTTTGACACGGGGACCCGAGGATCCCCGTGTCGGAACCTTCGGCTTTGACAGTGCATCACCGGCCGCCGGCCAAGACAGCTGGTTCAGGCGGCGTCGAGGAAGGTGTCCAGTGCGCGGGCCAGTGCCTCGGGCTGGTCGTGATGCAGCATGTGGCCGGCCGGAGTCAGCTTCAGCTGCTCGACGCGCGGCACCGCGGCCAGGCGCTGCTCGAACTGCGCGCGCGTGTAGCGGCCGTGGTACCAGCTTTCGAAGTCCTTGCCGTCGCCTTCCACCCAAAGCAGCGGCGCGTTGATGCGGCTCCAGGTGGCAATGACGTCGTCGGCGCGCGTCAGCACCGGGTTGACGATCTTGTGCGCCGCATCGCCGAGGATGGTCCAGCGCCCGTCCTCACCTCGCCGCGACCAGTGCGCGGCCAGCCATGCGGCCTTGTCCTCGGACAGCCGTGGATTCGTCTTCCTCAGCTGACTGGCGACGCCCTCGAGGTCTTCGAAGCTGCGCAGCCGCTGCGGCTTCTTCAACTCGTCCAGCCATTGTTCGAGGCGCTGCGGTGCCTGGTGTGGCTCGGCATTGGGCACGCCATAGCCTTCCATGTTGACCAGCCGGCGCACGCGTTGCGGCCGCACGCCCGCATAGCCCATCACGATGTTGCCGCCCATGCTGTGGCCGGCCAGGTCGATGGGCGCATTGGGGCTGAGTTGATCGATCATCGCGTCCAGGTCGCCCAGGTAGTCGGCGAACCAGTAGCAGTCCGACGGCGTCGGGTCGCTCAGGCCGAAGCCGCGCCAGTCGGCAGCGATGACCCAGCGCTGCGCCGCCATCGCGTCGACGGTAAACTGGAAGGACGCACCCACGTCCATCCAGCCGTGCATCAGCAGCAGCGGAGGGCGCCCGGGCGTGGCCATCGAGGCATCGCCCCAGACATTGAGGTGGTGCTTCAGCCCGCGCAGGCTGACGAACTGGCTGCGCCCGGGGCGCTTCGGTGTGTAGCGGTCTGACATGCGCCGCACTATAGGCGGCGCATGCTGGGCCCGCGCGTCATGCGCGGGACACTGGGTGGTGCAGCGCTCAGGCCAGCGCCAGCTTCATCAGCTTTTCGGGCGCGATGCGCACCGGCACTGCACCTTCGCCGACAACGCCGGCAATCGCATGCTCGCGCTTGCTGGTGTCGCGCGGCAGCGGGTCAACGAGCGCGGCGCCCGTGGGCGTGGTCAGTGCTGCCACCAGCGGGGTCACCACACTCGCCCCGCGCTTGACCACCACCGCGGTCTCGCCCGACACCAACTTGACGAAGCAGCCCGGCGGGTAGACGCCGAATTCCTTGACCAGCGCCGCGGTCATCGAGTTGCCCGGGTCGTACATGAACATCGCGCGGCCGGCGCGGTCGGCGGCCATCGCGTTGCGAGTGGTGCGCGGGCTCAGCTTGGCTGTGTAGATGTCAGCGCGGCGCACCAGCGCGGCAAAGTCGTTCGGTTCATGGTCCACCGCCGGGTAGCCGCTGCCGTCGGGCGCGACATGGTGATCGGCCACGCCGTCCAGCCAGTCACGGTCGCTCACGCCTGAGAGCTCCAGCATCTCCACACTGCGCTGCGGGTGCGACAGGATGGAGGCGCGCTGCTCCGGCGTGACCGGTGTGGTCTGCGCGGCCAACTGACCCTGCAGCTCCAGCATCGACAGGTTCATCGTCAGCGCGACCTTAAAGACCTTCTGCACGCTGGCCTCGTCCCAGCCCAGCCGCTGCGCCACCAGGAAGGCGGTGATGGCGGTGTGGATCGAGTGCGTCACGCCGTACTGGGTATGCGCATTGCCGTCCTGGCGCAGCACCTGGAAGATGGCCAGGTCGGAGTCGCGTTCGATCAGTGCCTGCACCGGACCGGTGACGTCCTCCAGCGCCTGGCTGAAGCCTTCCTGCGTGCACGACTGCAACGTCTGGCCGACGCGATCCATGCACTGGCCCCATAGCTTGGGAAGTTGTTCGGGCGGCGCTTCCTTGATGCTGTCCTCCGGCGAACGCAGCTCGGCGATGTCCACCAGCGCACCTCGTGTGAACAGCGCCTCCATCTGGTCGAAGGTGTCCACCACGTGGCCGCGCGCGAGTAAGAGAGTGTGATCCGCGTTACGGACATTGAACGGCAACGGTTTGCCGACCGCGACGCGATGCTTGACCGAGGCGAGTTGCGAGAATTGCATGGCGCTCCTGCTGGAAAGATGGATGAAGGCCGCAGGCGCCCGGGGTTCGGGCATAAGGACCGTGGTCCTTTTTCGGCCCGGCCGGCGTGGACTTGAGCAGCACGCTGCAGACGCGGTCGATCCGTCCTGGCAATGGAAACGGCCGAACACACCGTGAGTCGAGAGCGTCATCGCGTCGTCGATCCGTTGCAGGTGCGGCACACCGAGCCCGCCAACGGGATAGCTGTCACTTGGCAGGAAAGGTGCGGAACCGGCTGGGTCGCGGCTTGACGCCGACGCCCAGTGACACCGATCAGGCTTCGGCCACGCACCCCGGGTCGCCCTGCTTTGGGGGCGCTCCAGCGGCGCTCGTCGCGGCCACCTCGGCACCGGTCTGGCGTCGTATGCCGAAGGCGCTCGGTC
>Ga0105103_10001004_pt1 | contig 15907 bp, 12 predicted proteins | sample PPLLaktember2015_2_FD_79107 | JGI IMG/M metagenome (GOLD analysis project Ga0105103, IMG submission 79107) | Freshwater sediment microbial communities from Prairie Pothole Lake near Jamestown, North Dakota, USA - PPLs Lake P7 Core (6) Depth... | ecosystem: Environmental > Aquatic > Freshwater >...
CGGACGTAAAGGGATTGAGGCATATTTACCCAACATTTTACATGATATAAAAAATATTGTAGATTCTGAAAGCCAAACCGACCCAAGATTTGAAGATAATCGTCTTTTTACAAGGTTAACACCTGAAAACATAAAAATGCAATTGCATAAAAAGGGGTATAAACTTGATGACCTGCCTACAAATCAGACTATTTATAATAAAGTCTATGAATTAGGTTATAGTTTCTCAACTATACAAAAGACTAAACCATTAAAGAAGATAGCAGAGACAGATGCTATCTTTAAAAAAAATAAAGCAAGTCAATGAAGATGCAGATAAGCAAACAGATGTTTTACGATTATCACTGGATGCAAAAGATAAAGTAAAAATAGGACAATTTTCACAGGGTGGAAAGTCGTATGCTAAAGTAAAAGCATTAGACCATGATTTTGGGAATGATTTTATTACACCACAAGGACTTTTTATTCCAAAATTGGACGAAGTCCAAATGTATTTTACAAGTTCATCAATAACTGCGAATTTCATAGGTGATATGCTGATTCAATTCTGGATAAAGAATCAGTACCGTTTTTCAAATGTAAATAAAATTGTACTAAACCAATATAATGGGCCTGAATGCAAAAGTACACGAACTCAATTTATCAAAAGGATGTGTGAATTTTCAGGGAGATATGATTTGAATATTTACCTGGCATATTATCCACCATATCACAGCAAATACAATCCAATAGAAAGGGTATGGGGTATTTTAGAACAACATTGGAACGGAAGCATTTTAGATACAGTAGATTCAGTATTAAAATATGCCCAAAGCATGAAATGGAAAGGCAAATATCCTGAAATTCATCTCATTGACAACAAATATCAAACGGGGATAAAATTAGATAAACGTACTATGGATGCGTATGAGAAAATAATTGAAAGAGATAAAGAACTTGGAAAATAGTATGTTGAAATAAAACCAGAAAAATGTAAAAAATTAATCATGCCTGAATTGTGGTAAAACTGGAATTATTTATTTTAAATCCCCTAAGTTTATCTAAAATCCAATAAACATTTAGTTTTATCTAATGCAAGTGTCAGAGTGTATGTTTGATATGTTTTGTCGTATTATGTATCCTATCAATTTTTATCTAAAGGTAGCGTATTATCCTTCTTAAAACTGTCATAAGTTAATTGAAAGTAATTCTATTTGATAATACAATAATCTAAATTTCAACCAAATGAAAACAAAAATCGATTTGTTAATGGCGTTAGGAATAGTGCTGATCCTTATTTCAGGATGTAAAAAAGATGAGAGCGACAATGATATTATTACCGATATCGACGGCAATGAATATCATACGGTAACAATAGGCACACAGGTATGGATGGTCGAAAACCTGAAAACGACCAATTTAAATGATAAAACACCTATTGAGGAAATAACTGAAGGTACTGTCTGGGCAAGTGCAACAACTGCTGCTTATTGCTGGTACGAAAATAATGACACAGCATATAAAAATACTTATGGTGCATTATATAACTGGCATACAGTAGGCACAGGAAAACTTTGCCCTTCAGGTTGGCACGTAGCAACTGATAAAGAATGGGATGTTCTTATTGATACACTTGGTGGAATGGATATTGCCGGAGGAAAAATAAAGTCTATCGGTACCATAGAAAACAAGAATGGTGTATGGCATGATCCAAATACTGGTGCCACTGATGAATTTGGATTTACAGCTATGCCAGGCGGTGGGCGTTATTTCAACGGAAATACTGGATGGATGGGGCACTATGGAACATATTGGACTTCCACTGAATCTTCTTCATCAGCCGCGTGGACAAGGTATATGAAATATAATGGAGCCGATGTATCCAGAGACGCTTATCCAAAAGTAACAGGATATTCAGTACGTTGTATTAAGGATTAGTCTTCGAAAATTATTTAGGCATTATAAAATTCGACCTTCTCAATCGGAATGAGAGAGGTCGAATTGAAATATTTTTGAGACTGGGCAAAGTTAGTCGACATGTTTATGAATGTAACGATTTTCCTCGCTAAGTTTTATTGTATTATTATCATCATCGGAAAGTGAAAACTTTGAAAGTTTTTTCTCTTTTGATGGTTCTTCCTTCTCCAGGTCATAATTGCGCCTTATATATGCTGGTTGGTTTTCCATTTCATCAATACTATTCTGCCTTTGCTGACTGTTAAGATTGAGTTCACGAAACTTCTCGTATGTTCGCTTTAAATTTTTAACCCTTTCGGCTGCTTTTTTAATCTCGATGTTTTTTTCAAGATCGTTTACCTTAAAATCATCAGTATATTTGCCGGTTTCAAAAGGAACTGTCAGGTCGAATTCAATTTCGCGCTGTGTTATTACATTGCTGGTGTTGCGTTTGGTTGACTGTTGTTTTTCTTTCACCACAAATTCACCATCAAACTGAGTTTTCGTATCATCTAAAATAGTTTTTTCAGTTTCCAGCATTTGCTTTTCAATTTGTCGTCTTTTAATATACAATTCAGGGATACTACTTGTTCCAAAACCGGTTGCAATCACAGTTACACATAAATCGTCACCTAGCGACTTATCAATGCCATTACCCCAAATCAAATCGGCAGTATCACCTGCACAACTTTGAACATAATCAGTTATCTGACCGATTTCGTCCATAGTAATCTCTTCATTACCAGAGGTTATATTGATAAGGATATTGCGTGAACCAACAATATTGTTATCGTTAAGTAATGGGGAGTTTAGGGCATTTGTAACTGCCTGTATTGCCCTATCTTCGCCGCTTGCACGACCCGAACCCATAATAGCAACGCCTGAGTTGCTCATTACAGTTTCGACATCGGCAAAGTCGACATTTATATAGCCATGAACAGTAATTATTTCAGCTATTCCTTTTGCTGCAATTGCCAGAACATTGTCAGCCCTTGAAAACGCTTCAGATACTTTCAGGTCGCCATGTATCTCACGAATTTTTTCATTATTGATAACAAGCAGCGAATCGACATACTTTTCGATCTCGCTGATACCTTCGAGTGCCTGGTTAAAACGTCGTTGCCCTTCATTTCGGAAAGGAATGGTCACTATTGCTACTGTAAGGATTCCAAGTTCTTTGGCAGCTTTTGCTATTACTGGCGCTGCACCTGTTCCGGTACCTCCTCCCATACCAGCTGTGATAAATACCATTTTAGTATTGCTTGCCAGAACATCAATAACATCGTCAAGGTTTTCGATTGCGGCTTCGCGACCAATTTCTGGTTTATTGCCAGCTCCGCGTCCTTCGGTAAGTGATGAGCCAAGTTGTATCTTTACCGGTACCGGACTGCTGGCAAGGGCTTGTGCATCGGTATTACAAACCACAAAATCAACATCTTTAATGCCTAATCGGCTCATGTAGTTTACAGCGTTGCTTCCTCCACCGCCTACACCTATTACTTTTATTATCGACGACCTGTTAACAGGTAATTCAAAATACATTAATGCTTCGTCCATGGCAATTTTATTAAACTATTATTAGTAGATGGCCTAATGACCTTTGTCAATATATTAAATTATTCCATTTTAGCTCCTTTTTCTTCGAAGATGTCGGTAATACGCTTTTTAAAAGCAGCAAAAAGCCCGGTTTCCAAATCATCCTCTTCTTCTTCCATTTCGTCACGATCAACAGCCATTTCCACTTCTTTTTCTTTTTCCACAATCACTTCCTTCTTTATTGGTTCATGAATAAACTCACCAGCAGGAGTCTTACTCATTAATTCCCATCCCTGGAGCAATAAACCAATACTTGTTGCAAACTGTGGCTGTATAATAGCATCGTTGTTATTACCGGCCAGATATTCACCGGGGTAACCAATACGTACATCCATTCCAGTATGAAACCTAACAAGCTGGGCAAGGTGCTTCAATAAAGCCCCTCCACCAGTAAGAACAATACCGGCTGCTAATTTATCGAGACAACCACTGTTTTCAATTTCAAACATCACTGCATCAATTATTTCTTCCATGCGCAACTGAATGATGTATGCAAGGTTTTTGAAAGAAATTTCTTTTGGTTCGCGGCCATTAATTCCCGGAATTGTAACTACCTTATCCTCAGGGGCAAGATCGCCTAAAGCTGAACCAAACTGTGTTTTTAGCGCTTCAGCCTGACGGTGCAAAATTTTACACCCTTCTTTTATATCTTTAGTAATAACATTACCTCCAAAAGGAATAACTGCTGTATGCCTTATGGAATCTTCACAAAATACGGCTACATCGGTTGTTCCACCACCAATATCGACAAGCGCTACGCCTGCTTCTTTCTCATCATCAGTTAAAACAGCTGCCGAAGAAGCTAATGGTTCAAGAATTAACTGATTAACCCTCAATCCTACGCGGTTTACACATTTTTCGATATTCCGGGCTGAAGCAATTTGTCCAATAACAATATGGAAGTTTGCTTCAAGTCTTCGACCCGACATACCAACCGGGTTTTTCACCCCGGTTTCGTTGTCGACAATATAATTTTGTGGCAATACATGAATTATTTCTTCACCCAGATCAATCGGAATTTTGTACATATCCGCAATCAGGGCATCAATGTCTTTTTGGAATATCTCATCCTGACCTTTACCCAAATTAATGTACCCCCTGTTTTTGATACTTTTAATATGTTGACCCGCAATGCCAACATAAACATCACCGAATTCAACCCCAGCCTGTTTCTGTGCTTCTTCAACCGTTTGCTTTATAGCATTCACGGTTTCTTCGATATTTAATACCACCCCACGCTTAACGCCTTTCGAGACAGCCTGGCTTAGTCCCAGAATTTCAAGCTTATCGTTTTCGTTAACTCTCCCAATCAGCGACACGATTTTTGTGGTGCCAATGTCGATTGCTGCTACGTAATTATTGTTTTGCCTCATCATTTTTGTTATATTTTGGTACATACAACTTGGTCTTTATATTTTAGGTTTATAGTCAGATACTGGTTCCACCCGACATTATTCAACCCTTCTTTGTAGAATATTTCGAGCTTACGGAACTTTCCCCGGTAATCATCAATGCCCCCAAACAGTATAATATGTGGCCCTATACGCGGTATTAGTTCAAACTCATTATCGCTGTTCACATAAATTTGTACTATTTGTGCCTTCCAAAAATTTTCATCGTTAATATATGATGCCAGTTTACAAATATCTTTGAATTTATTGGAAGCAATTGAATCGTTTAACATATTAATATTAACAGGTTTGCCAATTTTAAACGGGGAACGGATATATCCGTTGACTACTAACACATGCGGGGCAAAACTTTGTGAAAGGTTAATTACATGTCCTTCTTTATCAATATAATATCCCTGTCGACGGTTATCAATAACCCTTACCATTGGTTCACGTTGTGTTACTTCGATATATAAGGTACCATTAATTCCTGTAAATGCATTGCATTCATGGATAATCTGGTTCGATTTGACAATTCTCTCTATTTTATCAAGATTAATTTTTGTAAATCGCATACCAATAAATTCCAGATCTCTCCTATCGAGCATTTTTAATATATCGGCTGATGAAATAAAATTACGCTCCAGGCTATCGGTAACTTTCACGCTAATATTATTGCACACTAATTTATCGTAACGGTTTATAAAGAAGCCGAGCATTAGACTGAGGTATGCAATAACCCCTGACCAAAGCAATATTTTTTTTAAAACTCTCATTTTAATGCCATCAGTTCATTTATTTTAGGAACAAAACGATCGATATCGCCAGCGCCCATGGTTATTAATATGTCGAATTTTCTGTTTTTAATTTCTTCCAGTAATTCTTGCTTTCGAATTAATTTTTTCGGCTCAATAGTTACATTATTAAATATTATCGACGAACTAATTCCCTGCAATGGTTGTTCTCGCGCAGGATATATATCGAGCAATATGAGTTCATCAAGTGCACTAAGGCTTTCAGCAAACTCGCCAGCAAAATCGCGGGTGCGGGTAAACAAATGAGGCTGAAAAATCCCAGTTATCTTTCTTCCGGGATAAAGCTTTCTAACAGATCCTATTATAGCATCGAGTTCACGTGGATGATGTGCATAATCATCAATATAAACCGTTTTTCCATTATCAAATTTTATATCGAAACGACGCTCTACCCCATTAAATTCAGACAATGCACCTGCAATTGTTTCTGTCCCAATTCCTGCAATATATGCAACTGAGGCAGCTGCTACAGCATTTTCAACATTGGTGAGCCCCGGATAAGGCAAAGTAATTCCTTTTATTACACTGTCAGGGGTCTTTATATCGAAAGAATATTTCTCATTCTTTTCCGAAATATTCATGGCATAAAAATCAGAATCGATTTGATCCAAAGAATAAGTATAGGACTCAATATTCCGGTCATACTTAAGCTCAATCCCTTTTTTGAGTACTATTTTTCCTCCCTTATGCACACCAGAAAGGAAAATTTCAAATGAATCTATAATTTGCTGGTGCGATGAATATATATCAAGATGATCGGCATCGACCCAGGTAACAAGGGCAATTTCGGGTTGAAGGTGAAGGAAGGAGCGATCGAATTCATCGGCTTCAGCAACAATCCATTCACTTTTATTATCGATAATCAGGTTGTTTTTAATGTTCTTAACAATCCCTCCGAGAAAAGCGCTGCATCCTAATTGAGATCGATGGAAAATGAAAGAAGCCATTGAAGTTACTGACGTTTTTCCATGTGTGCCAGCTATAGCTACTCCCTTTTTAGCATTAAAGATAATCCCTAAAACCTCTGCCCTTTTTTTAATTTCGAAACCGTTTTCCTTAAAATAAACATATTCAGCATGGTCGGTCGGAACAGCTGGTGTATGAATGATTAATGTATATTCTTTATTCTGAAATACCAATGGAATTTCATTTATATCTTCATTAAAATGGATTTTCATACCTGCATTTTCCAATTCACTGGTAATCGCAGAAGGGCTTAAGTCGTACCCTGCAACATTTTTTCTGCAAGCATGGAAATATTTAGCAAGGGCGCTCATCCCTATGCCGCCGATTCCAAGAAAATAAACACTTTGTATCTTACTAAAATCCATGTCAATCCAGTGTTTTTTCAATTAATTTGTAAACCTCATCAACGATTTGTGAAGTAGCTGATGGTTTTGCCATTTTGCTACTATTAGCAGATAATTCCTCCCTTAGGTTTTTGTCATTTATAATATTCAGCATTTTTTCAACCAATATATTCGGAGCTTCGGCATCAGTAACCATAATTGCCGCACCCTCTTTTACAAGTGCCTGTGCATTTTTAGTCTGATGATCTTCCGCAACATTAGGCGAAGGGACAAGAATAGAAGCTTTCCCTGTCAGGCAAATCTCAGAAATACTAATTGCCCCGGCACGACTAATCATGAGGTCGGCAACATTGTATGCAAGATCCATTCGCGAGATAAAATCATAAACATGAATATTCTTCCCCGCTATTTTATCTGTGTGATATTTCACTGCCTTATGATAAATTTTACCCGTTTGCCAAATAAGCTGTATCCGTGAATTATTAATAATTTCAATATTTTTGATCAACGATTCATTGATAGTCCGAGCCCCTAAACTACCTCCGATAGCTAAAACAACCGGTTTATCGGTATCGAGGTTAAAAAATGTAATTGCCTCCCGCTTTAAAACGTCAGATATTATAAGGTTTCTGACAGGATTTCCAGTGATAACAATTTTATCTTTTGGAAAAAATTTATCCATGCCCGAATAGGCAACACATATCTTGGAAGCTTTTTTTGCTAATAATTTATTTGTTACACCAGCATATGAATTCTGTTCCTGTAATAAACAAGGTATCCCATTCTTTGAAGCTACCCTGAGCAATGGGCCACTGGCATAGCCGCCTACACCAATTGCAATATGTGGCTGAAAGTCACTAATTATCTTTTTAGCCCTGAACAGGCTCTTAACCAAATTTAAGGCAACAGTAATGTTTTTATAAATCAACCGGCGTTGCAACCCACTAATTGGTAAGCCTATAATCTTATATCCGGCGGCAGGCACACGTTCCATTTCCATTCGACCAAGTGCCCCAACAAAAAGAATTTCTGTTGAAGGATCTCTTCTTTTCAATTCATCGGCGATAGAAATAGCTGGAAAGATATGGCCCCCAGTACCTCCTCCACTGATAATTACCCTAATATGTTCATCATGCTTTTGCAAGTGCTGCATCCTCCTTATTTTGATGAATACTTCTGCTTACGCTCAGAATAATACCAAAAGCTGCGGCCGTAAATAAAATTGATGTGCCTCCCATACTGATCATAGGTAAAGGCTGCCCAGTAACAGGGAAGATACCAACGGCAACGCCCATATTAACTATTCCCTGTAGGACAAGCATAATAGCCAGTCCGATAGCAAGAAATGCCGGAAACGTTCGATCGCTAACCCTCACCAACATGCCCGCCCTGAAAAGTAAGACGAGATATACCATAACAACTATTAATCCACCAATTAGCCCATATTCTTCAATAATAATAGCAAAGATAAAATCAGAATAAGGGTGTGGAAGAAAATTACGCTGCATACTATTTCCTGGTCCTTTGCCAAAAAGCCCCCCGGTAACAATAGCTATTTTAGACTGATCGGCCTGATAATTATTTTCAGCCCCTCCTTCAACATGATTAACAATACGGTTTCGCCATGTTTCCCATCGCCCTTCCCAGTCCGATTTTAATGCAACCCCGACAAGAATTATTAGAACAGCTAGTAATCCAAGGGCCAACAATGATATATAAGTAAAGTTGATACGTCCAATAAACATCAATATCAATGAAACTGCAAAAAGCAACACAGCTGTTGAAAGGTTTGCTGGCATAATTAACCCACAAATAAGAATTACAGGGATAATAACCGGAAGAAATGCATCTTTGAACGATTTAATATTGTCTTGCTTAAGTGACAATATGCGGGCAACATACATAATAAGTGCAAGTTTTGCCAGGTCGGATGTTTGAAAAGTAAGTCCAGTACCTGGTACTTCAAGCCATCGACTTGCATCGTTAATATGTGAGCCAAATACCAAGGTTATTGCAAGCAATGGGACCGATAAAAGCAGCAATATTTGCGATAATCTCGAGTATATCTGATATGGGACAACATGTGTAATGTAAACAATGCTGAACCCGAACAGCAGAAATATCACATGCTTAATAATATAGAAACTAACCTTACCTGAATGATATTGATAAGCCAAAGTCCCGGTTGAACTATAAACTGCAAGTAATGACAATACAGACAATATCAGCAACAGGGACCATATGATCCTGTCACCTTTCAAATGTCGTTTAAAACTCTCATTCATTTATAGTTACTTAATATTAAGTATTAATTACAATTCCCTCACACATTCTTTATACTGTTGTCCCCTGTCTTCAAAATTTTTAAAAAGATCGAAGCTTGCACATGCTGGCGATAAAAGTACCGTGTCACCTTTTGCGCCCATTTTATATGCTTTCATCACAGCCTCTTTCATTGAACCCGCATCGGTAATTTCTTCAACCAGCTTTCCGAAAGCATTATGAAGATCAGCATTATCTATACCCAGACATACAATTCCTTTTACCTTTTCTTTAACTAAAGCTTCAAGAGTAGAATAATCGTTGCCTTTATCAACTCCACCGACAATCCATATTGTTGGGGTAGTCATACATTCGAGAGCATACCAGGTTGAATTCACATTTGTTGCTTTCGAATCGTTGATAAATTCGATTCCGTGAACTTTGATAAACCTTTCCAGCCTATGTTCAACACCTGTGAAATCCTGTAATGATTCGCGGATTATCTCTTTTTTGATATCAAGCACCCTGCCAGCAATACTGGCAGCCATAGAATTATAAATATTGTGTTTGCCCTTCAATGAAAGTTCACTTAATGGGATATTAATAGTAGTATCATTTACATTAACCACTATATCACCATTATCGACATAAGCCCCTTCGTCAACTTTTTTCTTTTTCTGAGCGAATTCAAGTTGTTTGGCACGAAGAACAATTCTTTCGAGCTCAGCTATTGTAATTTCGTCGTCGGAACAATAAATAAAATAATCTTGTTCTGAAAGGTTCCGTGAAATACGGAATTTACTATCAACATAATTCTGCATCTCATATCCATAGCGATCGAGGTGGTCGGGTGTAATGTTCAAAAGTATAGCTATATCAGCTTTGAAATCGAACATGCCGTCGAGTTGAAAACTGCTCAACTCAATAACATAATATTCGTAGTCTTTAGTAGCTACCTGCATTGCATAACTTTTGCCTACATTGCCCGCCAATCCGCAATGCAAACCTGCTTTACGAAGCATATGGTGCAACAATGAAGTTGTAGTTGTTTTACCATTGCTGCCAGTTATACAGATTTTTTTTGCTGTAGAGTATCTTCCTGCAAATTCGATTTCAGATATAATAGGGATATTTTTTTTGCGCAATGCCATCACTATATCAGATTTTTCTGTAATTCCCGGACTTTTTATTACTTCATCGGCATTTAAAATGAGACGTTCGGTATGTTGTTCCTCCTCCCATTCGATTTCGTAATTATACAGTATCTCCTTATAATGGCTCATGATTTTACCAATATCCGATACAAAAACTTCGAATCCTTTCATTTTGGCTAAAACGGCAGCTCCTGTGCCACTTTCACCAGCTCCTAGTACTACAATTCTTTTCTCCATGGGTCACCTAATTTTAAGGGTTACGATAGTTATTACTGCAAGTAAAATTCCTACAATCCAAAACCGTGTTACAATTTTGGCTTCGGGGTATCCTTTCTTCTGAAAATGATGATGAAGTGGCGACATAAGAAAGATCCTTCTTCCTTCGCCAAATTTCTTTTTAGTATATTTGAAATACGCCACCTGCATGACAACGGATAAACTTTCAACAACAAAAATTCCGCAGAGTATGGGTATTAGTAATTCCTTCCTGATCATAATAGCATAAACGGCAATTATACCTCCAATAGCAAGGCTTCCAGTATCGCCCATAAACACCTGGGCCGGATACGAATTATACCATAAGAAACCAACTAAAGCTCCAATGAAAGCCCCCATAAAAACTACAAGCTCTCCTGCATTGGGTATGTACATTATATTCAAATATTCGGAATAGATTAGGTTACCCGACAGATAAGCCAGAATTCCTAAGGTAGTTCCAATTATGGCCGAGGTACCCGCCGATAAACCATCTAATCCATCAGTTAGATTAGCCCCATTGGATATAAAAGTGATTATCAGAACTACTGCAATAACAAAAATTATCCAAGTATATTTATGGCTGTTTTCACCCATAAATCCAAGGATCCGGGAATAATCAAATTCATTATTCTTGAAAAAAGGAATAGTGACTTTTGTCGATTTAACATCTTGTGTTAGTACAACCTGGAATGTTGTTCGAGTAATACTATCGCCCACAATGTGTTTGATTTCGGTTTTTGGAACAACAACTCTTTCACGGACAACAATATCTTTGTTGAAATACATAATAAATCCGACTACTAATGCCAATACTACCTGTCCGGCAATTTTAAATTTCCCCCGTAATCCTTCTTTGTTCTTCTTGAAAACTTTTATATAATCATCGAGGAAGCCAACAAAACCAAGCCATACAGTAGTTACAAGAATTAGAATTATATATATATTGCCTAGTTTTCCAAATAAAAACACTGGAATTAAAATAGACCCCAAAATGATAAGACCACCCATGGTTGGGGTCCCCTTCTTTTCTGCCTGCCCATCTAAACCAAGATCACGTATTGATTCGCCTATTTGTTTTTTCTGCAATAAAAGAATAATCCGCTTTCCAAAAATCGTTGAAATAATAAGCGATGTAATCAATGTCATAGCAGTCCGAAACGAAATGTATTGAAACATTCCGGCTCCCGGAAAATCAAATTTTTCTAAATATTCAAACAGATAGTAAAACATAATTTTATTGCATATTGATTTTATTGATCAGAAATATCTCTGAGACCACCTCTTTATCGCTAAAATGAGATTTCACCCCTTTAATTTCCTGGTATGTTTCATGCCCCTTACCTGCTATCAATATTACATCGCCCTCGTTTGCCATCATAACAGCTGTGCGAATAGCCTCGCGACGGTCGGCAATAACCAGGACATTTTTAAGCTTGTCGGGACCCACCCCTGCAAACATTTCATTGAGGATCACCTGAGGATCTTCACTCCTTGGGTTATCAGATGTAAGTATTACTCTATTGCTGTTTTCAGCAGCAATACTTCCCATTACAGGACGTTTAGTTTTATCGCGGTCACCACCGGCGCCAACAACTGTTATCAGTATACATGACTCATTCCTGATCTGGTTAATAGTTTTTATCACATTAATCAATGCATCGGGGGTATGAGCATAATCAACAATGGCTGTGATACCATTTGCCGACCTAACATATTCAAATCTCCCTTCGACAGTAGTTAGCGTACTTACTATTTTTAGAATTTCATCTTTTGGTTTTCCCAGCAAAATAGCTATTGAATAAACAGCCAACAGATTAGATGCATTAAAATCACCAATCAGACGGCACCATAGCTCGATATTGTCAATATTAATAAGCATCCCATCGAAATGACTTTCTATTATCTTAACCTTAAAATCAGCTATTGTTTGCAATCCAAATGTTTTGACCTTTGCAGCAGTATTTTGAACCATAACTCCCGCATTCTTATCATCGTTATTCACCAGAGCGAAAGCTCCTTTCGGTAAACCATCAAAGAATTGCTTTTTGGCTTTAATATATGCATCGAATGTTTTGTGATAATCAAGATGATCGTGGGTTATGTTGGTGAAAACAGCAACATCGAAATTCAGCGCACCAATACGTCGTTGATCGATTGAATGTGAACTGACTTCCATAAAAGCGTATTCACACCCGGCATCAACCATTTCTTTCAATAACTTCTGAATAGTAAGTGAATCGGGGGTTGTGTGTGTTGCTGGTGATTCTTCTTGCCCAATTAGGTTGCGAACAGTTGATAACAATCCTGCTTTATGTCCAAAAGCGGTAAATAACCTGTGAGACAAAGTAACAATAGATGTTTTTCCGTTTGTGCCTGTTACACCAACCAGTTTTAGCTTACGCGAAGGATTTTCGTAGTAATTAGCAGCTGCCTGTGCCAGTGCATCATTTGCATTTCCAACAACAATAAAAGTAACATCATCGGTAAAACCAGTAGGCATTACTTCACATAAAATCGCTGTAGCCCCGCTCAGGATAGCCTGATCAATAAAATCATGCCCATCAGATTTTGTCCCTTTTATTGCCACAAACAAATCGTTCTTACCAACTTTTCTGGAATCGAATGTTATTTCACGGATATCTCTTTCATCAGAACCGTTAATAGCACAATTAATATCTTTTAAAATAAGTTCAAGTTTCATTTTATTATCCCTCGTTAAAACTCATTTCTAATCTTATTGTTTGTCCCTTAATTATTCTTGAGCCGGGCATTATCGATTGGCCACGGACACTTCCCCTTCCCTGAACATCTACCCTGAGCCCCATATTTTCTAAGATGTACACAGCATCCTTTAGTCCCATCGAAACAACATTAGGGACCATGTTTTCTAAAATTTTCTTACCCCTCAGCTCAACACAGTCTTCGGCCTTTGAAGTTGAAACCCATTCGGCATGGCTATTATCAACCTTTCTGTTTATATCAAGGTTTTTAAGTACCGTTTTTATGTCCGCCAGGTACCCGCTTTTTGAAAAAGGTATTTCCAAACTTTTATTTTTTTGTGCATTAACCGGTTTTTGTATTTCCAGACTGGTAGCATATACTTTATTTGCAACTTCGAGAAATACAGGCCCGGCAACCCTGTTTCCATGATAAACTGAACTTGAAGGTGAGTTTATTACAACAATACATGAATATTTTGGCGCATCGGCCGGAAAATAGCCCACAAATGAAGCCTGATAACTAACCTGCGAACCCATTTTATAACCATACCTTTTATTATATAATTGAGTGGTACCTGTTTTTCCGGCAATAGTTAAGTAATTTGTTTTTAAATTAGAGGCTGTACCTTCTTTAACAACTCCTTCAAGCATAGATTTGACTTTTTTCAAAGTCGACCATGAACAGATTGAAGGATTTATTATTTCGGTTTGGATTGTTTTTTCAATCTTACCATTTGTCCTTATTTCTTTGGCAAATTTTGGTTTTATCATCTTACCATCGTTCGCAATGGCATTGTAGAATGTCAGGATTTGCAGTGGTGTTAGCCTGACTTCATATCCATACGACATGGTTGCAAGTGTAACACCCGACCATCCTTTCTGTCCTGGATAACGGATAACAGGAATCCCTTCACCTTTAATTTCGATATTCAATTTTTCATTAAGGTTCATGCTGTATAACCGTTCAACAAAACGTTCAGGTCTATCTTTATAAGCGCCAGTGATGATTTTTGCCATCCCAATATTTGAAGAAAGCTCAATAACTTGCTTAACAGTAAGAACCCCATGCCCCCCCCTGTCATAATTATCGTCGCGGATTGTATAATCATAATATTGATAAATGCCTTCTTCTGTATCAACCGAGTCTTCAACATCGATATATCCGCTTTCGAGGGCTGCAATAATTGCAGGGACTTTAAAAGTTGAACCTGGCTCAGTACTTTCACCAACAGCATAGTTATAATCTTCGATATAAGTTCCAAGAGTATCGGTAAGATTAACAATAGCTTTAATTTCGCCAGTTTTAACTTCCATCAGTATAACACTTCCATGATGTGCGCCGCATTGGTTCATTTGGGTCAATAGAGCTTTTTCTGCAACATCCTGAAGATCAATATCAATTGTAGTAACAACACTACTGCCCTCTTTTGGTTCTATCTGTCCTGCCCCATCGACAGGCATCCATATATTACCAGATAGTTTTTGCATTTGCTTAACGCCCTCAACTCCTGCCAGGTACTTATCGTATGCTCCTTCAATTCCAACTACATTACCGTTTGTTCCTTTCGTAATATAGCCAATGGTGCGCGCTGCCATGCTACGGTGAGGACGATTACGAAGATTTTGCTGATTAATTATCAACCCTCCTTTGTATCTTCCCGTTCTCAGTATTGGGAAATCTTTCAATTCTTTAAGTTGCAGATAATTCACCTTGTTTTTAATACAATAATACCTATTGCTCTCTCTTCGGGCATTAATCAGCTCCTGTTTATATTGTGCTTTGCTTCTGTCGCGGAATAAACGCGAAAGACATAAAGCAAGTGAATCAATATCCCTTCTGAAAATAGCATTAGTAAGCGCAGGGGTCTTCATATCCATTCTGATTTCATAATACGGTACTGAACTTGCCAGCAATCTCATATCAGTAGCATAAATATCACCCCTGTGGGGAGTAATGCGAACATTTTTAAGCCTCGTATTATGAGCCATTTCGCGCCAGCGGTCATCATCAATAAACTGAAGATAAAGGATCTTAAGGAGAATCAATACAGAAAAAATAGCTACAAAAATGTAGATCAACCCTACCCTCCATATTATGTCCTTTTTTATTGACATTTTTCTTATTTGTGCTTTACTACTATTTTATAAGGAGGCCTAACAGGCTCCTTTAATCCCAAATTATTCTGATCGACTAGGTTTTGGACTCTCGAAGGCCTGCTAAGGTTCATTAATTCAGAAGCTTTCATGATTTCTTCAGCCCTGAGCTCTTTAACTTCTTCTTTCAGGTCAGTAAGATTCCTGAAAACCTTTTCGGCGTGATATCGGTTACCGATATAAATCAAAGCAAGAAATACCAGAAAGAATATATAGGGAACCTGTTTCACAAATGCCCGAAGAGTAAGGACACTACCGTCAAGGAATCCTTTTAGTGAAATGCCCTTCAGTTCTTCTTTCTCGATCTTCGAG
>Ga0105103_10001005_pt1 | contig 15905 bp, 33 predicted proteins | sample PPLLaktember2015_2_FD_79107 | JGI IMG/M metagenome (GOLD analysis project Ga0105103, IMG submission 79107) | Freshwater sediment microbial communities from Prairie Pothole Lake near Jamestown, North Dakota, USA - PPLs Lake P7 Core (6) Depth... | ecosystem: Environmental > Aquatic > Freshwater >...
AAGGGGTGGGGTGTCAAACGAAGAAACCAATAGTCTTAATTTTTCTACAGGAGTGCCGGCTTTTTAACTACTCCCCTCTTTTAGTAAGAGCTTTTAATCTTTGAGTTAAAGTATCTACTAGTGATCTTGCTTCACCCTTCTCTTGTTTAAGCTGTCCCTGTGCTTGAGCTGTGGGTGCTCCCATTGTCCCGCCCGATGGCACTGCCGGCTGGTTATTAGAAAAAGCCATTGAGGTGTCCCCCATTTTGGCATTAGGAACTGAACCCAAAGCACGCTGCCTTAGTTGTTCCATTTTTTGTTGAGTGGTAAGCCCCTGTGTATCTGGGTTCATAATTTATTATACTACTTAAGTTTAAGATTTTCTCTAACAGCTGATTTATCCCAGTATAGTTTATATACAGAGGATGCTTCTGCAAAGATTAAACCAAACGATGTTAATAGACTATCAACACTTCCTCCCTGAACTGCTTTAAAATTAATTACTCCCGAGATAAGTAAACATACTAATACTGAAACCAAGTATCTAAGATTTGAGTTTTTAATAAAGCGGTTAATTAAATCAATTACCGGAGGCAGCACAAAACCGACTAAATTTGCAATATCCAAATTAGCTCACCTCCTGTTTCGTAAAGAAGTTTTTTAAAGCCTGTGCCAAAAGCACCTGCCAGTCATACTCCTCTAGTTTTTTTGTTTGACCTTCTGATATAGTTTGCTCTAGTTCTTTGATCCTGTTGTTGGCAGTCGTGAGCTTATTTTGCCAATTTAAGACCTCTTCTGCTCTTGCCTGTTCTACCGCCTGTTTTAAGCGGGTATCAAAGGTCTTCTTTAACTCATCTAGCTCAGACTGGATCAAGTCGGCATGGGCATAAGTATCAAGCAAGGCTCTGGTTGCTCCTTCCAAGTTTCCATATTTATGTGCCTCCTTAAATTGTGAAATAAGTTTAACTGCACGCTCTTGGTCTTCATTAGTAGGAGGGGCAGAGGGTATTAACCATTCAAAGGAAAACTGCCCAACGGGGTCTGATCTTCTACTGGGGTTTAGCCATTTGTGTAGTAGCACCCGCTCTGATGGCAAGGAGTATTTATTCATTAAAGACTTAACTAACTCACGAGCAGCAAACCGCTGGGGTTCGGGATAGCTCCAATTAACATCTCTTTTATCTTCTAATTCTATTCCTAGGGTATACCAGTTGGGGTTTGGCCGCACCCACTCCGGCGCAACATCATCAATAATACCGGCATGCCATGCCATATCTTTATCTTCTACCATTTGAGTTATCTCACCTTCTGCTGAAATTAAATAGTGTGCAGAGGCTTTAGCATCAGGGTTTTTAAACCAGGTGATTGATCCTTGATAAGTGCCCCACATTGAATGAATAACTAGTCCCCTTATCTCCTTCATTCCATTGGGGGTGAAGTTGATTGTTAAAATATCTTTTTTAACATTCATTCCTTTATTATACTACTTTTTTAATTATCGTGAGATTTCAATAGAAGGTTAGTTTCAGTAATTTGTTTTTGGAGATCATCAATTTTTTTGTCGTGGGAGCTAAGGCTGTTCTGGATGTTTTCAAACTTTAAGTCAAAGTAGTCCGCACTAGGGTATCCTTCAACTCTTTTTTCAATCGCATTAACGCGGCTATTTAAAACAGCCCAGGCAAAGATAAGTCCGCCAACAAGGATAATAATGTTTAAAAAGTTTTCAGAAAACCACGAGAAGAGGGCATTGTTTTTCATATTTATAGTTTAACATATTAGGCCACTCCCCCACTAGGGGTATGTCCCCTCATTTTAACATTTAGCCTCAAAATATTGCAGTAGGGTGGGGGAGTGGGTTTTGTTCGGGTAATTTCCGAAGATTTTTCGGTTAATAATTGTGCTGTTTTTCTGTTTTTTAATATGCTAAAGTTATACTGTGACTAGATCAGAATTATCCCCAGAACACGATCTACCACCATCCCCTTTTCCTGATAAAAAAGTAAGCATAATAAATCATCAGGAAATTACTCAACAACTCAAAGAAGCACAAATCTATGAAGCTAGACGCTCCGTTTCTCAAGAAGAAGCTACTTGGTTAGGATTTGCTGAATATGACCATATCCCCAGGGGATTAGTTTTTATGACTGATGTGCATTATGGCAACTTGGGAGTAGATTATGAACTTCTTGAGCGACACCTTGAAACTATAAGAAATACCCCTAATATGTTTGTAGTATTTGCAGGGGATATGATTGATAACTTTAACCCAGCTAAAATTCCTGATGGAATGCTGGGTGATGGAGTTAGCCCTCAAGACCAAGCAGAAGCTATGATGCAAATTGTAACTGAGTTAGATCAGCAGGGTAAATTAGTAGCTATTACCTGGGGCAACCACGAAGACTTTAGTAGAGTAGCAGGACACGATGTGTTCAGAACTTGGTTTAGGGAACTACAAGCTCCAATATTCGCTGATGGTGGTGGAGTAGTAAATGCCATGATTGAAGGCGTGCATTATCGAATTGGAATACGCCACACATTCTGGGGTAATAGTTCACTTAATAAAACTAATGCACCAAAACGTATGATGCAATTTGGTTATGACAATCTTGATTTAGCGGTTGTAGGACATGTTCACAAAGCCGCAGGAGAAATGTTTACTGAACGAGGAGCTGAGAGGATAGCCATAACAGGGGGAACTTATAAACTGGACGATCACTTTGGAAAGAAGTGGGGGCATACTCCCGAACCCCCAGGATATACCGTACTTTTATATCCATATCAAAAGAAAATGCAGTTATGCCGTACTCCTGAATTTGCCTCAGACACCATTATTAATGCCATTAGAAACAGAGAAGAAGACGGATATATTGATCCCTATACTGATATGATTAGAAGATTGAACCTGCTTCGGGAACAAACATATTTAAAAGAAGAAAGGGAGAGGAGCGATGGAGAGGCTCACTAGAAGAGATTTTATAAAAAATTTAATACCTATTTCAGCATCAATTTTATTAGGTAAAAAAACACTGGAAGCAGAAGCCCAAGGAGGCGACACGCTTTTATTTGACTATATTGCATTAGTAGAAAGAAAAACCAAGACAAGAGATGAAGAGCTTTTGGAAGCACTAAATGAAACCAGACATGCCGTAGGACAAGAGGAGCTTCTTTTTGATGGGTCAGGAGAACTTTATCCTAAGATAATTTATCAGAAAGGAAATAAAAAAGCATGAAAGAACGACCTGATTGGGACAGTGTGGTGGAGATAGCAGAAGCTAGGTGGAAACAAGATAAGTGGAGTCAAGTTGGTAAACTATCATCTCAGGACTGTTTTGTAAGCGAAGACATGGGAATTGACGAACAAGTTTATGAAGTATTAGACGAAATATCGGTTGAACTTGATAGAGTTAATCCTGATGGTACTTGTGCAATAGATCAAGAGGAAGTATATCGAGCAACAGGAGTGTATCCTAGAAAGAAACATGAAAGATAGACAAGTCGAACGCCAAGAACCCCAAGATCCAAAACTGGTATTTAGCGTGTATGCAATTAAATGTCAATTCGAGTATGGAGAAGATGGGGATGACATTGTGCGGATGGTCACTCAATATATAGAGCAAGGGTGGATGAGCTGGGAAGAGGGAGTATTTTGTCTTAAAGGAATTTTTAAACCGACACCAGACGACATGCCCCTGAAATAATAAGATTAAATAGAGTCTTTCTTATTAGTTGAGATGTGGCATAATTATTATATGGTATTTCAAAAAGGAAATATTCCGTGGAGTTTAGGTGGAGGTTCTAAATACACAGAAGAAATTAGACAAACTTTAAGTAGGGCACAAAAGGAGAGATATAAAAAGGAAATAATTTGGAATAAGGGAAAACATCATTCTGAAAAAACAAGAGAAAAAATTAGCAAGGCGTGTAAAGGTAGAAAAGCTTGGAATAAAGGATTAAAAACCCCTCAATGGGGAGGAGAAAATAGTGGCATGTGGAAAGGTGAAAGGGCGGGTTATGTTGCATTACATTCTTGGGTTCGTAGAAATCTTGGGATTGCTAACAAATGTGAAAAGTGTGGTATTAACGATTTAAAACGATATCATTTTGCAAACAAAAGTGGTGAATACAAAAGAGAACTTGACGATTGGATTCAACTCTGTCCAAGTTGTCATAAACTTTTTGACAATAAAAGAATAAAAGATAAAAAACCGTATTTTTGGTCAACCAAAGAAAAAAGGTGGAGATTAATGGGTGTATTTAAATCAGAAGAAAAACAATGAAGGAACGAATTGGTGAAGAGATTCAAGATAATGGAAGTATTACTAAGGTAACTGAATATTATTCTGGTAAATTGCCCGCAAGTGACTTTCCCTACGCTAGGGTTAGTTATCAAACGGGTTGGAGTGGTATTGAAACTGTGGTGAGATATACGTCTGTTAAGTCAGTAATTACTATACCAGATGGAAAGACGACATGAAGCCTATTTCCCTACTCTTTTTATGGGGGATGAATACCCTGCACATTTTAGGTTCTTTGAAAGAAATGGTAATCCGCCAGTGGAGGGTGAAGAAGTCGGGTATGTTTATGAATTTAGACCAGACTTAAACGATAACTGTGAGCATATTCCAGACACTAGATTAGTTTGGAAAAAAGGGTGTGTAAATCAAGTATCAGTCAAGAAAACTTAATATCTAATCTTTTCATTTTTTCTTTAATCTCCTGCTCATTTAAGTCAGCCCAGTCGGGGTATTTGTTGTATTCTTTATTTTTCTGCCAGCTGTAGTTTGGTACAAATACTGGTACTTCTTGGGCTTCCCATGCACGGTGATAGTCTTTGATAATTTTTTCAATTCTTTTTTCAATACTCTCTGTATTAAATATCCAGGTTAATACTCTTAGGTCGTCAGAGGCAATATAGTCAATAGCAAAATAAGAAGAACCTTTGGCTAGTCCATAAAAACCTGCCTGCAAGAGGTGGCCATCATCCGGCTCACCCATATCAGATATTCTTTTAAACTTGGCATTGGTAACTGATTTAACTTCGTGGGGAATATAAAACTTGCTCTTAGGGTCTTCTAAAATTAAGTCAATAAATCCTATTGTGTTTTTATATTCCACAAATTCCTGAGTTACTATTGCCGGTACTTGTCTAACAAACCAGTTCTCTACTTCCCTACCCCTGGCAAATTTTCTTAAGGTATATGCATCAAATGGTTTGGTGGGAGCTTTTAAGGTTTTTAATATCTGCCATTGTAGAGGGTCGCTTAGCATGGAAGCTGATAATTTACCGCTACTGACATGGTTACTGTCCCGTAGGGCGTTATCTGCTAGTAATTTTTCGTCAATTAATTTATTAATAGTGTCGTCTTTTATCATTTTATTTTGCTTATTCTTTTAATAGTAATAGTTGGCTCTCCGTCACTACTCCAGGGCTGTAATACTTCTACAATCCGTAGCTCCTTTTTTTTAAGTTCCATTCTAGCAAAGGTTGGTTCATTTGTATCAGCAGTATCTTCTTCGTAAATTATCTTTGCTTTAAATGTAATTCGTTTTATCATTTTTGCTCCTCCCACTCCTGTATTTCTTTTGCATATTCTAGCTTCGTGTCGTCTATTCTCTCGCCTTCTAGGTGATCCTGACGGAGTTCTTCAGGTGTTGGCTCATCATCCCTTAAACTTCTTTTAAGAGGCTCTAGCGCCATTTGTAATTCTGCCTCTAGGGTTGACTCAGGTGTAATTTTACTTAGAAACCCTGAAAACTGATTTATATAGTTATTATTCATATTTTTTCCTTCATGCCCCCCAGGATCGCTGGGGAGCACAAGCAAAAAACACTTAATCAGCCGGTTCTTTATAAAAGACCTGCCATAGTTTAGGTGCATTTTGCCCTGGTTTGGCATCGCCTAATCCTTTATAAACAAGTCTTACTTCCATGCCAATTTCAATTCCCTTCATTCTTGCGTCTAAAACCGTTGATCCCCAGATACCTACGTTTTCATTAGTTTCTTTTTCTTTTAATGTATAGAGCATTGAATTATTGCTTCCGACTTCTTTTTGGATATCTACTAATAGTCCCACGATCGAGTCATCCTTATTTTCAGGTTTCCAGATATTACCGCTGTTTTCTTTCCACCCATCTTCAGATTTTGCCATCACTCCTCACCCCCCTCTTTTTTTAAACCATACCTTGTTTTTAAACTTAGTAAAGCTTCCATCTTGTTTTCGGGAACAATTTTATTTTCACCCCAACTGCAAAAATTTTGTTGAGGGTCTAAAATTTCATTTAAACTTCGCACCAGTTCAGCAAGTATTTGATCTGTACACCATGTCTTTTTTGTAACCTGAAATATCCAGTCAGAAATTTCTGCTCCAGAGTTACACTGCTCTAGTGGTATTTCATAAAATTCACAAAATAATATGAAATTTTTAATATTTAATTTCCAGTATTTATTTTTGTTCATTGTTTATTTGTTTATCGACCCACTCTTCAAGTGCCTTTCTGGGTATCCTGGTTAATCTCTCTTTTAAATTTACTATTGGTAAATTTTTTTCAAGGATCAATTTGCGTATAACCCTAACAGATACTTGAAGTGCCTCTGCTGCCTGTTTAACTGTATAATATTCATTTTTATCTTCCATGATTATTTTGATAATAGTACACTAAACGATCCTTGTCAACCCCTAAAAGTTCCCTCTTGACAACAATTTGTAAGTAGATTATAAATAGTTATGACTCAAAAAGAGATTGAATGGAAATGTCCTGAATGTACAGAGATTAAGACAGTTTTTTCTATTAAAATAATCCCCACTGGTCAGCCCTGGCCTAGTCCTAAATATATAATTCAAATTAAGGAGTCGTGTGCTAATTGTGGTAGGTATAAAAGATTTGCTCCACAGTCTTCTATTTTAGTTAAGAGGTTTAATGATAGGCTTTCTTCGATTATATTACCGGCAACAGGAAGGGATTTTTATGAATGAAGATTTACAGTTAGAGCCAGAGGCAAAATATGGAATTGTTGGAAAAGTTTTAGATTTATATTCCCAGACAGAGCCTTGTGAAGCCTCTATTCTTTTTCCCTTTTTGACAGTTGCTGGAAATATTATTGGAGATAAGGTTTTTATATATGAAGCTGGAGTTAATCACTCCGGCAGACTATTTACGGTCATTGTTGGAAAGTCATCTAAGGGAAGAAAAGGAACGGCATGGTCTTATGTTAAGGAGTTAATTTACGAAATAATACCAGAGTATGCTCAAAACAATATTGCCACGGGGTTGTCTACAGGGGAAGGTTTAATTGAAGCCGTTAAAGATGATCTTATTATAAAAAAGAAAAATAAAAAAACTAATATTGAAGAAGAGGAGGTTGTTAGAGGGGTAGACGATAAGCGGTTACTATTTTTTCAGGGTGAATTTTCCAGGGTGCTGCGGGTAATGCAGCGCGACACAAACACCCTGGCTGATGTTGTTCGAGAAGCATGGGATTATGGAAACATGAGTGTTAAGACTAAAAATAATCCACTTAAGGCAACGGGTGCACATGTTTCAATTATTGGCAATATCACTCAAAGAGAACTAGGACATAGGTTGACACAGGTAGATCGCGAAAATGGTTTTGCTAATCGGTTTCTCTGGATTAGTTCATACAGAAAATTAATTGTTCCAAGAGGAGTTAAATTAGATTTGAACAGTAAGGAGCGTCTTAAGTTTGATCTGATAGATGTTCTTAAAAAGGGAGATCATCAATATTTTTTCTCAACTGAAGCTGCACTTTTATATGATGAAATTTATTACAAACTGGCTCGGGAAACCCCAGGAATGGCGGGTGATATTTTGGCAAGAGGAGAGGCTTTGATTTTAAGAATATCAGTTATTTATGCTTGGCTAGACAAATCAGAAAAAATAGAAATTCATCACTTAAGGGCAGCCTTAGCTTGTTATAACTATTTTGAAAAATCAGTTTTTCAAATATTTGGTGACTCTTTTGGTGATTGGAGAGTTGACAAACTCTGGAAAGCCATTAAATCAAGAAAGGAAATTAATATGACAGAAGTATATTTACTTTTTAATAATAAAATTACAGAAGAAGAACTTAATGAAATTTTTGAAGTTCTTATAGGATATGATTTAATTGAATTTGAAACACAAAAAACTGGCATCGGAAGACCAATAGAAATTGTTAAAATTAAAATAACTAAATAAAATGAGCGTAACACTAAAAAACAAGGGACTTAATTCTATTAATTCGCCAGCGATATCGAAAGAAAAAGGACTATTTTTGTCCGAAGATACGGGCAAAAAAAGATCAATACGACTTAATTACCTTAATTCGAACTTTTTATACATATAAAAAAAATGAAAAAAAATTATTATGAGATATGAAAATTTAACAATACAATATTATTATGATCCAATTACTAAAGATAAAACTATTAATGGTATTTTCAAATATAACGATAAATTGGTTGAAAAGTATCAAGATTTAAAATGTGCAATCGCCTGGTGTATCAACCCTCAAGAAGACCCAAACAAAAGAGGAATTGAAAACACAAGTCAGTTTTTAAGAATAGGATTAGATTGTGATATTGCAAAAGAAGGAAAGTTATCAGCAAAAGAAATGGTAAAAGCAAAAAAACTATTACTAGCGATAATCAAATATTTGCCACTACAACCAACTTATATAATTGAAAGTAAAAATGGATATCAGCCAATATGGGAGTTTAATGATCCTTATGAATTAAAACCCGATGATAGAGAGAAATTTAACGAAAGATATAAGGTTGCAGTTAAGCAGCTTTGTAAAAGCACTGGCTTGTCGTCAGAAGGTGACTCTATCTCTCGTGTGTTTAGACTACCCGACACATATCATTATAAAAATCCCGATGATCCTTTTAAAATAAAATTGGTTTATGAAGGTCAAAAAACCACACGACAAAAATTTTCAGAAGTTTACAAAATAGACCCTGATAAAAGTTATTCTAATAATTACACCAGTGAGATACAAATAAACGAAAAAAACTTTGAAAGACTTGCCTTGGATTATGGATGGCTAACTGATACCTTAATGGGATTGGGCGAAGACGAACCGTGGGAATGGAGGGGTAATACTAATTCTGGTAGAAACAATTTAATGAAAAGTGTTTGTGCTTCAGTTTTAAAAACTTTTTCATTAAAAGGATGGTCTTTAGATGACGGAGAGGACTTATGCTGGTTTTTGAATAGCAAATTGGCTACTCCTTTACCAAAAACAGAGTTTCAAGCCATGTTAAAAAACAAAAGATCGCATATACAAGAATTTAATCAACCGACCCCTGCGGGATGGGTTAATGTAGAACAACTGGAAAAATATAGACCTAAGCCTTTAAAAAAAGTAACAGCTCCCATACAAACTGAGTTAAAAGAAGGGAATATTGTATATGAAGATTGATAAAGTAAAACAACTGTTTAAAAAGTTAAAACTAATGCACCCCGTCTGGACAGAGGCTGATGATAATTTTAAGCTGCGCATAGAGCAAAACCTAGAGCCGGTGTTTAAAGAACTGGAAACTCTTGGAGTTGCCCGCCACTTTTCAGAAAGCCTGCTGTTTTGGGGAAAGGAATTTGTGGATAGTGTAGTGCTGGACTCTCAAAGTAGAACCGAAGCTACTATTGAAGACGCAGAAGCTATTTTTAACGGTAGGGCGCGCGACTTAACTGATGATGAAAAAAAAGCAGCAGCTTTAGCTAAAAAGAACAATGCTTTGGTTTACCGGATGTTGCCCAAAAAAGACGGTAAAATTGGAATTGAAATATTAACTAAAAATGACAAAACTTAGAAACTATCAACAAAAAGCACTTGACCTTCTGCTGTGGGATCGCTCTATTGAGGGCAACTCCTTAGTTGTGCTTCCTCAGGGTAGTGGTAAAAGTCATATTATTGCAGCTTATTCCAAAGCAATTAACAGCCCCACTATTATTTTTCAACCAACTAGAGAGGTTTTAAAACAAAACTACAGCAAGCTCTTGCCATTTGTTAAAAAAGAAGAGATCGGTATTTATTCAGCTTCCCTAAAACAAAAAGATAAAAGGTTTTATACCTTTGCCACAATCCAGTCGGTATATAAGCACCCAGAAGATTTTAAGGAGTTTAGAACAGTAATAGTTGACGAGGCAGACTTACTAAACCCCAGAAAAGAAAATATGTATACTGATTTTATTCATGCTATTGATATACAAAAAGTGGTTGGCTTTACCGGCACACCCTTTAGGATGGCAACCAGAACCCGCTCTTGGGGCAACAACTTCTGGCAAAAAGAGGTTTATTCAGTAACCGAACTCATTAATAGGGTGTATCCCCCTTTCTGGAAACGGCTACTATACTCAGTTGACATGCAAACCTTAATTGACCAAGGCCACCTTGTGCCGATTAAATATGTTGATCTGACCATTAAAGAGCACAAAGATATTCCCTTAAATAAATCCAGGTCAGAGTTTGATTTAGCTAAGTATTGGGAAGATATTAAAAGCTATGACAAAGCCGGACAGATTAATAAACTGGCAAGTAGCTTTACTTCGGTTTTGGTATTTTGCTCAACAGTTGATGAAGCCGAGTCTTTAGAGCGCCAGTGCTTTTTAGACAGAAAAACAGCAGTGGTGTCATATCGAACACCGGCTAAGGAGCGAGCTAAAATAATTGAAGAGTTTAAAAATGGTACTATTTATGCTGTGTTTAATGTCCAGGCCTTAACTGTAGGTTTTGACCACCCGCAACTGGACTGTATTATTTTAAACCGGCCAACCAGAAGTTTAAGGCTTTATAATCAGATTGTAGGCAGAGGATCAAGGCCATATCCAGGCAAGACCCACTGCACTTTAATTGACTTTAGTGGAACAGTTAAGGCTCTGGGAAGGCTGGAAACTTTTAAGGTAGAAAAGCAGGATAATCACTGGGAAATTGTGAGTGAAAAAGGAAGCTGGCATAATAGGGAACTTTACTCATATAAATTACCCTCTTGACAAATGAAAGTAGTTTTATTATGATGATAATATGAATGATTTAATAACGATAATTACTATTTTAACTGTAATAAATACAGCTGAGCTTATATATCGGCTATTTAAAACAGACGATAAAAACTATGAACTGTCAAAAAGGATTAACGATATTGAAAACGTGTTTAAATACCCCAGGTTGTACTTAGAAGAGTCTGCTTTGGGTATGGACTTAAAAGAAATTTTTGACTTTGTTAAGTATCCTCATTTATCGGGTACAAATGATGCTTTGGTGGAAATTATAAGAGAAGAAATTGATGATAAAAACAAAGAGCTACTTGATGCTCTTGGCTATGAATATTACAAAGAGTCCGGCTATAGAAAAATATATGGAAATAAAAAGAAACAAAAATAATAAGCAAATGCCGTATGAGGTAAAGATTAAGCCTAAAAGGGTTTTAAGTGTATTTGATATTAATTTAAGGAGATTAAGAGAGGAAGTATCTACCATTAGTGATAATGTGGCCTTAATTGCTTTTGTTAGTGTACTTCAATTCGGTATACTGTGTATGTTATTATTTTCACAATGAATGGCAGAATTGAATTAAAACCCTCCAAGCACGATCCTTCTTTTTATACTACTCATGAAATGACTAAAAAGTATGGCATAAGTGGCTTTACTTTAAGAACCTGGAGGCGTGGCTGGTATGCTACTAGTGCCGGTAAGTTTTACTTCTTTCAAGATCACAGCTATCTTCCACATGGCTGGTGTAATATCTGTCGCAGATATGAATATAATCCAGTAACGGCTGCAGTTTGGGTGGCAAAACTTAGGGAAAAGAAAAGAACTAGAAAGGTTAAATATGCAGCTTAAGGCAGCCAGAAAAGTTGTAATTTGTGAGCAACCTCACAATAAAACAGCATCAGGGCTAGTAATCCCAGGAGATAAAGATACCAAAGAGCCGGAGCTTGGGGTTGTGGTTGAAATAGGAGAGGGCAAGCTTCCTGTTCCGGTTGAAGTAGGAGATACTATCGTTTATAGGCGCTACACCGATAACCGCATCACAATTAGCTCAAAACAATATAACTTCATATCCTTTAAAGATATTATGGCTGTTGTTAAAGATATCACTTGACACCATAACAAATGTAATATATAATATATATATTATGAAATTATTAAAAAGAATTTTTAAAGACTTTTTCAGAAAACCCTTTACTTGTGACTGTGGTGGAACTATTGAAACTTGGAGTATGCGCAAAGGCATTTGTAATAAATGCGGTAAAGTAACAGGTTAATTAACAGTTAAACGGTGGGGTTAAGTTTTTTAACTTCATTATGAGGTTGGAATAGTGCAGCTTAACCTTGCCATTTAGCAGTTAATCTCTTGGGGAGGCGTCCCAGAGGAGCTTACTGGGCAGGGTAGGCAGACTCAGGGGCGTTCCCCAAGGGGTTAAACAAATCGCACATTAAAACCGAAGCAAGCCAACCAAAAGGAGCAGGACAATGCCCGACAAGGACGATTACGCAGACAAGTTCGGCATGGACGGTCACTCAGAACGCGGTAACGACTATGGCGGTGAACACCACACCGTCTACAACGATGTTACCCGCATTTCGTGGGATACCGACTCGCAGGGCAACCACGTTCAGGACAGTCAAGGGCGTGACTCGTATCACGAAACGCCCTGTAACGATACGCAGGTTGGCAAGAAGTAACACAACATGGAGAATAGCCCCCTAAGCGATTTAGCTATTCTCTGTAACCTTGTGGGTATGAGTGAAAAAGAGCATTTCTTAAAATGGCGGGTGCAAGTCCCGATGCTTGTACCCACAATGTTATTAAGTAGTTTAAAAATATAAAGTTCTTTTGAGCAGCAGAAATGCTGAAAAAGATCAAGAAGGGCATAAGAATATGTTAAAAAGTAAGTTTAAAACAAGAGCTGAATACCAAAAATGGTATAGGAATACACACCCTGAATATGTTAAAAGATGTCGTGAACTTGAAAAGCCTAAGTTAAAACGATACCAAGCAAATACAGAGAAACATAAAAGAGAGAAAATTATTAATGACTGGCTTCGACAAGGAATGTTTATTGACGGCTGGAAGATAGAAATAACGCATCTTTATAATGGTAAGGTAGAAAACAATCGAAAGATGGTGTCTCACGAAATGGCATTTGATAGCCATAATCAAATTCTTTTACTTACTTTTGAGAAAATGTTAGATGAGATGGGTATAAGGTCTAAATAACTTAACCAAAGATAAATATGCTAAGTAAAAACCAATACATTTTTTTAAACAAAATCAAAGTAGGCGAGAAATTCTCAAACAAAGATGTTAGTAAAATATTGGGTTTAAAATCTAAAGGATTAGGTGGTTCTTTGTCAGGGCTTCTTAGGAGCGGATATATAGAATCACTTTATGTAGACACACAAGACAACAGGAATACTTATTGGAAAAGAATTAAATAACTTACCAAAGAGAATATGAATAAAAAATGAATAAATACCCTTACTTACTTTTAGGAATACTAGCAGGATTAATATTAGGGGTGAGTATAATGAGAATGGTTAAACCTGAAATAAAAGCAGATAGGTGTGTCTGTGTAAGTGCAATAGATGAGTAAGTTAAAAAAGTTTTTAAGAAGATTGTTATTAAGATGTGAGTATTGTGGTAGCCCTTTATACGCATGGAGTAGTAAGAAGTGGATTTGTAGAAGGTGTGGTAAAGAAGATAAATGAATAAAGACCAAATAACAGAGGTAGTCAGACAGGCTTTTTACGAGTTTATGATAACCGGAAAAGCTGGGGTGAGTATTCCTAAAAAAGCATTTCCTTCTTATTGGGAAATCTTTTTAAAAAGCTTTGAGTGGAGGCTGGACAGGCTATCCGGCAAAGAAGATAAGCCAGTAATATCATGGAAACCAGTACCCGTTCCACCACAAGATTTTAATAATTGACTGCAAAGCTGTGCCGTGTAAAAATGGGGTAGTAGAGTACCAATTAGAGTATCAAAAATGAGAAAAGACAGTAAATATAATAATCCGCTAAAACAAAAAAAGTTAATGATTTTTGGTCAAGAGGCCAGAGATAAACTACTGGAAGGTGTAGAAATAATGTATAAGGCGGTATGCTCTACCTTATCTCCAAAGGGCAGAAATGTATCAATCAATAGAAACTGGGGTGCACCCATTATTATCCATGATGGAGTTGGAGTGGCTCAAGAGGTTAAAGACCCCGATAAGTTTGTTCAAATGGGGATTAACCTTATAAAAGAAGCTGCCAGCAAGACCGGCGACTTGGCTGGAGATGGTACAACTACCTCAACTCTTATCGCCAGAGAGCTAATAAGGGGCGGCTTTGAGCTGATAGACCGAGGGACTAATCCGATGGTGCTGCGAGATCAAATACTGGAAGCAGAAAAACAAGCACTATCTCACCTAAAAGAACTATCCAGACCGGTTAAGTCCAGAGAGGATTTTGAGCGGGTCGCTTATATCAGCTCGGCTGATAAAGAAATTGGAAGACTGGTTGGAAAGGCTGTTGATGATGCTGGTGAAACAGGCCTGGTGTCGGTTGAGGAGAGCGGCAGCTATGACACCTATGTTGATCAGACAGTAGGCATGAGCATAGACAAGGGATACATAACCCCTTATTTTGTTACTAATCCCCGTCAAATGGAGGCTGTAGTAGATAGTCCTTATATTGTTATCACTGACAGATCAATCACAACTCAGGCTGAAATTGTACCGATTATTGATGAGCTGGTTAAAAAGTGGTCAAAGGACATTGTGGTGATCGGTACGGTTACGGGGCACGCCTTAAAAATATTAGTCACCAACAAGGTAGAGGGCACAATTAATTGTTTGGCAGTTAAGCCTCCAGCTTATGGCGCGCACGTTAAGGGATTTTTAGAAGATATTGCCATTCTTACTGGGGGAAGGGTAATTTCAGAAGAGTTTGGCTATACTGCTACTGACCTAATTGAAAAGATAGATGAGGGCTGGTTTGGAAGGGCTGATAAGGTAATTGCTGACCGTAATAATACTTTAATTGTAGGTGGCAGGGGTAATCCTAAAGAGGTAGAAAAGCAGATTGAAAACCTTAAAAAACAACATAAAGAGGCGACCAATGATCCAGAAAAAGAAAAGCTACTAGAGAGAATTGCCAAGCTTTCAACAGGAGTATCAGTTGTGAGGGTGGGAGCAAGAACTGATGTTGAAGGCAGAGAAAAAGTAGAGAGAGTAAAAGACGCTGTGGGGTCGGCTCAGTCTGCGCGAGAAGAGGGGGTTGTAATTGGAGGGGGCATAACTTTTCTACACCTGGCAGATAAAATAACCCTAGATACTGAAGGCGCTAAATTAATGAAAAAAGCCCTGGGTGCTGTGCTCAATAAGATACTAGAAAACTGCGGCAAGGAGGGCGACCTGGCATATTCTATTATTAACGAGATTAAAACTGCTGAAAACAAAAACATGGGGTATGAAGTGGTTAGTGATAAGGTGGTTGATCTGGATAAAGAGGGGATTATTGATCCTGCTAAAGTTATCCGTCTATGCGTAGAAAACGCAACTTCTGTGGCAACGAGTATCTTAACGACTGATACTTTAATAGATTATCCCGAATACCTTGACAGTGTTAAATGAAAGCACGACTAGTTAATGTGATTTTAGTTGAGAACGGATCAGACCGTTCTTACTTTACTCTTGAGGGGGTAGAGATTGGTGGGTTTAAAGAAGGTAAACAAGAGCTGCCAAAACCCATTAAACCACCTAAGCACAAAGGCGGTGTGGTTGGTAGACTTACTCCACAAGAAGTTAGAAAAGAAAAAGAAGTAGAAACTGAACACCTGATTGATAAAATTAGAAGCAATTAGAAGCAATTTTATGAAACCTTGTCCTCGCCAGAACTGCAAAAACTCAGCTCAGATTAGCCCACAGTGGGGCGTTCTACCTTG